>Ga0126378_10000698_pt1 | contig 24787 bp, 17 predicted proteins | sample PanSoiMetPlot_23_FD_92587 | JGI IMG/M metagenome (GOLD analysis project Ga0126378, IMG submission 92587) | Tropical forest soil microbial communities from Panama - MetaG Plot_23 | ecosystem: Environmental > Terrestrial > Soil > Tropical forest > Bulk soil | place: Panama | collected 2016-02-17
CAAGCCTCAGAGATGAAGTTCAGATTTTAGGTCTTGCCAGAAAAAAGGACCTCACTCACCACCACCTGCTTGAGCGGGAATCCCCCGCCAAACAGCACCGTTGAGGGGCATTCAAGTACTATTTGGGCGGAATGTCAAGTGCAATCTTGAGGTAAAGCCGAGAAGAAATTTAGATGCCAGAACTTGCAACCCAGTCAAAGATTAGATACTTAGTTCTAAAACTTATATAACCGCTTTCCCTAAAGTCCATATGACCACTTAGGTCATTCCGTTGTGACCGCCATGGCCTGTTGATGTGACGAGGGCTCTTAATTGGGAGGCGAGGACATTGCAACCTGCATTTCGTAGGAAAGCAGAGGCATGTAGAATATGCACTCTGGAAGGGCCAAAGAGTTTCGCCATGATTTAGGAAGCGACCCCGACCCAGCGCCTTATGTCTAACCTAACACTAAGCAAGCTAACCCGTCGATCCTTACTGAACGTAGCCCTGATATCCGGTGTCCCCCTACTTTTCGATCTCGATTGCGTCGCTTGGCCTCCCCCGCTTTCGTCCCAGAAGCGGGATCCATTTGCCGGTGGCACTCGCCTGGGAACGGTGGAATTTGCCAACGAAGGCTCCGTGCCGCTCGATGCACCTCAAGGTTCCGAATTGGATGGCCGGCTCTATACGGACTTCGGCGTCCTCGGCCCTCAAAACCTTGTCACGCCAGCCGAGAAGTTCTACGTCCGCACGCGCGCGTCGGACCTGCTGCCCGATACTGGCAACTGGCAGGTAAAGATCGGAGGGCTCGTCGATCGGCCAACGAATCTGCCGATTGAAACCTTGAGGAAGGCCGCCAAGCCCATGGGCGTGCATCTCATGGAGTGCGCGGGCAACGTGCGCCTGACGCGATTCGCGCTTCTTAGCGCCGGTCGCTGGGCCGGAGTCCCTCTCTCCAACATTCTGGACGATGCCAAACCGAAGTCCTCGGCCACCCGGGTCCTGATTTCGGGCTTCGACCACTATGCCACGGAATCGAAGACTTCCGTCCCTGGCGCCAGTTGGATATTCACGCCGGAGCAGCTCAAAGCCTCGGGTGCCTTTTTGGCCACGGAATTGAACGGACAGCCGCTCACCAAAGACCACGGCGCTCCCATTCGTCTGGTGGCGCCGGGCTGGTACGGCTGCACGTGCATAAAATGGGTTAACGAGATTGCTTTAGTGAACGATGAGGCGGAAGCGACTTCCCAAATGAAGGAATATGCGGGAAGGACGCTCCAGAAGGGCGTGCCTGATCTCGCAAAAGACTACCGGCCCGCAGTCATCGAGCAGGCGGCTATGCCCATTCGCATCGAAAAATGGAGCATCGCCGGCAAGATTAAATACCGCGTCGTCGGAATCGCTTGGGGTGGTTCTCAACTTGTAAAGATCCTGCAGATTCGGTTCAACCCCGAAGAGGACTATGTCGCCGTAGAGAATTTTAATCACGTCAAAAACGACCCCTGGACTCTGTGGACCCACTCCTGGTCGCCAAAGGCTCCAGGGACTTACGCCATTCGCCTGGCGCTTAAGGAGCCCGTTGTGCAGGCTCGCCGTCTCGATTCCGGATACTATGTTCGTACCGTGGAAATAACGGAAGTCTGATAGTGAGGCCCTAGTCCGAATGATGCCAGCAGAATGCAACAACAGCGGTCGCAACCATCGAGCTGGGCTGTCTCTGTCGATCTGGTTTGCTACTACAACCTCTCTTTTGTTGGCCTGGGCAATTCCTGCCTTAGGCGCGCCGCAATCGGGCCACGAAGCCAACCACTCTGCTGGCCCCGTTCCCCGCGAAATCCTCGAACGGCCAGTTCCTCTCCGCCAGGGAATCGGCGGGATGCATGAAAAAGTGAACACGGCTTCTACAGAAGCACAGGCTTTCTATGACCAAGGCCTTGCCTATCTTCACTCTTTTGTTTGGATCGAAGCCGTACGATCTTTTCATCAAGCTCTTCGTAGCGATCCCAATCTGGCCATGGCCTATCTCGGTCTCGCCGACGCCTACATCGGTCTCCAGGACCCGGTGACGGCTCGCTCCGCCTTCAATGCTGCAAAAGCCCACGAAAAGCACATGACCGACCGCGAACGCGTTTGGCTGGTGATCCGCGACCGCGAGTTGGATTATCTGGAGTCCGGCGAGGACCCCGACAAATATGTGGCCTACCGAAAGTCCATAAGCGAGGCCATCCGCGCAAACCCCAACGATCCCTGGCTGTGGATTCAGCGTGGGCAAGCGGATGAAGGTTCTCCCACGACGCATGGCCAGGCAGGCAGCGTCGACACTCTTTCCTTTTACAAGACTGCGCTCGACGTCGCGCCCGGCAATCTTGCCGCTCTTCACTACCTGGCTCACACGAACGAGAATCTCGGCCACACGAAGGAGGCCCTCGAAGGCAGCGCCACTTACGTGCGCCTCGCGCCTGCGATTCCGCACGCCCACCACATGCACGGGCACGAACTCCTTCGTTCGGGCCGCACGGAAGAGGCGATCCAGGAGTTTCTCAAAACCAAAGAACTCGAAGAAACCTACTACCGAGCGGAAAACATTCCTCCCCAATTCGACTGGCACCACGCGCACAACCTTCAACTGCTGGCCTTCAGTTATCAAATTCTTGGACAGGTCAACTCCGCGGAAGCTCTGTTCCAGCAATCGTTTGCGCTGCCGGCCTACACAGAATTTCTCGAATACAATCGCCGGGCCTGGCCGGAGTTTCTTTTGAACCGGTCGCGCTTCGAAGAAGCCCTCACTGCGGCTCGCAAACTCGGCGAAAGTCCGGTGCCGATGGCGCGTCTCGCGGCACACTCTATTGCAGGCGAAGCGTTGCTCGGCCTCGGCCGGCTTGACGACGCGAAAGATGAGCTTCAAGGAGCGGAACGGGAGACTGAACACCTCTCTCCGCGCGTCGTTGGCGCCCTTCCTCATCCATTTGCGCTCCGCGCGGCGATTCTGCTTCGCGAAAAGTCAACCGAGGAGGGTGAGCCCCTTATTCTGAACGTTATAAAATCCTTGCGCTCCTCGCCCGGTCCGGATTCCTGGTGCACCGCTATCTTTGCGCTCGAATCCATTGCGCGGGAAGCACGCCAGTCCGGCGACTGGAAGCTTGCCGAATTCACCGCTCAGGAAATGATCAAGCACAACTCCAATTATGCGGGAGCGCATTTCGCGCTGGGGCTTGTCGCGGAACATGCCGGCCATTCCGCCGAAGCGCGCGAGCAGTTTGCAGCGGCGGAAAAGCTCTGGAGCAAAGCGGACAAGGATCTGCCGGAGCTCCGCCGCATTCATGAGGGAGTCTCCGCGCGTCGTTGAGTTACCATACGTCCAGCGAATGATCACGCCTTGCAGACTGATTTCCGCTCGCCCATGGTTCACGGGGCTCATTGCCTCTCTGGCGTTTTCCTATTTTGTTGCCAGCGCGGGGGAAGCGCCCGTTCGCTACCTTCGCTTCGATGAAGTCCAGGAAACGCTTCGCCTGAACGCCGACTCTCGCTTACCCGGTGACGGAATTAGTAATAGTGTCACATGGGATGCCTGGATTCGCGCTCGCGACGCCGAGGTGCGAGGCCGTATCGACCGCGGCATCGAAGATTCCATCTCGAATCTCATTCTCTACGGCAGTTCCTTCACTCCGCTTCCGCGCGTGGAAAGTGTCGAGTTCGCGGCATCCGGTTCCGGCGAACTCACCGCCGCTACTGTCGCGCGTGTCCATGCTTTGGCGCTTGCGCTTCCTTCGGCTGCAAAAAATGAGCGTGTTAGCTTCGTAAAGGATTTCCTAGCGCAGAAGGGAATTTCCCGAGACTCTGTCGAAGCGTTCTTCAAACGGAATCTGCGGCGCTTCGTTGCCGAGCAAGCCGCCTATCAAAAAAAGTTACAGGACGCCGCAACAGAAGCGGATCCGTCGGCGGTCTACCTTGCACGCGGGACGCTGTTCGAGACGCGTGGCCTTTCGGTCGACACTTCGTTGCTGCCGAACTTCGCTCTCGAAGAGACGTTGCGCGCCATGGTTAAGAAGGGCGCTCTCGCCTCAAACAGCGTTCATCGAATTGCCGTTATCGGGCCCGGACTCGATTTCACCGACAAACGCGATGGCTACGATTTCTATCCTTTGCAAACGCTGCAGCCGTTTGCCGTTCTCGAAACGGTCGCGCGGCTTGGGCTCGGCAAAGCGGACGACCAGGACGTTGTTTGCCTGGATCTAAATTCCGCGGTGATCGCTCACGTCACAAAGCTGGCAGAGCAGGGCCGCGCGGGGCTTCCCTACATCGTGCAGCTTCCACGCGATCCCCAGGCGCAATGGAGTCCCGAAGCAATCTCCTACTGGAATAGCTTCGGGGAGATTCTCGGATCGGTCGCGAAGCCTTTGCCAGTCCCGGCAACGCTGAGCGGTGTTTTGGCTCGTGCTGTTGCGATCCGCCCGCTGTACGCCGCGCATATTCGGGCGTACAACGCGAACGTTGTCGCTCAAACGCTTGAGCAGCCTCCGGGCATTAACCGGCCTCTTGACAAAGGTTTCGATCTTATCGTCGCCACAAACGTCCTCGTTTACTACGACCGCTTCCAGCAAGCTCTCGCGATGGCCAACATCGCGCGCATGCTGAATCGCGGAGGCATTTTTCTGGCGAACAACGTCCTCCCTGCGCAGCATTCCAGCGATCTCGAGTATCTTGGCAGACGAACCACCCCTTTTTCGCCCAACGGCGCTTACGGCGACGATGTCGTTGTCTACCGCCGCAAGCAAGAGACCGGATTTTTTAATCTCCGGCCTGAACTCGCGGCGCCGCCTACTGTCAGTGCAACGCGCCGGTGATAGGATGAATCGCCCATGAGCACCAGCCAAAAACCGCGGCTCGTTGTTGGTCTTTCCGGATCCAGCGGCCTGCCGTACGGAATCCGTCTGTTGGAAGTCTTGCGCAAGTTAGGTACGCGCGAAGTGCACCTGATTTTGACCGAAGCGGCCAAGCTGAATATTTTCGTTGAAACAGATTGGCGCGCGAAAGATGTGGAGGCGCTCGCCGACGTCGTCCACAACGTGATGAACATCTCGGCAAGCATCGCCAGCGGGTCGTTCAAAACCGAAGGCATGATCGTCGCGCCGTGTTCGATTCGAACTCTTTCCGCAATCACTCACTCGCTTGCCGATAATTTGTTGACCCGCGCTGCCGACGTGACCCTAAAAGAGCGCAGGCGTCTCATGGTCATGCCTCGCGAAGCTCCCCTCCACACCGGCCACTGCAAGCTGCTCTACGAAGCCTCGCAGTTGGGCGTTATTGTTTTTCCGCCAATGCCTGCGTTCTACGGCCGCCCGCGCACCATCGACGACCTGGTGAACACCACAATCGGGCGAGTTCTTGACCTCTTTGGAATCGATGCGGGCTTGGTTAAGCCTTGGACCGGCGTCGAACGCAAATCCAAGAAACTAGATTCACGCTAATAGATTGCTGTCCTCCCGAACGGGTGCCTCAACGTGTGTGCGCTTGGTCACCACCCCTCTAATCTTTTTGTAGTATTGCGACTAATACCTGCTTCCTGTTTAATGCCCGGAATTTCCATGCGCAGTCCCACAGGGGAACTAGCGCTAAAGCGTCAACCGGTGCGCAGCGTCGGGGTGTGCGAAGTAGGTCTTACCAAATTTTATGGGTCTCGAAACCGGGGTGAACTTTTGCGCAGAACTATACTCGCCTTCCTAGCCTTATCCCTTTTTCTAGCGCCACTTGTATTTGGCCAGAGCAATTACGCCTCCGTGACCGGCGCGGTCACCGATCCGCAACAGGGTCCGGTTGCAGGTGCGGTGGTTGCAATTACTTCGAATGAGACTCACGCAGAGCGCCACGTTAGCACAAATTCTCAGGGCATCTTCCAAATCACCGGAATCTTGCCGGGAGAGTACGGCCTTGCTGTTCAAGCACAGGGCTTCGCGCAGCTCACTCGCCCTATTCGCTTCGAAGTAGGCCAGCAACTCGAACTCAACCTCTCGCTCAAGCTCGCGTCCACCTCCTCCGTTGTCCAAGTAGACGCCACCGCCGCCGATGTACTGCACACAGTCGACGCCAGCATCGGCGAAGTCATAGAGCCTGCCGCGGTCAGTAATCTTCCCCTCAACGGCCGCATGCTCATTGATCTCATTCTCACCGTTCCCGGCGCGCACATGAGCCACGGGGCGCAAGCCGGGGACATGAATCCGCTCTATTGGCGTCCCGGGCAGCGCTCCGCCGTCAGCGTCGGAGGCAACCGCCCCAACGCAAACTATTTTCTATTGGACGGAACCACCAACACCGATCCAACCCTCAATACCCTGAATCTCAGTCCCATCACCAGATGCGGTCCAGGAATTCAAAGTGCAAACCGGCAGCTATTCCGCGGAAATGGGCGGTGCGGGCGGCGGGCAAATCAATATCGTCACACGATCAGGCGGCAATGCGTTCCACGGCACTACGTACGATTATCTGCGCAATGGCGCGATGGACGCATATACCTTCGGCGCTATGGGTTCGTCCAAATTCCTCGTCCAGAACAATTTTGGTGCGTCTCTGGGCGGTCCATTCGTTCACAACAAGACATTTTTCTTTTTCAACTACGAAGGCTATCGGCATTCGCAAGCCGATACCATGACCGAGACCGTTCCAACGCCCCAGGAAATCGCCGGCAACTTTCAGAACAGCGGCGTCATCATCTACGATCCCCACACGCTGACCACACCTGGTCAGCCCGCCAGCGCCACGAATCCGCGCATTGCATTTTCCAACAATACGATTCCTGCTGCGGACATCAGCACCGCAGCGCAGCTGTTTCTCCAGAAATACGTTCCTCAGCCAAACGTGTCGGCGGGCATGATGGCGTGTGGCAGCGCCATGATGGGTACGCCGGGCGTTGTCGGAGCAGGTGTGGATTGCAACAATTACCTGGACGTTCGCGACGAACATCACGTCAACGATCAAGGCACCGCTCGAGTCGATCACCTTTTCTCCAGCAACAGCACTCTTTCCGCGCGCTATTCTCTTAGCTCAGAGCGTGGTTTCATGCCCATTAACCTGCCCGGTTTTGGCACCAGCCACGACGATTTTGCGCAACAAGGCAGTCTGGCCTGGAACCGCATCATTTCGCCGAATCTTGTAAACATCGCCGCTCTAACGGTGTCGCGCTTAGCGATGAGCCACTTCACGCAAAGCGCCTACACTAACGACATCGTTTCGCAACTCGGTATTCTCGGGATCGGATTTGGAGGCCCCGGGGCTTGGGGCGCTCCCTGGTTTAACGTGCAAGGCTATTCCGGCATGGGCGACACCTACGCTGCTACGCCTATGCGCGCCTGGGACACGACGATCGAGGGCCGCGACTCACTCAACTGGCAGCATGGCCGTCACAGCCTCAAATTCGGCGGCAGTTTCCGGCGCTACATCTGGCCCATGTGGGGCTTCTTCCAGAACCGCGGCTACTACCAGTTCACCAGCGGCTACACCACCAGAACGGGCGCCAACGAAGGCACCGGCTCCGCCCTCGCCAGCTTTCTGCTCGGTCTGCCTGCGGTGAAGCAGCGCCAGGCCGGCATCCCGCAGATGCAACTCCGCGCTTGGTCCACCGATGAGTTCGTGCAAGACAGCTTTCAAGTTACTCGTTCCACTACGATTGAGATGGGGCTGCGCTACGAGTACGCGCGGCCTCTCCACGACATCGCTTACACCAACACGAACCTCACCTTCCTGAGCGGCACTCCTCAGATTTTTATTGGCGGGCAGAACGGCTACCCCGACGGCTTGATGTACTCGAATAAGCACAACTTCGCCCCACGTTTTGGCTTTTCACACAATTTCGCCAGCGCCGGGGTCATACTTCACGGCGCGTACGGAATTTTCTTCACCCCCGTGGATTTGAATACCTGGTGCAACCAGCGGCACAACATCCCTTTCGTCTTCCCGGAAATCCAACAGTTTGACAATTTCAATCCTCCTGCCACTCAGCTCAACGCGGCGTTGGCTCAGACTTCGCTCAACTTCAATCCCGCGGTCCTTGGAACCACCACGGTCAGCTTCACGGCGTTTGAGCCGCATGCGCCTGCGCAATATGTCCAGCAATGGAGCACCTCCGTCGAGAAGAGCCTCGGTCGTGAAACGACTCTCGAAGCCGGTTATCTCGGCGCTCGCGGCATCCATTTGCAGCGCGCCGACCTGATCAACAACGCGCTTCCCGGTCCCGGCCCAATCGGCCCGCGGCGCCCTTTCAAAATTCTTGAGTTCGTCAACAATTCCGCTTTGCCTGCGAGCGTCGCCGTTTCTCCCACGCCTCCGGCAAATTGCCCTGCCGGCGCCATCTGCACGCCGGTTAGCACCATCAACTTGCTCGCGAACTCCGCGCAAAGCTGGTACGACGCCGGCTACGTTAACGTCCGACGCCGCTACGCGCACGGCCTCAGTCTGCTGGCGAACTACACGTTTGCCAAAAGCTTGAGCAATGCACCGGACTTTCGTTCGCCCATGTTCGAGTCCTCGATACCGCAGAACGACCGCAACCTTGCCGCGGAAAAAGGCCTGGCTTGCGACATCCGGCATCGCTTCGCTCTCAGCGCCGTCTATGCCATTCCCGGTTATGGCGATTCGCGTTTCGTCCGCGCACTCTCGCACAACTGGACGCTCTCAACCGTCTATCAAGTTCAGACGGGCTTCCCGCTTACTATTTCTGTATTTGGTGACACCGCGAACGCTGGCACAGTGCTTGGCGAAAACCCAATCCGAGCCAATCTTACGGGCCAGCCCATTTTCGCACCCGGCACGCACACGGCCACGGAATGGTTCAATCCGAAGGCGTTTGCCGCGCCGCCGGCCTTCACTTTTGGCAACGTTGGCCGCAACACGGTCATCGGCCCAGGCACGCAGACTTTAGACCTCGCGCTCGCGCGCGAATTCGCCTTTGCTGAACGCATGCGGTTCCAGTTCCGCGGGGAATTTTTCAATGCGCTCAACAAAGTGAATCTAGCTATGCCGGATCGCTTCGTGAATACGCCGCAGTTCGGCATCATCACCGAAGCGGCTACTCCGGGCCGCCAAATTCAGCTCGGCGCGCGCTTCTCTTTCTAAATTTTCAGTTAGCGAAATGTCGTGAGCATTGCTCGAGGGGGGGCTAACTATGAAAACGTCCCTTGTAGCACTTCTCGGAGTAATTCTTGCTTCTGCGGGGTAAGTTTTCTGCCTTGCGCCGTCAGATAGAAAACGTCGATTGCTTTGTGGCCTTCCGTATCGATGAGCGCGACTTCGATGTTGCACCCCAAGCGCGCCAGCGCCGAGCCCATCTCATACAACAGCCCTGGGTGGTCCTGCGTGACGATCTCCAGCAACGTACAGTGTGCTGAGGATGAATCGTCGAAGTTGATTCGTGTTTCCACCGCGACCTTCGGCGTGCGGCCGCGCACCGTGCTCTCGCGCCCTTTTAGCAGCGGTTGCATCGCCGCCTTCCCGTTCACCACGTCCTCCAGGTTCTTGCGGAAGCGCGTGATTTCACTTGGATTCAATTCCAGCGTGTGGTGCAGATCCGTGAAATAAAACGTATCCAGCACAATACCCGCGTCATTCCCAAAGGCATCCGCTTTGTTGATATTCATGCCCCAGCCCGCAAGCACTCCGGAAATCGTCGCAAACAGCGCGGGCCGGTCCGCCGTGAGCAACGTCAACGCAAAACCGTGCCGCGTCGCGGCCAACTCCGTTTGTACAGGCTCCCTGCTCAGTTTGCGGTAGAGCCCAAAATGCGACGCAATCACCTCGGCCGAATGCACGGCCAAATAGCGCCGTGGGAAGCCTTCCAGGAAACGCTCGATTTCTCCCTTCGACGCGTCCCCCGCGAATCCTTTGATCCTCCCAAGTAACGAAACTTCGTCGTGTGCATGCAACCGGTCGCGGTCCAGCGTCCGGCTGAAATAGTTGGAGGTGGCCACAAACAACTGCCACAACATTTCGGCCTTCCACGGCGTCAGGGCCTCTGGATTTACCGCGTGGATGTCCGCGTATGTCAGCAGGCACAACCGCTGGAGCCGCTCCTGCGTGGTAGCTGCTTCCGCGAATCCCGCAACGGTCGCCGGATCAAAAATATCTCGTCTCTGAACTGTAGCCGACATATCCAGGTGATGTTCAATCAGCGCCTGCACTTCGGCCTTTTCTTCCGGCGAAAGTTGCAAGCGTTGCGCCGCGCTCTCGAGCGCCGTCAGGCTGCCTTTGACGTGGTTTTCCGCGGGCATGCCTTTCCCGGTATCGTGAAGAAGCAGCGCAAGAATCAGCAGGTCTCGCCGCTCCTCGCCTTTCCACAGCGGAGCGAAGTGTGCTCCGCGCTCATCGGGCGGGTCGGTCAATTCCTGCAAATGTTCGATCGTGCGGAGCGTGTGCTCGTCCACCGTGTAGCGGTGGTAAAAATCACGCACGACGAGCGAATCGATAAGCGCAAATTCAGGCAGGATTTCATTCAGCAGCCCCAGCCTCTGCATGGGGCGAAGTGCAAGGCCTGGATAGTCCGAGCCGAGTATTTTGCGCAGCTTTTCCCAGGGTAATTCCGTGTTCTTTGCTGGAAGCTCAGGATGTGTCAACACGTAACCAATGCTGCGCTCCGCCTCGCGGCTGAGCGGCGTGCCCGTGCTCGCGGCTTGCGCAAACAAAGAGTAGGTAATCGCGCGATCGGAAAGCGCCGCAAGGTCCACCACCTCCAGCATCCCGTCGCGAATGGCGAAGTACCTGCCATCGCCTCCGGATTCAATCCTCGCTACACGAGCGGCATTGAACAGCCGCTGCCGCAGCGTCAATGGAACCGGCGCCTTCTGTTCCAGGTAACGCAGCAGCTGACGGTTCAGCGTCCGCGCGTGGCGAAAATATTGGCGCATCCAATCTGAAGGCGTCCTGGCCGCGTTATCGCCAATTCCTAGCGCCCTTTCCGCCGCTGCGGCCTGCAGCTCGTACGTCAGCGTATTGTCGTTGCGGCCGTTGCTGTAGTGGAGAAAACATCGAATCGCGCTCAGGAAATCCACCGCCGTGTCGGACATTTCTTCTTCAGCAGCAGTGATGTTCCTGATTCCTCGTTTTTCCTCGACAATCTGACTGAGCCAAAATGTGGCTTGGTAATCCCGCATCCCGCCTGGCGATTCCTTTACGTTCGGTTCGAGGTGAAAGATCGTGTTCCCGTAGCGCGTCAGGCGCTCCCGAGTCAGCCGGTGCAATTGGCCCAACAAAAAGGGCCGCGCCTGTCTTTCCGACGCTGGCAGCACCTTGGTATTCAGCTTATCGAAGAGCGAGGGATCGCCAGCCAGCAACCGCCGATCCAGCAGCGCCAGATGAAATTCAGCATTGTCTTCTTCGATTCGCTTGCATTCTTCGAGCGTGCGCCCCGCGGAGCTCACACGGAATCCGAGGTCCCACAAGGTTCGCGAAAACTCCGAAATCAGTGGCCGCGCCTCGTTTTCCGCCTGATCGCTGCCAAACAAGAAGAGGATGTCCAGGTCGGAATAGGGGAAAAGCATCCGCCGCCCGTAACCGCCGAGCGCCAGCAAGCTCAGCCCCTGCGGCTCCTGGTTGTGAACCCGAAGAACTTCGCCGAAAATCTGTTGCACATTGTTGTCCGCCAATTCGCAAAGCGCGTGCAGCGTTTCTCGCGCACTCGCGCCTGCTTCGAACTGTTGCCGGATGCGTTGCCGTTCGGCCTCGGCTTGTGCGCCGAGCACGGATAGGGGCGTAGGGGAGCCTTGCATGTTTTTCGAGGGTGGGATGCCGGAATCAAAACCCGGGCGGGCGGCGGTCGTCACGTCGTTCGCCTCGCGGTCACAATCCCGGTTGCCCGGAGGCTGAAAACAATCGACTAGAGGGCGTTCTCACCGCGCTCCTCGTTGCGAATCCGGATCGCTTCCTCAACCCTGGATAGGAATATCTTACCGTCGCCTATCTTTCCTGTCTTGGCTGTCTTCATGATTGTGTCCACGACGCGGTCCACCAGGGCGTCCGGCAGCACCATCTCTAACTTGATTTTCGGCAGCAGGTCCACGGTGTATTCGCGCCCGCGATAAACTTCCGTGTGGCCCTTTTGGCGGCCGTGGCCGCGCGCTTCCGTTACTGTCATTCCCTCCACGCCGATTTCGCGCAGGGCGTCTTTCACGGATTCGAACCGCGAGGGCTGAATGATTGCCTCAAGTTTCATCATGGATTTTTCTGCTCCGCCCCCTGCTTGACGCTTCCTTGCCGACACTCCTTAAGTCTCAAGGTTGTACGCCTCTTCGCCATGCTGCGTGATGTCCAGTCCTTCCACTTCGTGCTCTTCGGGCACGCGCAAGCCGATCACCGCGTCGACAATCTTCAGGATGATAATCGTTCCCACCAGCGCGAAGCCCCAGGCAATCAGCACGCCAACGAGTTGGTTGCCCAATTGGCCCCAATGCCCGTCAAGCGCACCCACAGCTTTCCCTGCGCCAAAGATGGGATTAATGATCTGCTGCGCAAACACGCCGGTCAGCAGCGCGCCAATCGTTCCGCCCGCACCATGCACACCGAAAGCGTCGAGCGCGTCATCATACCCGAAGATGGCTTTGACCTTTGTGACCATCAAATAGCAAACGACGCCAGCGATTAGCCCAATCACCAGGGCCGGCATCGGGCCAACAAATCCTGAAGCCGGGGTGATCGCCACCAGCCCGGCCACTGCGCCGGAAATCGCGCCCAGCGCGCTGGCGCGGCCATTCTTCAGCCATTCCGCTCCGCTCCAGCCCAGGGCCGCCGCGGCGGTCGCGAAGTGCGTCGCCACAAACGCGCTCGTCGCCAGGCTGCTTGCAGCCAATGCGCTTCCTGCATTGAAGCCGAACCAGCCCACCCACAGCAGGCACGCGCCAATAAAACTCAGCACGAGGCTATGCGGCGGCATCGGCTGCTTCGGATACCCTACGCGCTTGCCCATATACAGCGCGCACACCAGGGCCGAAACGCCTGAGGAAATGTGCACCACCGTTCCACCCGCGAAATCCAGCGTCGGGAATTTCCCTCCTAGCGCTGCGTTCAGCAATCCCCCTTTGCCCCACACCATGTGTGCCAGCGGCGCATAAACGACAAGGAACCACAGCATCATGAACAGCACCGTGCCGCTGAACTTCATTCGCTCTGCCGTCGCGCCGGTAATCAGCGCTGGCGTAATGATGGCGAACATCAACTGGTACACCATGAAGGTTGCTTGCGGAATCGTCCCCGCATAGTCGGGATTCGGCTCAGCGCCCACGCCGCGCAGGAACGCATGTTCGAATCCGCCAATCATGGGGCCGCTGCCTCCGAAGCACAGGCTGTAGCCCACGAGCGCCCACATCACCGTAATGAGGGCCATCAGCGCAAAGCTTTGCATCATGATGGCCAGTGTGTTCTTCCGGCGAACCAGCCCGCCATAAAAAAGCGCCAAACCGGGGCCGGTCATCATCAGCACCAGCGCCGCGCTGACCAGCATCCAAGCGTTGTCGCCCGCGGATTGCGCTGCTTTCACGTCCTTTTCCAGTTGCTCCAATTTTTCGTTGATTTTTTCCGCCGGCGCGGGAGCAGCAACAGTAGCCATGCCCAGATTTGTTATCCGAACCATGTAGCTCAGGCCTTCAGGCCTGAGGGTTCTGCTTTTTCCGGAGTAGGTTGCGGCTGCGGCGGGCAATTGTTGCGCAGCGAGCGGTGAGGCGGCGAGCAGGATGGTCCCAACGACAAGACTGAAACAACACTTCCACCCGGCGCACTTCATAGATGTGTCCGCTCCGCTGATACTGGGTTCACTTGTCGGGGGCCCGCAGATTTAACGCCAGGATTATACGCGTCTCTCCGCTCACGGAGCAGTTTGAAATTTTCATCGTCTCGATTCATTTTTCTAATGGAGTGCGCCTTCTTATTACCGACGCAATTTCGATGAACGGGAGCATTAAGCGACTAGTTCCTTGAAAACACGAGAATTCAGAGATTGCTATTCGCTTCTAGTATTGCAAGAAGTGCAGGGAAGCGCGGGCTCGCCGTTACGAGTTGCTCACAGTCAAACAGAAAGGGCCAAACGTTTCGGAGAGACTCCATAAACTGAGAAAGAAGGGACGGCTCTGACCGAGCGCGTTTTCTGAGGAAGAGGGATCAACGTTGCTCCCCGCTAGCCCTTATCCACTCCTGTGTGTCATTTTGCTGTGCTTACTGGCGATTCTGCCTGTGTTTCCATCACTTTCCGTCGCAAGAAAGGCGGACAGGGCCGTGCTCCGCTTTGCGAATAGGCGCGCACTTCCTATCTTCCTTTTATTCCTGGGCGTAATTCTAGTCCGGCTGGCCTTGATTCCGACTTTGCCAATCCCGGTTCCAGGCATTCATGATGAGTTTGGTTATTTGTTGATGGCCGACACTTTTGTTCACGGGAGACTCGCAAACCCGACGCATCCCCTGTGGGTCAGCTTCGAAACCTTCCATGTCAATTTCGTTCCCACCTATTCCTCCAGCTACCCGCCTGCGCAAGGTGTTTTTCTCGCGATGGGCCAGTTGTTCGGCCATCCATGGATCGGCGTATTGCTGAGCAACGGAGCCATGTGCGCATCCATTGTGTGGATGCTGCAGGCCTGGATTCCTCGACGATGGGCATTTCTGGGCGGCGTGATCGCTGCAGTGCAGTTTTCGGTTACCACCTATTGGATGAATAGCTACTGGGGTGGGGCTGTAGCGGCGACGGGCGGAGCGCTGGCTCTTGGCGCGATGCCCCGCATTGTCAGAAACGGAAAAACTCGCGATGCATTACTGCTGAGTCTTGGCGTCGTGATACTTGCGAACAGCAGACCGTGGGAAGGTTTCCTATTCTGCTCTCCACTCGCGCTCTATTTCCTGTGGTGGATTACGGGGAAGACGAGAACGAAGATCCCGCTGCGGATCCGAGTTCGTCAAGTTCTTCTCCCCATCGTTGGATCGTTATTTCTGGCCGCCTCGTTCATGGCTTACTACAATTACCGCCTGACCGGGAACCCGCTCTTATTGCCGCACTCCTTGAACATAAACACGTACATTACTGGGCCAATCTTCCTCTGGCAGCACGCGAAACCTCCGTTGCATTACCGGAACGCGACGTTTGAGACTTACTACAACGGCTGGGTGCGAAACGACTACCGCACGAACTTAAAGGACGCCTTTGCAATGACGAAACAAAAGATCGAGCGCTCCGGACCGTTTTTCTTTTGGGGAGCGGAGTGGCCGTTGTTGCTGATGGTTCCGTTTCTCTTTCGCGATAGGAAAATGAGGCCGCTCCTCGCGATTCTGATAGTGAGCGTAGTTGGCATCTTCGTGATGGTGTGGGGGTGGCCGCATTACGCAGCGCCAGTGTTGTGTATTGTGGTCGTCCTGCTAGTTCAGGCGATGCGGCACCTGAGCACGGTGACGCTAAAGGGCAGACCGGTTGGGTCGATGTTAGTGCGAGTCGTGGTTGCCCTTCTTCTGTTTGAGGCGGGCCTCAACGCGGCAGAACATAAGTGCGATAAGACGGATTGGATGTGCGGTGAGCTGGACCAGCGTGCCGTGGTGTCGGACCAACTCAATGCGCTCCCTGGCAAGCACCTGGTGATTGTCCGCTATTACGCAGATCATCAAGTACGCAACGAATGGGTTTACAACGGGGCTGAAATCGACTCCGCAAAGATCGCGTGGGCGAGGGAGATGGATGCCGAGCAAAACCAGAAGCTGTTGTCCTACTTCAGGGACCGCCACGTCTGGCTCGTCAGGCCCGATGAATATTTTCCCGCCGAGAGACTACCCAAGCCATACCCATTTCCATGCAACCTTTCCGGACATGAAGAACACACGGCGAGAGTGAGATGAATCGAGTTTTTCCTGGTTCTAAGTTCACTTGTCGGGGGGTGCAGAGTTAACGCTCAGAATTATCTGCATTTCTCCCTTCGCGGCGCAGTTTGAAATATTCTTCGCCCCAATTGATTCTTTCTAACCCGTATGGCCCCAGATTTTCTCGCCAGCCGCACACGGCACCCAGACGGCTGGTAACCATTGGTGCCTGAGCTTCATCCTTTTTGACGGAGGAAATCCACGATGGAAGCGGTCCATCAGTCAAAACTACCACTTGAAGGGATGTCGCATGAGTTTATCGGCGCAGACCACGGAGGAGTTGGCATTTCCTTCTTCTTGGTTATCGGTGAGCCTGGTCAGGGGCCGCGGCTCCACAAGCACGACTATGATGAGATCGTCTATGTGATCTCAGGGCGCTCAAAATGGACCGTCGGTAATCAAGAACGCGAGGCCGTAGCGGGCGACGTCCTCATCGTCAAAGCTGGCGAGGCGCACAAGTTTGTCTGTTCGGACGACGATCCGGCGCGCCAGATTGACATCCACCTCAATCCCACCTTCGAGACCGTGTGGCTTGAGTAGCAGTTCTAGTGAGCGAGCAGACGTGGCTGGAAGACCACTTACTCTTTATTTTTGCGCTCCGTCCATCTTCACAGTTCTTCCCGTCTTGGCTGACTCCCGCGCCGCGTCTAATATCTCCGCCACCACGACATTTATCTCCAGCGACCCCGGTCCGTCTACTTTCGACCCGTCCAGCACAACCGCGCGCAAATAAGCGATCGGATCGTTTTGCGGCTCGATCAGTGGACTGGCCGTGACCTTTTTCGCCTCCGTGTCTCCCGCGCGGCGTACTTCGATCTCATCGCGTCCCCGCGTAAACACCGTTCCCGTCTGGCCGTACACTTCCACATCGCTCCTGCCAAAAGGCCAGTCCCACGAAGCCTGTAAGATTGCTTGCGCCTTCGGGTACGTGAGCACAATCGTGGCCTCGTCGTCCACCTTGGGATAAATCTCCGGCTTGTTCTGCTGGGTTACAGCCGTCACCGTCAATGGCTTGTCTCCGTTCATCAGCCATGTCATGAAATCCGCGCCATAGCATCCGAAGTCATACAGCGCGCCGCCGCCATTCAGTTTCGGGTCTCTCAGCCAGGCCAGAAACTCTGGCCCCACGCCAATTTCTTTCGGACCCTTGTGTCCGTCGTGCGCCACCACCTTGCGCACCTCTCCAAGCTCGCCATTGTGGACCACGTCGTACGCCGCGTGCCGGCTCGGCTGCCACGTCGTGAAGTAGTTCACCACCACCGGCATGCGTGCTTTCGCGGCTACCTCAGCAATCGCGTGGGCGTCTTCGGCGCTCACCGCCAACGGCTTTTCCATCATCACCGCCTTCGGTCGAGACCCGCGCATCAAATGATACTTCGCACAGGTTTCCACGACCTTCCGATGGTCGAAAGTGTTCGTGTAAGCGAGCACCGCTTCCGGGTGCGTCATCGCGAGCGCCTGTTCCAAGCTCGCGTAGTACAACTTTGCGTCCAGTCCATACTTCTTCGCATACGCGTCAAAGAGTGCTCGGTCCGTCTCCGCCACACCAACAATCTGGATGTCTGTCCGCTTCATTGCTCCCGCCAAGAATCCATCCACGTGCCCGTGCACCATTCCCGCAATCACGACAGTCAGCGGCGCGCTGGCCGGGCCGTGAGCCGTAAGCGGCACCTCGCGCGAAGAGTTCGGCCCTTTCCGCGCCCCGGGCGGCGTCTTTTCCCCCGCTCTCCCCATCGTCCCCGCAATCATCATTACCATGACCGTTGCAGCGGCCATTCCCAACAAAAAGCTCCTTGGTCTCATTGAATCTCTCCTGATTCCGCGCCTCTTACTTATCACTTAGAAGTTAGGACTTGCCACTTTCTTTTGTCGCCAGCGTATAATGCCGTGCGGCCCTTGCTTCCTTTTCATTCGAACGAAAAGAGATAAGCCGGGCCTACTCTCATGATCGAGCGACTGCCCATGGAGATCAATGTTCGCGAATCTGGTGCCGCTTCCATTCTCGAGGTGCACGGCCGGCTGACCATCGGCGAGCCCAGCGAGCAGCTTTATGCCGCGTTGCAGTCCGTCATCAAGAACGGCACGCGCAAGGTCGTCGTCAACCTCAACGGCACTCCGCAGATCGACAGTTCCGGGCTTTCTACGCTCGTTCGCATCTCCATCCAGCTGGCGCGCGAAGGCGGCGTGCTCCGCCTGGTCTGCGGCCAAGGGCGCGTCCGCGATGCCCTCACCGTCACCCGCCTCGCCGAAGCCATCCCCACCTTCGACTCCGAACCCGCCGCCCTCGCCAACTTCTCCTGAAGTTGTTCATTGACACTGTTGCGCCAGGCCACTGTGTAGCATGAGAGTCAAAATCGAAATCAAACTTTGGCGGCAGGTGAACCATCAAGCGATACGATGTTCCCGCACGGGGAGCTGTTTTGACATCGCATTGCATTAGACTAGCTGGCGGCGCGGGAGGCAGCTTTCGCTGAATGCTCTTTGTGGGTCTGCGCGCCAGCATCGTTTCGGGCTTGTTTAAGAGCCCCGGAATACGAGATTCGTTTGGGGGCCGTCCCTCTACGCCTAAACCGCGCCGGCGCCGCCCCAAATTCACGCTTAAAAACCCGGCTGAATGCCGCGTCTGACTCGTATCCAACTCTTTCTGCAATGTTCGAAAGCGAAAGCGTTCGATCCCTAAGAAGTCTTGCCGCCAGCTCCATTCGCCATGCCTTGAGATAGAACATCGGTGACTGACCCACCAACTCGCTGAACCGCGCGGCGAACGGCGAGCGCGACATCCCCACTTGCGCCGCCAGTTTTGGAACCGTCCACTGCCTTTCAGGGGCCTTGTGGATCAGCCCAAGCGCCGCCCCAATGGCGGGATCTCGCAATGCTCCCAGCCATCCGGCTGACCCTTGCGGCTGGTCTTTCAGCCACGTGCGAATCGCCTCCACGAGCAGGACATCGATCAGCCTCGTCGTGATCGTTTCGGAACCAATGCCCGGGTCGCCGGTCTCTTTTTGCAAGAAGCGCACTGTCGAGTTGAGCCACTGGTTCGCATGACGATCGCGTTTGGGAACCCGAATCCACTGGGGAAGCACTGCTAAAAAAGAATCCGCTCGCAGTCCCTGAAACTCGAACGCCCCGCAAATCAAACCCGTTTCCCGGCCTCCTTTGCCGTGCTTGATCACCGCGCGAAGACCGCCGCGGGAACTCCCAACCAGTTCGCTTAATGGAATCGGCGGCGTCCGCAGATCATCGCTGAGCTGGTACCCTGCGCCGCGGGGGATCACGATCACGAGATCGCCCTCTTCCAGAGCGACCGGACCAGGTACATCTTGAATTTTTAGCCAGCAGGACCCGCCGCTTATTACGTGAAAATGGGCGAAAAATCCACCGGCAAACCCCAGCGCCCAGGGTGCAGAAAGCTCGCAGCGGCAGAAAAACCGGCCTCGCAACTTCAAGGAGTCCAGAACATCCGCCAGGACATCGGTGCCTTGGTGTTCCGAGTATTCCGACATGTCAATTTCCCGCAGGGCTGGGAATAAGGAATCAGGACGAACGGGCAAATCTTAGGGCGTCTCAGTCATAGACGCCCCTGAATTCGGTCCGTATCTTACCAGAGAACGTGTCTAACACGGTGACCAGGGGCATCCACGTGGACTCGATTCGTCTCATTGTCAACGAAAAGCAACGCTGGGGCACCTTCCAGATAGCCTATCTCGCGGTGCAAACAGGAGAGGTGCCGAAAAAGACCCGGCGCGCGGTCGCGGGGAATACATGTCCGGCACGATGCAAGTCAAGCGTCTAGAAGGTGAACTGGGGAGCTGTGGCGATAGGAGAAAGCCCGCTCCTAGGGTTCGTCGAGGGTATTGACATGGAGACCACCCGATTTAGAGTCAACGGTAAGACAGTCGAGCTCCAAATCGATCCACAAACGCCATTGTTGTGGGCCTTGCGGGAACAGTTGGGCCTGACCGGCACCAAGTTCGGCTGTGGTATGGCGCTTTGCGGCGCCTGTACGGTGCACGTGGATGGCAATGCCGTCCGCTCGTGCGTCACGCCGGTTCGAGCAGTCGCAGGCAAGCGCATCACGACCATAGAAGGACTGTCCAGCGACCGCTCACATCCCGTCCAGCGCGCCTGGCTGCAAGTGCAAGTGCCTCAGTGCGGTTATTGCCAGCCGGGCCAAATGATGAGCGCCGCCGCACTGTTGTCGATCAACTCCAATCCGTCGGACGCGGATATCGACGATGCCATGGCTGGCAACCTCTGCCGCTGCGCAACCTATGCGCGCATTCGAAGAGCCATCCACGTGGCTGCGGAAATGGCCAGGAGCGCGAAGTGACTCCCCGCTACCAACGCAGCTTTCTCCTTTACGCGTGGTCATCGATAGTCGGGCTGCTCGCCGGCGTCGTGGCGTTTTCGCCACATGCTTCGACTGGTCCGCAGACGAGCTCCGGGAACAATGAGAAGAGTCTTCAAGCGTTCCGAGCCGTTGCTTCGGTTCTGACCAGCTCTCGTTGCTTGAACTGCCACTCGTCCTACGACGGCCCGTTGCAAAGTGACGACAATCATCCGCACGCGATGAACGTCAGGCGTGGAGTCGACGGAAAAGGATCTCCAGCGTTGCATTGTTTCGCGTGTCACCAAACAGAGAACGGCAAATCTCTCCACTCGCCGCCTGGGGCGGCTGACTGGCAGCTTCCACCAGCGAAAACTCCGATGGCATGGAAGGGGCTTAGCACAGGAGAACTCTGCCGCACGCTGAAGGATCCTGCGAAGAATGGAAATCGATCGCTGCAAGATTTAATTCCCCACATGGACACATCCTTGGTGCGCTGGGCCTGGAATCCGGGCCCCGGACGCACGCGGCCCCCTTTGTCGCACGACGATTTTGTTTCGCGCTTGAAGGAATGGATTGATACCGGGGCAGCTTGCCCGGAATGAGGAACAGGGAAATGAATGCGACGGAAATAAGGGAGAACGAGGGAGTCACCTCAACGCAACTGGGCCGCCGTCAGTTCCTGGTCACCGCAGCCTTGACTGGAGGCGCGCTCCTTCTGAAGGGTACCGTTCACCCGGCGGAAGCTTTCGGCTCAACTGCAAATGATGCTGCGAGTGATCCTGCAAAGGCGATCCTGCTGAACGCTTGGGTGAGAATCGGCACGGACGACTCCGTAACCATCATCGTTTCGCAGGCGGAAATGGGCCAGGGAATCCGAACCACGCTTCCCGCCATCATCGCCGAAGAGCTCGGAGCGGACTGGTCTCGCGTCCGCCTCGAAGATTCTCCCACCGATCCTGCTTATCGCAATCCGCGCATCAACTGGCAGTTTACCGGCAACAGCGAAAGCACCCCTTCCTTTTTTGAGCTGATGCGCCAGGTGGGGGCAAGCGCCCGCGAAATGCTGATCGGCGCCGCTGCGCAGAAGTGGATGGTCGATCCCGGCACTTGCCGCACCGAATCCGGAAAAGTGGTTCATAAAAACTCGCGCCGCAGCGCCCGTTTCGGCGATCTGGTCGAAGCTGCCGCAAAAATCACCCCGCCAGCCAAGCCTGCGCTGAAAAGCGAAAAGGATTGGACGCTGCTCGGTAGGTCGCTGGGGCGGGTGGAGAACCCCGCCAAGATCGACGGCAGCGCCATTTTCGGCCTCGATTTCACTGTGCCGGGAATGGTGTATGCCGCCGTGCGTCAATGCCCCGTTTTCGGCGGCGATGTCGCTTCGTTTGACCGCTCCTCCATCGCGGGTTTCCCGGGAATTATTGATGTCGTTCGCATTCCCAACGGAATCGCTGTTGTTGCCGAAAGCTATTGGCAAGCCAGGTCCGCGCTGGATGCGCTCAACGTTACCATTAACGAAGGCTCCGCCGCCGCAGTCAGCACGGATACATTGCGCGACGATTATCGCCGCGCCATGGAAGGCAATGAGTGGCTCTTGGTCCATGTCGAGGGCAACGCCGACGCCCTCCATCACGAATATCCCAATGTGCCGCTGGCGAAAGACACGATACCCGCGAGCAACGCGGGAGCGGCGAAAGAAACCTATCCAACAGTTTTTTCTCAGGAATACGAGTCCCAGTTTCTTGCGCACGCCACGATGGAGCCGATGAATTGCACGGCGCGCGTTTCCGGCGACACCGTGGAGATCTGGGCGCCCACGCAAGGTCAGGAAATCACGCGGCTCACTCTGGCAGGTGCTTTCAAGCTGCCGAAGGAAAACATCCAGGTTTCACGCACGTTTCTGGGAGGCGGCTTCGGCAGAAGGCTTGTTGCTTTCGACTTTGCATTGCAATCGGCTCTGCTAGCGAAAGCGGTGGGGCGGCCCGTGAAAGTCATTTGGTCGCGCGAAGAAGACATGCAGCACGACATCTATAGGCCGGCGACACTGCATCGCATCACCGCGGGCATCAACGAATACGGACAGCTGCGAGCGATTTCCCATCGCTTGGTGTCGCCTTCCATCCTTCAATATGTCTTCGCGCCCGCGGTCACAGATGTTTACGATCCGAGCTGCCTCGAAGGGCTCCTCGAAACTCATTATGAAATTCCCAACAATCGCGTCGATTTCAGGCTGCTGCATGTGCCGGTGCCAACCTCGGTGCTGCGCACGACTGGATACGGGCCGAATATTTTCGCGCTCGAGAGCTTTCTTGACGAACTTGCTTCGCACAAGGGCATCGACGGCTATCACTATCGGCGCGATCTTTTGGCCAAAAGCCCGCGATCTCTCGCCGTGCTCGACCTGGCTGCGCAGAAATCCAACTGGGAAACTCCGGCACCGAAGGGGCGCTACCGCGGAATCGCTTACGCGGAGGCGTTTGGAACGCACATTGCCCACGTTGTCGAGCTTTCCATTTCGAAAGACCGTCAGGTAAAAATCCACAAGATCGTCTGCGCCGCCGATCCTGGAACGGTGCTCGACCCGGACATCACGACAAATTCGCTCGAAGGCGGAATCGGATGGGGCCTCTCTTGTGCCTTCAAATCGGAAATCACCTTCGACCGCGGCCGCACCGTGCAGAGCAATTATCACGATTACTCCATCATTCGCATGCCCGAAATGCCGCCCGTGGAAGTCCACCTGATTAGCAGCGGCGCTCGCCCGCTGGGCGGCGTTGGTGAAGTCGGTCCCGTTACTCTTCTGCCCGCTATCGCCAACGCGATCTTTGCTGCCACAGAAACGCGCTTTCGCTCCTTGCCGCTCAGCAAGCACGGCTTTTCCCTGGCCTGACCAATTGCGCAAATCGGAGGAACCCATTGCTCTCCATCAGAGGCCTGATCCTTATCTCAATCCTCACTCTATTTCAGGCGATCGCGTTGGCGGATTGCCAGAAACAGCGGCCCGTTTTGCAGCCTCTTCGCTATGAGGAGGATTGGAGTTTGCTTTCCGATCCCGATTGCAAAAAAGAAGCTCTCGACGATCTGAAATACATTTCCTTGGGCCGCGAAAATTGGTATCTCTCCCTTGGCGGCGAAATCCGTTACCGCTACGAAAACTACGAAAACTCGGGGTTTGGCACGGACCCTGAAACCGGTTCCGGATACATCCTGCAGCGCTATCTTCTCCATTCAGATTGGCATTTCGGATCGCACTTTCGCCTCTTCACGCAATTTCAGAGCGGTCTCGAGGAAGGACGCAACGGCGGGCCCCGCCTGACCGACAAAGACATTGCCGATCTGCACCAAGCCTTCTTCGACCTTACCAACGGCTCAGGAAACGTGCGGTTCCGTGCCGGTCGCCAGGAAATCGAATTCGCCACCGGACACATCATTGGCGCAAGCGAAGGCTTGAACATTCGCCGCGCTTTTGACGGTTTTCGTTTCACGTTCAAGCATGGCCGCTGGACCTGGAATTCCACCCTGACACATCCCGTGCTGCTTCGCCCTAATACCTACGCCATTCCCAATCACCCCCAGACGGAGTGGGGAGCCGGGTTCACTCGCGCGAGCGAGCACAGCGACTGGGCCGTCTACTACATCGGATTGAATCGCAAGGTGGGATCCTTCAACGGCAAAGTCGGGAAGGAGATTCGCGACACGCTCGGCACGCGCGTATGGGGCAAAAGAACTGTTGTCGACTACGACGCCGACTTCATCTTTCAGACCGGCACCTTTGCCAGCGGCAACATTTATGCCGGCGCCGTTTCTACCAACGACGGCATCACTTTTCACAGGCTGAAATTGCAGCCGCGCTTAGGCGTGCGTTTCGATTACGCGACTGGCGACTCCGGGCCCGCCAGCAGCAACCTCAATACTTTCAATCCGCTTTTCCCGAACCCAACGTACTCCAGCCTCTCCGCGCTGCTCGGCCCTTCCAACCTGACCGATGTGGGGCCCCAGATTCGCTTTGCGCTCAATTCCAAGACGGGCATCTCACCGGAAATGCCGTTCTACTGGCGCAGCTCCATTCACGACGGAATCTACAATTTCGCCGGTTTTCTCATTCGCCCGGGGAGCCTGAGCACCGCCCGATTTGTCGGATACCAGCTTGGGTTAACACTGGACCGTACGTTTTCAACTCATTTCTCGAGCACCGCCGGATATTTTTACTTCTTCACCGGAGATTTCCTGAAGCAGACGCCGCCTGGAAAAGACGTCGGCTATTTCTATGCGACGTTAACCTTTCGACTTTGAGGTTGATCGCACTCGAACTCCAATTTCGAGGGAGTTTCGTTGGGTGAGTTTCTCGGCGGTCTTACTTAAGACTTAAAACCTAGGGCTGATCAACTTCAGCCGCCTTTTTTGAGTTCGGCGAGGACGAGCTTGGCCACTTCTTTCAACGTTTCGAACACGCCGGCGCCCTGAATGGCGATGGCCTCCAACACCGGCTCACCTTTTTTTTGCAGTTGCTTCGTGAGTTCCGCCACCGCCATGGCATTGGGCAAGTCGCGCTTGTTCAAATGCAGCACGTACGGAATCCTCGCGAAATTCAGGTTCTGCTCTTTCAAATGCTCCTG
>Ga0126378_10000699_pt1 | contig 24773 bp, 23 predicted proteins | sample PanSoiMetPlot_23_FD_92587 | JGI IMG/M metagenome (GOLD analysis project Ga0126378, IMG submission 92587) | Tropical forest soil microbial communities from Panama - MetaG Plot_23 | ecosystem: Environmental > Terrestrial > Soil > Tropical forest > Bulk soil | place: Panama | collected 2016-02-17
CTCGACCAGAAAGCGATCGAAGCTGTCCAACAATGGCGCTTTGACCCTGCCACGAAAGACGGCCGGCCCGTGGCTGTGCAGATCAGCGTTGAGGTGAGCTTTAAGCTCTATTGAGTACGACGTGAATTTTCTCGCGCCCCTCAAGAGAAATTCAGACTGGTTCCTGTGAAGCGCGCTTAAAGCGCGCTTTCTGTTTTTTGGCAGGTCCTTTCGAATACGTCACTCACTCTTGTGGCCAGCATTGCGTTGTAAGATTGGGATTGTGGCTTTGCTCAAAAACCTGCGTTTCCTGAATTTCCGCCTGATCTCCATTCGCTCACTGGTAGTCCTTTTGGCTTTGCTGGGGATCTCGGCATCGGATCTCACCGCTGATGACCAACCGCCGGCGGATCCAACCCCGGCGCAGGTGATCCAGTTTTTGAGCCAAACAGTCGACTGGTATCGGCATGTTCAGCAAGAGGAGCATATTGCGACGGAACCCACCGAACTGGGCTTTGTTAGTGACAACCGGCGCAGTGCCGCTCAGATCGTAAGGCTAGCATTCGATTTCGCGCGCCAGCAGGAAGAGCGCCTCGCAAAACGCGTGAAGACCAGCAATCAGGCGAACCCAAACGGTCCCGGATCTCAGTATGCCAGCTTGACTAGCACTGCAGCAAAGGCCGACCAGCTCGTTCAAGACACGCAAGCGGAAGTCGAGTCTTTGAAGCAAAAATTGGAAACTGCGAGTGCCTCCAAGCGGGGACACCTCCAAAGTCAGCTTGCCGAGACGCAGAGCGAGCTGGCGCTCTTTCAAGCCAGGCAGCAAGCTCTGCACGGCATGCTCGAATTTGCCACCGGCGCCGCGGGCAGCGCGAGCGCTACGAATCTGCGCGCGCAGATCGAAGAGCTTGCTCACACGGTTCCCGCTGCCGTGAGCGGCGCGAGCGGACCCGATGCCGGCACGTCCGTCGAACCTCAGACGCCGAGCAAAGCAGCTACCATCTCCACAAAACCTACACCCTCTGGCATGTGGGCGCTAACTGCCGATTTGTTTCGCTTGTCGAGCAAGCGCAGTTCAATCTCGAACGAGTTGAATGCGACCGCCGCTCTACAAAACCAGGCCAAGCAGCTTCGCGCACCGTTTGTCGCGCATCTGAAAGAACTGATCCAGAGCGGAAACCAGTTAGCGCAACAAGCCGACACCAGCGATCAAGCTGCACTCGCTCAAGAAAAACAACAGTTGGACGCGCTCACGACCGAATTCAAACAGACTTCGGGCGTCGTAACGTCTCTTGCAAAACAGAACATCCTTCTTGATCTGTATAAGAACAGCCTCAACAGCTGGCAAGCGGAAGTAAGCAGCGAGTTCAAGGAGCGCATCAAGAGTCTGGCACTCCGTGTTTTCGGCCTCATCGTCGCGTTGGCCGTCGTCTTGATCATTGGTGAGTTCTGGCGGCGCGCCATCTACCGCTATATACACGACACCCGCCGCCGGTATCAGTTCCTGCTAATGAGGCGCATTGTTCTTTGGATCGCGATCGCCCTGGTTTTGATCTTTGCTTTCGTAACGGAGATTGGTGCTGTCGCAACCTTCGCCGGCCTGATCACCGCAGGCGTCGCCGTGGCGCTGCAGAATCCCATAGTGTCGATCGTGGGCTACTTCTTCCTGATAGGGAAATATGGCATCCGGGTGGGTGACCGTGTGCAGGTTGGCAGTGTTACCGGAGAGGTTGTCGAGGTCGGATTAGTGCGATTCCACCTGCTCGAATTGAGCGACGTCTCCTCCGATGCTGAGCCTACCGGAAGAGTCGTCGCGTTCTCGAACTCCGTCGTTTTCCAATCGACTTCCGGCCTGTTCAAGCAGATCCCGGGAATCAACTTCAGCTGGCGTGAAATTGTTTTGAAATTCGCGCCTGAGAGCGATTTCCACGAGATTCGCGACCGCGTGCACAAGGCGATCGATAAAGCTTTCTCCGATTTCCGTGAGAGTTTCGACACTCAACGCCGCCGCATCGAGATGAGTTTGTCTTCCATCACGCCGGCGGAATTGAAGCCCAGAGCCCGCATTCACTTCACGACGTCTGCGGTGGAAGTGATTGTGCGTTTTCCTGTGGTCACGGATAAAGCGGGAGAAATTGACGAACGCCTCATCGGAGAACTCTTCGCCGCGATCGACCACGACCCCAAACTTAAGCTGCTCAACGCTGACCTTCCCGCGGCGAAGACAGCAAGCTAGGCGATGCAAACAGAAAGAGAGGCCTGCCCGGGGTGCTTCCTGGTTTGAAAGCCTTTTCCGCGACAGACCTCCCAACTTACGGCAACTCTTATTCGCCCTGTTTCTCCTCGACCTCACGGGCATATTTGCGAACTGTCGAAAGAAACGTGCTTGCGCTTTCGGGAGCAGTCACGTGTCCCGACAAGATCTGCTGGAACGGAATAAGCTTCCCTTCGTAGAGCAGCGCCGTTTCGTCTTTATCCTGCTTGATCGACGCACCATTCAGATCGATTCCAGCGAAGATCCCGCGTGAGCGCGAGTACGTCAGCACCTCGGCTTTCATCTTCCAGTCGGTGCTTCCTTCTACCTGGCGTCCCACGGGGCCCGCGGCACCTGTCGCCTCTGCCCCGATCTTGAACTTACTCGAGAGCAGGTGATCCATCCCGCGCTGATTCATGACCAGCATGACGAGATCTGTCGCCTGACCACCGATCTGCAGGCCCCAACTTCCTCCCGTGGTCGTGATCGGTGCCGGAGCACTCCAGCCATGCGTTGTACGGCAGGTAGCAACTCCCTTTCCGTGCCGTCCGCCAAAGCCTACCGCGATGTTGATCATGGATGGAACCACGACGATGCACTTCGCGTCCTTCAATATGTCCTGGGGAATGCCCTTGTCCGGCGTCTGCATGATCTCGTCAAGAACACTCGCAGAGTTATTCAGGCGCTTCACGATGTCGGTACTGCCTTCCTTTGACTTCGTGTCGAATTTCGCTGTGTTCTCTTTATCTTTCTCTTCTTGTTTCTCAGCTTTCTTTTCTTGCTTGGTCGTCGTGTCGGCGCCAGGGCTCGTGGTTGTGGGCTGATCGTTCTGGTCTTGAGCCCAAGTCCACGGCGCGAGCAGGGCAATTGCGACACCGGCGCCCAGTAACCACTTCCTCGCTATCGAACGCTCGTTCTTCATGACACTCTCTCCTCCGTAACAAACAATTGGCTGTCAGGCCACAATCGCTGATCCTGAGGTTCGAGTATCTGGTTCATCGGCGATGACTCACATCCGGTGCGTTTTGTAGTCAAGGTCTTATGTTGCCGGATATTCACCAAAGGAGAATCCTTTGATTTTGGTGCCGTAATACCATCTTCGCCGTATTGAAGAAGACGTGATTGCGATGGAAAGTGTGGTCCTGGCCCTCGTTGGCTTCATAAAGTGAGAAACTCGGACTTTTTCACTTGCTGGCGCGGGCCTTCCATTTTTATCCCGCTCTCCTTACAGTGCCGTCGCGATCCCCTTTAAGGTAAGCGACCGATAGCGGGTGTCTCCCATCGCCCATAGCATCAGCATCGGTATGCAAACACCCGTGATTCGGCATTCGCGTAACTCCCCGGCACGGGAATCACTCTGCAACAAGGAATGAAAGGGGCGTCTATGACTCTTTTGACGACAGAAACAAATCGACGGGCTCGGAAGGCAAGTTCGCTGCTCGCTGCGCTGGCCCTTGCTTGCACGGTCATGATCGGTGTGGCCTGCAACAAGACCGAGGCCAGCTACAAAGACTCAGTGAAAAATGCGCTCGAACAAGCGGATCTGAAAGATGTCACCGTTAGCGAAGACAGCGCCAAGAATACGATCACTTTAGGCGGCACGCTTCACTCCGATGACGCCAAGAGCCGTGCCGCTAGCATCGCGCAGTCCAATGCTGGCCCGCGCATCGTAGCGAACGAGATCAGCGTTCAGCCCGTCGGGAACGAGGGCGAGGCCCGCAAGGTCCAGTCAAATCTGGATGACGGCATCGAGAACAACTACAAAGCAAGTCTTGTTTCCAAAGGTCTCGATAAGCAGCACATCAACTACGATGCCAAAAATGGCGTTCTGACCTTGAAGGGATCGGTGAAAACTCCTGGCGAGCGCAAAGCCGCCGAAGAGCTCGCTCAGAACGTCCCCAACGTCCAGCAGGTTGTGAATGAAATTCAGGTACGACGCTAGGAAGTGCGTATTCGAAACGAAGATTCGCCGGTTGCGTTTCAGAGATCGAACACTCGAAACGCCGCCGGCGTTTCTTGTCTCTGCAACAGCGTGATGGCTACATTGTGAACCGGAACTCCCGCTAATGTTTGGCCATCGAGGGTTCCGTTGTGAGCGTGGCCGTGCACAACTAGATCGGCACCGTGCCGATCAATTACCTCGGCCAGCCTTGACGTTCCAAGGAAAGGTACGATCTCTGGAAACTCCCCTTTTACCGTCTCTGCGATCGGCGAGTAGTGCAGCACGACCACCCGCTTTCTAGTGCGCAACTGCGATAGCCCGCGCTCGAGCTTTAGCGCTTCATCGATCGATGCCCGCACAAACACTTTAATCTCCGACTCCCCGAACGCCGTCAGCACTCCCCTTCCGAAGCCACCGACGAAGCCCTTGGTGCCTGCGAAGCCCACACCATCCCGCTCATAGGCGCTGCCATCCAGCATTTTGATTCCACCGGCCGTCATCATCTGCATCAACTCTTGCTCGCGGCCGCTCTCAAAATCGTGGTTGCCCAGCACCGCAATAGTGGGCACCCGCAGCCGCACCAGGGTGTTGAGCAAGGGCTCCATTTCGCTGGGCTGGCCGTAGTTAGTCAAGTCGCCGGCCAGAACGAGCACATCGGCCTCGTCTCGCACCTTGTTCAATTGCTCGCGCAAAGCGGTCTGGTTGGACGGCGAGAAGTGCAAATCGGCTGTGGCGGCGATTCTCATGAAGATTGTCGCGTCGTCCCGGACCTTAACTGTCAAACTTAGGACTTTGTTTTCTCCCGGATCCTCGCGGTTCGCTTCTGGTAGTCGCTAAGAACGTTCTCCAACCCCCATTCCTCCACGTCGATTGCGAACATCGCATCGTCAACCAGGCTTCCACGGAACTTCCCCCTCTCGCTTGGCGCACGATCCTGTTCGGTCACCCGTCCCAGCAGATCACTCCACACGGTCCGGGGAATGAAATCAATGTGCGCGGGATAGACATACCGGAACAACAACAGATTCCACAAAACAAGCTCCCAGTGATCCCCAGCAAGCTTAAGGATGCGCTCCCAGTCGAGGTTTCCCTTCAGGGCGTAAATGATGTGCGAAATATCCGCTCCATCGAAACGCTCCCGCCGAGTCACAAATAGCTTCGATGCCAGCAACTCTTCCGCTGCCACAATCTGCGTTCGCACTCCAAGGATGTTGGCCGGCTGTGCCCGCTCGATCCATGTTTCAGCCACGGTGATGACGCCATTGCTCATGCCCGTGATCAGATCGACAAAGTAGTCATCGCGGTGAACTTTTGCCAGCCAGACCGGATCACAAATCTCGCATTGAAATCCCTTTTGCTTTAGCTCTCCCAAAGCAATCCCAGCACTTTCCGCCGAAAGAAAAATGTCCAGGTCTTTCGTCGATCGAAAAATACCTGTGTGCTTTTGCAAGGCGAAGGCGCCAGCCACCGCGTAGGGCAAGCCCGATTCCTCAAAGGAAGTCAACACCTCGCGGAACAATGCCTGCTGATCCGGCGGAAACGAATTTGGAATAGAGGATGTGTACGCTACTTCAGTGGTTTGCGCTTTGCTCGCTCGATTCGCCATGGTCGTTCACCAGGTGTTCCGGCACAACAAGCGCGAGCCGCTGGTCGCGCTGACCTTTCATTTGCGCGACCCGCGTCTGGCGCGCTATTGATTCACGCGCAACAGCATCAGCGTTCCGCTCTCCAGTTTGACGTTGTTCTTTTCTGACGTCAGCACCGATCCCTGTCCGTTCTGCGACGAACTTGAAAGGTTGAGATTCGAGATTCCGATGACTCCTTCTGTTTTCCCAGTGATTTGCGGGGCGTTGTTCGCCGTGTTCTGATCCGATGGTGGCGGCACCTGGCGCGTCGAACTCGGAGCTTCCGAAGGCATCGATCCGGCGCTGGTCCCGGTTCTGCCGCCAGTATTGGGTGCCACTCCACCACCGCTCGGAGCCGTAGCTGCCGGAGCGGGGCTGCTGGAGGTCGAATTGTTGTTGCCTCCATTGAACGCATTGGGCGAAATGATGGCTTGAATCGACAGTGGCAGCGGAACGTCTCCACCGTTCTTCATAATGGCGTGATCAAAGGCAATCGCTACCTGGGACTCTTTCTGATCCTTCGTGCGCGCCTGCGCTCCGGTGACGCGGCCAACCACTTTCGTGTCTTTCGGCACGACCACATCGCCGTTGTTCGTCTTCAGATCCTGCGTGACTTTCGCCTCCACGGGATCGCCCGACTTCGCCTTCTTCGCATCGATCGTCTTCGTGAGCTCAACTGGAATCACGCTACCCGGCGCTATTCGTGGTGTGTTTGGTGCCGGCGCCGCTGGAGCTTGCGCCGACGGTTGTGCAGTCGGCGTATTTCCGCGAGGCGCCGGATCCTGTGCATATACAACTCCACCGACAGAAAGAATAGCGAGACTAAGTATGACTTCTTTTCTCATGATGCCTCCATCCCGCGAATGCAATTCATCGCGACAAATGTGCACAAAGCGACTATGGGAGTGAGATGCGATGGATAAATTGCTGGTTTGCGGAAAAATTGGAATTTGGGGGTGGGATAAAACCGTAACCTGTGAGGGCGTTCAAACCACTCGGGACTTTCCTCTAGTCTTGTGACGCCTGCCGTTCGGAGAGATTAGCGCGTACGACAATGGTGAGGCCCTGACGAAGCCCTCGCACGGATCGGTGGCCACGTTCGAGAATGTCTCGTCGTGTCCGGGAGTCATCTTGTAGCAAGCGGCCAGCCAAAAACTGGAGCCTGTCAGAAAGCTCTTCGCGATCTTCCTCCACGATCAGGCGAAGCTGCGCAATCAATTCGTCGCATCTCGCGTCGTCTCGCTCGTGGGCAAGACGCTCGCAGATTCGCCGGATCGCTTCCGGTCCGTACACAACGACTCCTCCTACCGAATAATTTTTCTAAAAACGGTCGTATTCAGGTATCAGGTGGATGTCGTATTCGCAGTGTGCAACTACCCTGTGCGGAGATACCTCAACTCTCCGGCCAGTCAGCGAAAGGTAGGCATGGAAAAGAAAAAACAAAACCGCGAGCCACAGGGGGGTCACGCGGTAAGCCGTTCCAAATCAGTAATTTTTCGAGACCTATTGCTTATGCACAATGTCTTGGGGCGCTGCCTCGATGGTTACTTCCACCTGAGCGCCCCTCTTTAAGCTGACTTCGTTGCCCTTTTCGTCGATAAGTGTGTTCTCGATACGTATTTCCTTGTAAAGATCATCGGCTCCCTCAACCGCAATCTCCGCTTTTTCGGGTTCATTCGGAAATGGGGATCTGATGATCTGTTCAACGGTTCCTGGAAGCGTAGTGCTGGCCTTTTCTGCCATCATTGGATCTCCTCAAAAAGTGGCTTTTGCCGCCAGCTTGAGGCAGATGCAATCACGCGGCAAAGTCCTGAGCAACGTATAGCCTCTACGCCGGGCCATTCAATACAGGGATCTCCGTATGTGGAAGGGCAAACCTGCGGGCTATTGCATGGTATTCGACGTTGTGGGACGAATTTTGGCGATTTCGCTTAATGTCGCGTGGACCGCCGTCGAGCGGCCTTAGAACCAGAGTCGGCAATACGTCTCGATAACAACCTCTTCGCGCGTTCCAACTCCGCCCGGCGAGTGCGACTAAGCCCCTTGCCGGCCCGATTAATGAAGTACGTCAACATCCTCATGCCGGAACTCGGTCCTTTTGGAGAAACCTTGCGCGACGCCAGTGCGCGAGCAATTGTGCTCGCATCTTTCGTGAATAGCCCCGCTTGTGGATGCGTCGAATCCGTTTTCACTTTCGCAACCCAGCGCTTGCTGGCGCCCTGTATCTTGCCCCGCGAACCAGTCTTGCGATGCCTTCGCATACGTCTCGCCTCCCAATATGTATCGCGCACTTCGCCCTCTACTACGTCTTCAAAGCTAGTCCGGCATCCGAGTTCTGAAAATCGAGCGGTGACTGTAAGAGCTCCCACTCTGATTGCGCTCTTTCGATGAGCCCCGAGTCGGCTCGCACCCGCTCTCCTGACCTGACAAACCCTGTTTCCGTTCTGAGCATCCATTATTTGTGAACAGGAGGTTACATGGGCAGAAATGCCGCGCTCGCGGATCCGTTTCGACTCACACCTTTCGATCGGAAAAACAAAGAACTTCTGAGGGTAGTGATCGAAACCCCGAAGGGCAGCCGTAACAAATTCGCATTCAACGTCGACGATCGCATCTTCGAACTCAAGAGAGTGTTACCGGCGGGTATGGAGTTTCCATACGACTTTGGTTTTGTGCCTTCGACCTTGGCCCCGGACGGCGATCCCGTTGACGTTCTCGTACTCATGGATGAACCTGCCTTTTCCGGTTGCGTCCTCCTCGCGCGCATCATTGGCGCCCTCGAGGGCGAGCAGACCAACGGCAAGAAAACGGAACGTAATGACCGGATCCTTGCGGTCGAAAAGGACGCTCACCGCTTCGCCAATGTGAAATCGATCGGTGACCTCGGCAAAGACTTTAGCCGTGAACTCGAAGAGTTCTTCGTGAACTATCACCGCCTGTCCGGGAAACAGTACAAAGTCCTTCGCAGGACCGGACCGGGACAGGCTCGCCAACTCGTCAAAGAGGGGATGCGGTGATGTCTACAGCGGGTGTCGAATGACTACGATATTGTTCCGATTTCTGATCGGCGGCCTCGTTGTTTCTGCGTTTGCCGTCATAAGCGACATCTTGAAACCCAAGAGCTTCGCCGGCCTGTTCGGGGCGGCTCCGTCCATCGCACTTGCCACCATTGGCCTCACCGCTTCGGCAAACGGGACTCACTACGCTGCGCTCGAAGCTCGCTCAATGATTGCTGGAGCCCTTGGATTTTTCGTCTTCGTAATGTGTGTGACCAGAATTCTCCTTCGTCACAAGATTGAGGCGGCCCAGCAACGTTATATTCGCTACCTTTCCGGTTCGTCGTTTCTTTCGCCATTCGATACGTGTGTTTCAGTTGACCGCAGTGTTGGTGAGTCTCCAACTCGACGCCCTTCGCAAGACGAAGCCTTCCGAGTACGCGCTCCGTTTCTTTATTGGTGGTTGTGTCACGGTGGCCACAGGGCTCATTGCGATGAAGTGGGGGCCGGTCGTGGGAGGACTCTTTCTTGCCTTTCCTGCGATTTTTCCCGCAAGTGCGACCCTCGTCGAGAAACATGAGGGAAAGAGCGGTGGCCAAGGGCGGTCGGAGAAAAGAACGCGTGGCCGTCGAGCGGCTGGGCTTGATGCCGCCGGCGCCTCGATCGGAAGCATCGGCCTGCTCATTTTTGCGCTGCTGGTTTGGCGCCTGCTCCCCTCGTCTGGCAATACAGCGGTCCTGATCATTGCGACGCTGGTTTGGCTGGTTATCTCGGTGTTGTTCTGGTACGTTCGTCGAAGACTCCCAAGGTTTTTCTTTGCTCGCCTCCTGAAACGACGAACGCGGACCACTGAGTATTCGCGATCCTCACATCACTGAAAACTTCTGCGCGTGCCTCGGTCCCGTTCTTCGCTCGAAATTGCATCGGGTTTCGACCCTATGGCGAATTCCCTAAAACCGGGCCCATAATACGTGGGCCGTGCCCAAGCGGATATTAGTCGTGGATGATAATCCTGCGATCCGTGGGGCCCTGCGGAGAATCCTCGAGTTCAACGATGGTTGGACTGTGTGTGGTGAAGCGGTTGATGGCCGCGATGGGATTGAAAAAGCAAACGAGCTTCGACCAGATTTGGTTGTCCTGGACTTATCCATGCCAGTAATGAATGGCCTCGAAGCGGCCCGCCATCTGCACCAAACTCAGCCTCATCTGCCCGTCATTCTCTGCTCGCTTCACAGCGACGACGTCCTGCAAAGGGAAGCCGCCGCCGCAGGAGTGACCGCCATCGTTTCCAAGGCTCACAATATGGAAACGCTGGTCCGCAAAGCGCGCGAACTGCTCGCCAGCTGATGAACTCATCTCATTTCCAATCGAGATATTTCAGAGATTCTTTCTCAGGATGCGCAACATCTTTGTGGTCTGATGCGCTTGGTAGCAATATCCACCCTGGCTGAAACAGCCACCCGCCGGGTGCCTCCCTGTTCAATGCCAGTTCAGGAAATCCAGAGTTATTCTTCTGAAGAAAGATGCGTTCGAAGGGCTCCACGAAGCGCCGCTGTCCGGACCGGATGCGCAGCATACGGACACTCGCGGTCTCCACGTTATTCGGGCTGTTCGTAGTTCTGACGAACTCGTCCGCATCTGCCGCGCCGGACTACTACAACCATCTCGTCTTCGACAACAGCGTCACCTCCGATTACTACTATTACAGCGGCGGCCGCTCCGTATTCCCGAGCACCTTGCAGTTGCAAAGCGGACAACTTCCCGTCGAAACGAAAATCTTCTACACGCCCGCCAATGCTCTCCGCCTGCAATGGCAGTCTGTTGCTGGCGGGAGTTGGGACGCTGAGGTTCGAGTTCAGGACATTCGCAATCGTCGGACGAACCTAATTGGGGACACGCTCTACATCTGGTGCTATACACCCCAGTCCATCGCTGCCTCGGATCTGCCGCTGGTTCAGCTGGAAGACGACGCGCATGACTTCACGGCCCCGATCCCGCTCGCGACTGTAGCGTTGCCCGCAAAGCATTGGACCCAGATCAAACTACCGCTATCCAGATTCTCGAGTGCGTCGGTCTACGAGTTCGACCCACGAAGACTTCATGGCGTTTACTTTTCTCAAGGTGCAGCGGATAACGTCCCGCGCACCATGATCATCGACGAAATTAAGATCGATGACGAAGCTGCATTGGCCTCAAGCAAATCGGACCGTCCTTCCCCACCTCGTGCGGTGCGTGCCAAGCCTTACGAGCGCCACATTGATCTCTCCTGGGAGCCACCGTCCGACGATGACCTGCAGGGATATATCATTTACCGCTCACTCGGTAAGCGCCGATTCCGGCCCGTCGGAATTCAGGCCGCGGGGACAAATCGTTATGTCGACTTCGTCGGACACTCTGGCGTGCAGGCTTCCTACCTTGTGAAGAGCGTCGATCGTGCCTACCGCGAATCGGTATTCTCCAACGAGACGAACGCAACGACCCACGATCTTTCCGACGACGAACTGCTCACCATGCTCGAGGAAGCCTGCTTCCGCTATTACTGGGAGGGATCGGATCCGGTCACTGGCGCACCGCTGGAAAATATCCCGGGAAACGATCGCATTGTTGCCACCGGAGCTTCCGGATTCGGCATGATGGCCCTCATGGTCGGTGTGGAGCGTGGCTTCATCACGCGCGATCAAGGACTAAAGCGTCTCACTTCAATCGTCAATTTCTTCGAGAAGGCTCCCCGCTACCACGGCGTTTTTCCGCACTTTCTTGACTCCGAGACCTCCGCGGGCGTCCCGGCATTCGGCATGTTCGACGACGCTGGAGATTTGGTCGAAACATCATTTCTCATGGAAGGATTGCTCACCGCACGCCAATATTTCAACGGACAATCTTCAGCGGAGCGCTCGCTTCAATCCAGAATTACGCAACTGTGGGAGACGGTGGAATGGGACTGGTATCAGGCGACGCCCCAGAAGGAAGCGCTGGTCTGGCATTGGTCACCGCGATGGTCGTGGTACATCGGACATCGCCTCACGGGCTTCGACGAAACGATGCTTGCTTATCTGCTCGCAATCGCTTCGCCCACGCATTCCGTTCCCGCTTCCATCTACTACACCGGATGGGCCGGACAATCGCCAGCCGCAGTTGCTTATCGAAGTGGATGGTCGGGCACTACCGATGGCGACCATTACCACAATGGCCACACCTACTACGGGATCACGCTGCCGGTTGGCGTCGGAACGGGCGGCCCACTGTTCTTCACACAATACTCGTTCATGGGCCTTAATCCCAAAGACGTCAACGACGAGTACACGAACTATTTCGACAACAATCAGAGCATCGCCCGGATCAATCTCGCGTATTGCATCGCCAACCCCGGTCGCTACCAGGGCTACGGACCCGACTCTTGGGGGCTCACCGCCAGCGACGATCATCTTGGCTATTCCGTTCACGCTCCCGTCCCAACTCGCGACAACGGAACCATCACACCGACCGGGGCGCTCGGATCATTTCCCTACACACCGGAAGCATCCATGGCAGCCCTTAAGCATTTCTATCGCGATCTTGGAGATCGCCTGTGGGGTGTGTACGGACCGCGCGATGCCTTCAATCTCGGACGCAACTGGTACTCGCCGATTTACATGGGTCTCGATCAAGCGCCGATTGTCGTGATGGTCGAAAACTACCGAACTGGATTGATCTGGCGTTTGTTCATGTCGAATCTCGAAATACAGGCGATGTTGCCTCTCATCCGCCACAACACCACTCAAAACCAGGAATCGATCACTCCCGCCCCCTAACTTAGCTCGTCTGTCATTCGCCTCGAAACTGGACTCTCCTGTTCGTCTCAAAACTGGAATCTCGCCGCAACGGTCATCTTCCCCTTTATGCACAGTGAGTCTCGTGCTACAACGAGCAGGGCCTCGAACTGAGGTCTTTTCCGTATGGTGCGTTGTGGTCCACGCTCCTACCCTGAACGTGGTCGCACCATTGGACCAGGAGGAGCTTATGCTTTATTACGCGCTGGTGTTCCTGCTCATTGCCTTGGTGGCAGGCTTTTTGGGTTTCGGTGGAATCGCGTTTGCCGCCGCTGGCATCGCGAAAATCCTGTTCTATATCTTCGTCGTGTTGTTCCTCGTGAGCCTGGTGATGCACCTCTCTCGTGGCGGCGCACGCACATAAACTTCGGTGGGACTGGGAGGCTCGCGCAGAACTCCGCGGCGCACCGCGCGCGACCATTGGTCGCGATCGAAAGCGTTCAGGCGCCCGCGAAACTAGAAATGCAGCTCATCACCCGTGGATTTCGGCGAGCCTCTGCTACACCGGAACCGGTGGCAACTTCTCCAGTTTCTGAAGATCCGGAGTTGCTCCGTGGCACCATCAAAATAGCGGCCGTGGCTCAGGTCGTAATCGCGACCGCAGCCGCCGTTGGACTCATTTATCTTCTTAAAGTAGTTTTCGTCACCGTCCTCATTTGCACCCTCATCGCGTTTGCCCTCGACCCAATCGTAGTTTTGCTCTCGCGTGTACACGTCCCTCGTTTCGTGGGTGCCATCCTTGCCCTGTTGTTGCTTATGGGCGTTACCGTGGCAACTGCATTCTTTTTCTATAATCGCGCCGTCGACTTTCTGAATGAGTTACCCGAGTATTCGAGCACCATTCGCGAGGATCTACGCAAGATCGAGTCACAGGCGGATAAGCTCGAACAAAATACACGCACGATCATGCCGGATCGCAAGGGTAAAAAACCCATTCCTGTCGAAGTGCAGGAGGCTCCCGGGCTCACAAAAATCATCTCGTCTGGTGCGACCCAGTATGGCGACCTCGCACTCGCCCTCGGCTTCGCCCCGTTTCTCATCTATTTCATGCTGACGTGGAAGTCTCATGTTCACTCCGCCACGCTCCACATCTTCCCCACCGAACAGCGTCCTGCCGCGTATCGCACAATCGGGCGCATTTCAGAGATGGTCCGTAGTTTCATCGTCGGAAACATGATCGTCGGCCTGCTGAACGCTATCGCGTCCACCGTGGTTTTCTGGTACGTGGGACTTCCGTACTTTTATTTTCTTGGAATTATCAGCGCGTTCCTCGGCCTCATACCTTATCTAGGCCTCTTCTTCGCTTTGTTCGCGCCAATCGCTGCTGGAATGGGTGTCCTCAACAAGGGTCAACTGTTGATTGTTTTTATCACCGTGATCTTTCTCCACATAGTTGGCATGAATCTGCTGTACCCAAGATTGATCGGCCGCCGTCTGCGCTTGAATCCGCTCGCTGTAGCGCTTTCTCTTCTTTTCTGGGGATGGATCTGGGGTGCGTTGGGATTGATCCTCGCCATTCCGCTCATGGCGAGCGCCAAAATCATCTGCGATTTCATTGAGCCGATGCGCGGCTTCGCTCTCTGGCTCGGCGACTAGACTTGTGTTGCCAAGTCGCGTGTTCGTGTTGCGTTCAACACGCCTCTATCATCACTCATGCTTAGTGCAAAAAGTGATTGCGGCCCACCACTCACCCTTTAAAGAAGGGAGAAGCGAGCCGCGATTAGCGCTAATCGTAAGCGAACTCTTACTTCACGTGGATCGTTTTTCCATCCGGATCCAACGTGCCCTTGATCCGAACTTTCTGACCTTCATACTTCTTCGCCAGGTCCTGCTGGTCGATGTCATATGAAGTGCTGTTTGCCGAATCCTGCAGCATGTATTTGTCGCCGACCTTAGTGATCACTCCCGTGAACACCTGGACGTTCGACTGCCCCGCGCCTTGCGCGTCCGGTGCCTGCTGTCCCTGGTTCCCCGGATTCTGCTGGCTCGGTTGTTGCTGGCTAGGCTGCTGAGTGTCCGACTGTTGCGCGAACACCTGAGCTGTGAGGAAGCTCAATGCCAGAGCACTCGCCAGCCCAAATAATTGCATCGATCTCTTCATAGCCGATCTCCCAAGCGATTGATATCGCATTCTTGTGAGGGGAGCAGGTGACGGTCCAAAGTGCGTGCAGCGGCGCTGCCGATAATCGATTCCAATTACGCTTGTTTTTTCACTCGCTTGCGACGAACCTTTTGTCGCAAGTTGCGACGATACGAATTGGGATATTTTTTCCTCAGGAAAAAGCCCTAGACTCGCGAGCGTGGGATCGAGCCTTTTATTCATCCATCACGCAAAATTTTCTTTGTCATGTCGTTCGCTCGGGCAACCCGCCGAAAAATAGAAATGAATACCTGCTAGCTCTCACTATCAAACACTACTCATTTTGTAACGGGCGCAAATTGGCGCCAAAGACGATAGACCCCGTTCATCGGACCTGCATCTAAGACCTGAGAAAGGAGGTATGCATGGCTCTCTTCGATGAAACCTACCGAGTCATCGCGGTCGACAGCCAGAGTCTTACAGTGCGCGGAACTATGAGTGGTGAAATCGTCACCATCGTGAACACGACCCCTGAATTGCCGCTTAGCGAAGCAGAATATCCGTTGGGTCAGTTGATCGCTCTGAGCGATCCATCTGCCTCCACCCGTACTTCGAACTAATCCAGCGTATCTGGTGCAAGTCGTAAGAGAGCGCTTAAAAAGCCATTCCGAACGGCGCATTTTTACGAAACTCTTCATTTGATCTGGGTTATTCTGATTTCAGGAGTTTGCCCTTTTGAAGCAGGAACCCGTCGGCGCTGACCATCGTGATCACGCTTGGAAAGATGTTGTGACTGACGCGATGTCCGAATCCAACACTGAACGATTGAAAGAGAAAATTGCTGCTGCCGAAACGGCAATCTTTGAGCGCTTGCAAGCGCTCGCTGCGAAGAACTCGCACTCGCAATCCGCGGAGGTCCTCGAACTACGCAAAGCGTCCGAGGCCCTCCTCGCCCTGAAAACTGATGTTCTGAGGTTTCCTGACTGGAGACAGCCATAAACTCAATTCATGTTCTGAAGCAATTCGCGCGCTTTGCTGACAAGCGTCTGCATGTTTTGGGTCTTGGAAACGATGGCGCGAACCCCGGCTTGGCGTGCCTCGAAACGCAGCGCATCATCGGTGTGCAGTGAACACAGAATCACCAGCGTTCTTGGCATCGTGTCGTGGATCACTCGCGCTGCTTCCAGTCCGTTCATCACCGGCATCGAAACATCCATAACGATCAGGTCCGGATGCAATGCTTTCGCTTTTTCAATGCCTTCCCGACCGTTTGACGCCTCTCCGCAAACATCCCAATCAGGACTGAAATCGAAGACATGGTGGAGCGCCCGTCGGATCGTGGGGTTGTCATCAACGAGCATGATCCGCTTGATCACCCTGCGATTATTTGACGTTACCCTGCGGGCTCACAATCGAGGGAAAGGTGTATCTTTTACTCAGATATAGTCTTAGGAGTTTTTTTCAGCGCGGGATCAGGTTAGTCCCGTTGCAACGTTCCGAATCCAGACTTTGAAATCCAATGACTCAGGATTCTCACGTATTTCGTTTTTATTCCTGCAACGATACGATTTGTGTTACCCAAACATGACGGACCTTACCTCTCGCGTCGGTTGTCCCCAACGCCTGTCGGGTTCTCTCCTAAAACCGACTTTACCGACGCGAGGGTTTTTTTGTTGGCTCCAGACCTCTGCTTCAATCTTTGATTTGCAAGCCTCACCTGAGTGCCTTATCGGAACTTGAATATTCGTGGCTTGCAGCACCGCCTGTCCAAAAAAATTACCTAACGTTTACAATCCCAGCGAACTAAAAATTACCGTCGCTCGACGACCCGAGCATTGCGCTCTATCGCTCAGAGAAACCTCATGCGCCGAACCTTACAGAGTTTTTGCGCGACACTCATCGCCATCCTCGCACTCTCGCAGCCAAACCTCGAAGGTCAGCAGCTACCCAAGCCCATCAATCCAACCGTCGACGCGGTCACTACCAAGCTCTGGTCACTGACCCACCTCGAAGCCAACGAATGGCGATACCACGCAGGCGACATCCCGCACGGCGAAGACGTCGCTCTCGACGACAACACGTGGACCCCCGCCAAAACCCGATCAGAGGCTCCCGAGGCTGCTGTTTGGTACCGTCGATGGATCGTGGTTCCACCCACCCTCAACGGCTACGATCTGAGCGGAGGCAAGCTCTGGTTTCGCTTCGCCGCTTCAGCAAACGGTCCAATTCCGCAAATCGTCTATTTCAACGGACGCCGCGTCGCCATGGGCGAGGACCTTGAACCCATCATTCTTCTTGATCCGATCCGGCCGGGCGACAAAGTATTGATCGCCGTAAAACTCCTGCAGACCGTCGACAAAAAGCACTTCGACAACGCCGAGGTACGCGTCGAGTTCGCACCGAACCGCCCAAGTCCTCTGGATCTCCTACAAGAAATCCAGATCGCGGCAGCACTCGCACCATCCTCGGGCACAAAAACCCAGGCTGTCGAACAGGCTCTGACCAACGCCGCCAACTCCGTCGACCTCGCTGCTCTGGCTAGCGGGAAACAAAGTCCATTTGACGCTTCGCTCGAGAAGGCTCACTCGGTTCTGACCGAGATCAAGCCCGACCTCGACGCAACCTCCGTTCGCATGGCTGGCAATGCGCACATCGATGCGGCATGGCTCTGGCCGTGGACCGAGACCGTCGACGTCGTTCGTCGCACCTTCACGACTAGCCTGCAATTGATGGCCGAATATCCCCAGTACACCTACACACAATCGGCCGCAGCCTACAACCAATGGATGGAAGAAAAATACCCAGCCCTCCATCAGCAGATCATCGATCGCGTCAAGGAAGGCCGATGGGAAATGGTCGGCGGCATGTGGGTCGAACCCGATCTCAACATGCCCGATGGCGAATCGCTCGTGCGTCAACTTCTACAGGGCAAGCGTTACTTCAAAGAAAGATTCGGCGTCGATATCCGAATCGGCTGGAACCCAGACTCCTTCGGTTACAACTGGCAACTGCCGCAGATCTACAAGAAATCCGGAATTGACTATTTCGTCACACAAAAAATGGCGTGGAACGACACCAACAAGTTGCCGCTGAAACTTTTCTGGTGGCAATCACCCGACGGCAGCCGCGTTCTCAGCTACTTCCCGCACGACTACGTCAACTACATTAATCCTCCGCGCCTGGCCGAAGACATCGCGACGGCGCGAACTCTCAATCCGGGTACTCCGGTGATGTTGCACCTCTACGGCATCGGCGACCACGGCGGTGGCCCGACCCGCAGCATGCTCGACAGCGGCATTCACTGGACCAAACCTGATCGCGTCACGCCGCCCCTGAGGTTCTCCACCGCGCAAGGCTTCTTCTCCGACATCGAAACCAAACTTGACACTGCCCAGTCGCCCGTCTGGAACTACCGTGTCCTTTCCGAAGGCAGCAACAAACTTCCGATTCCGCCAGACGGAAAGCTCAGCCTTCCCATCTGGAACGACGAATTGTACTTCGAATACCACCGGGGCGTGATGACAACCCAGGCGAGTCACAAGCGCAACATGCGGGAGAGCGAAGAACAGCTCCTCAACGCTGAGAAGTATTCTTCGCTCGCGTGGTTATTCGGCAATACCTATCCCAGCGCTCGTCTCAATGAAGCCTGGCAGAAGACGCTGTTCAACCAGTTCCACGACCTCGCGGCCGGCTCCGGCATCGGAGTCATTTACAAAGACGCGCAGCAGGACTACGACGTCGTCCGCTGGATCACCGAAGACGCCTCGACGAACTCTCTGCAATCCATCGCCACGCGCATCCGCACGTTGGGCGCTTCCAATGCGGTACCGGTGCTTGTTTTCAACCCCCTCGCATGGACGCGCACTGACTTGGCCACTATCGAAGTCTCCATGCCCGGCGACACTCCGAATGGCGTTAGTGTCATCGACTCTCAAGGACACGCGCTCTTGTCCCAAGTCCTCTCGCACGATCCTGCAACGCGCAGCTATCGGCTGCTCGTCGAACTGAAAGACGTCCCGTCCCTTGGATATGAAGTGCTGCAGGTCGTTCCCTCGGCACAGACTCCATCTACGGACATCTCCGCACACGACCTGACCCTCGAAAATTCTGCGCTCCGCGTTTCCGTCGACCCAAAAACAGGCTGTATCACCAGCATCTATCAAAAAGCCACGAAGTTCGAAACGCTTGCCGCCGGTGGCTGCGGCAACCAGCTTCAGACCTTCAAAGACACGCCGAAAGAGTACGACGCATGGAATATCGACGCAGATTTCGCCGATCATCAAACCAACATCGACTCGGCCGACTCCGTCGAACTCACCGAAAAAGGTCCGCTTCGTGCCACCATCCGTGTCAGCCGCAAGTGGCAGAACTCACGCTTCGTCCAGGACATCAGCCTGTACGCCAATCTTGATCGCGTAGACGTCGCCAACCAAATCGATTGGCACGAGACCCACGTCTTGCTGAAGGCTGCATTTCCGCTTGCCGCCTCCAGCGCCAACGCCACCTACGAAATTCCTTACGGCACGATCGACCGTCCCACCACCCGCAACAACAGCTGGGAGAAAGCCAAGTTCGAAGTTCCCGCCCTCCGTTGGGCCGATCTCGGTGACGGCACTCACGGCTTCACCCTCATCAACGAATCCAAATATGGCTACGATGGGAAGGACAACGTCCTTCGACTCTCGCTCCTGCGCTCGCCTACCTGGCCAGATCCCGACGCCGACCGCGGCACTCACAACTTCAGCTACTCGCTCTATCCGCACTCAGGCGACTGGAAAGCCGCGCTCACTGTTCGCCGAGGCTACGAATTCAACTACGCGCTCCGCACGCTTCAGCTTTTTCCCCATGAGGGTAGCCTCCCTGCCCAACATTGTTTCCTCTCGGTCGGCGGAGAAAACGTGGTGCTGACCGCATTGAAGAAGACCGAAGATGGCAATGCCCTGCTCCTTCGCCTCTACGACTGGTCTGGAAAGAACTCCACCGTGCAGGTTCAGCTTCCTGAAGGCGCCACGGCCGCATCGCTGACGAATCTTATGGAGAAGCCTGAGGGCTCGCCCCTCGCCGTCACAGCGAACAAGGTCAGCGTCCCTGTGAAGCCGCATGAGATCGCTTCAGTCCGTGTGGAATTTGAGGATGGAGGCCACACCCGGCTCAAATAGTCCGGCCCTCTAAAAGCCGATAAACCACTCCGCACGTCCTTGGCCTTAGGTCACTTGGGAGGGGGTTACCGCGGGTGCTAGGCTTTGCTTCGTATAACGGAAAACCCCCATTTTCCGTAGAAGCACTCTTTCTTCCGAGAGAAAACCAACATGCCTCGCCGCATTCTCAATGTGATCGCCGTTTGCCTCGCTCTGGCCGTGGTTGCACTAGCCCATGACAAGTCGCAAAAAGACAAGACCTCGGACAAAGTCGCGAAGGTGAAGCCCAGCGCCGGATCGATGCCTGTGACCGCGTCTTAAGCCAAAGCGCGAGAGCTCTACGAAAAAGGCATGGAGGACTACGAAAACCTCTACCTCGAGCGTTGCAACGAAGACTGGCGCGCTGCCGTGAAAGAAGATCCCGGTACCGCCCTAGCGTGGGCATGGATCGCCTTCAACAGCCGCAATCCATCCGAAGTCATGGCAGCCCGCGAGAAGGCCAAGTCCTTGTTGCCCAAGGTCACGCCTGGCGAACAGCTGATGATCAAGTGGATCGCGAACGTGCAGGAAGGCAACTCCATCGCCGGCATCCAGGCGATGAACGACATGCTGGCGATGTTCCCGAAGGACAAGCATCTTCTTTATTTAGCTGGAAACTGGCTGATGCTCGATAACGGCGACGGCGGCGCCCAGCAACGTCTCTTCGAAAAAGCTCTCTCTCTCGACAGAAACTATCCCGCCGCGCTGAACGATCTCGGCTATGTCTACGCGCGGAATCGCGAATTTGCAAAAGCGTTCGCCATCATGGATCGCTACGTCGCGGTTCTGCCCAAGGAACCTAACCCGAACGATTCCTACGGCGAATTGCTCCGAATGGCCGGACACTTCGACGAATCACTCGCGCACTACCGCACGGCTCTGAAAATGGATCCGAACTTCACGTCCTCGCAAGCGGGCATCGCCGATACCTACGCCCTGATGGGCAACCAGGCGCAGGCGCGCATCGAATACGACAAGGCGATCGCCCAGGCGCACAACGATGGCGACCGCGTCGACTACATGATGCAGCGAGCCACCACATGGGTCCGCGACGCGAACCCTGCCGAGGCTGACAAAGCATTCGCGGAAACCGCGCAGAAAGCACACGAACTCGGCCTGCACCTGCAGGAAGGCGAAGCACACCGACGCATGGCCGCCTACCAGTCCGACGACGCTTCCGCGCTAAAGCATCTTGAAGCCGCCGAAGCCGCCATCGGCCACGGTGACGACATTTCGCCCATGGATCGTGACGAAGAACTCTCGCGCGTATTGCGCTACCGGACCGTTCGCGCTGCGCACGCTGGAAACACCGAACTCGCACACGCGTCATTGCAGAAGCTCGAGAAGATGACAACCGGCAGCCGTGACACGATCTTGCTCAGTTCCTATCACGGCGCGGCTGGCGCATTGTCGTGCGCGCAACAGAAATGGGACGATGCGATCGCTCAGCTTGAAGAGGACCGCGATGATCCCTTCTCCATGCAGTTGCTCTCCCGCGCCTACTACGAGCGTGGAGACAGCATGAAGATGCACGAAGTCGAGGCTCGCCTTCGCGGAACGAACGTTCCCACCATCGAACAAGCCGTAGTCGTACCCGAAGCTCGAGCCCAGAAGCCGTCCACCATCTAAGTGGTTTTCCTCGTACCGTTGTTCATTGACGCCGGTGCCTCAACACGAGACACCGGATTGTCATTTCTAGGCCCAAACCATCCACGGGCTGCCCACTTTTCTTCCCTTCCGTATGTGGGTGAAAAACTTTTCTTCCGACTTCGCAATCAAGATCCTTCGTGGTAGTCTCTCTGTCCCATGTCGGATTCGAAGCAAGAAAAGCGTACTCGCTCCCGGCTCACTCTAAGTGTGCCCGCGAAGGTAAAAAACGGCGATACGGATCAGGAACACCAGGCGGTTACACGCGACCTGAGCGCGGGCGGCATCTTCTTATATACGGACCAGCAAATCGCCGAAGGCAGCAAACTCGAAATCGTGCTCATCCTTCCGCCGGAACTCGGCTTTGGCGAGAAACAGTGGGCCTGCTGCCAAGCCTCGGTTGTTCGGGTCGAAGACAGCGAAAGTCAATTCGGCGTCGCCGCCCGCATCGATCGCCTCGACGTCCTGCCCGAAATTCCTAACTGACGCTGATTCGAACCAGCCGCTTCCGAGTTTATGTTGTCATCCTGAGCGAAGTGAGGCGACAGCCAAAGGGAGTCGAAGAACCCGATCCCACGAGCATCATCACAAGCCAAAATGGGGATTTCTACCCGCGGACAGCTGTGTTCCGCAGTCATTCGTGCCCTTGCCTTGTATCCTTACCGGTTTAAGGGTTTTACGCCACGCGCCCTGAGTACAACCAAAAATTACCGGCCAAGTCGCCATCGTTTCGCAACGCAATCCCAAATCCAGCCGCGTCCCCTCTCACTCCACAAGACGCCTCTGGCCACCGACTATCGTCCATCGTTCCAGTTGCTTGGACCATTTTGAGACAGCCTGTTCGGGCGAGCGCCAGACCGTAAAATTTCTATTCCCCTGCATCACTCGAGGTGCAATAATGAGCGGCTTTTGAAGTGCTATTCGATAGGACTTCGCAAGATCTCCCTTGGCAGGCCCGGTTATGTGGATTGAAAAACTCATCGATGGAGTAGTTGAAATCATCACCCCCATCGGTCCCCGCTATATACAACTCACGTTCCTTCAGCGGATCTACTTCATGTGGATCTTCCGCCACTTCGACACCATCCCGCAGCAGGTGTTGAGCGCCCGCGAACAGCGAATGATCGATGCTCTGTGCGTCGAGCAGCGATTCATTTCGCTCCCTGCACATGCCTACGAAGCGCCAATCATCGGCACACTCGAACGCGTGCCGCTGAAGCAACTTGAGGAAGAGATGCCTCCGAAGCGTCCCGCGGGAAGCGTGGCGGAAGCTGGCACCTCAATCGTCGCGGACATGCAGCAGCGGCCGTAAAGCCCTGATTTCTACTTGCCTTCGATGCACTGACGTGCATGTCTGCGCGACGCAATTGGTTTCCGTTTGCGTCCTTCGCGGCTTGTCTTTGCGCCCTTTGTGGTTAAAAAGCTTTATCTTGAAAACTTGAGCCGCGTGTACCGGTTCATCTTCTTCGCGCGTACCGCTTGTTCTTCGCCCGGACCCGCTCATCAGTTGCGGCTTCCACCAAGCCTGCGGTACTATAAATTTTGCTCGCCTCGCAGTGTTGCTGTTGAGGACGCCGTTTTCTTCTGAAACCAGTCTGACAAGATGCCTTTGCGGCACGACGGCTCGAGCAAGTTCCATCCAACCCAACGCGGGGCGCGTAGCTCAATTGGCAGAGCAACTGACTCTTAATCTCGGCGGCCGTTAGTGCGCCAAAGCGCACGAAGCTGCACCGTCCTGCAAACGCAAGGCCTTACCTCTTCGGTTAAGCGCATCAGCACGCATCAAACTGCACCGAATTCCAAAACGAACTGACACCAGAGCTGACACCGGATTGCGGATTGTGAGTGATACGGGGTATAACGCCAATCGCGCTCCGATGACTCCGCAGCCAAACAGCTCATAATTGAATTGATCAACAGCACTGGATTAGTCGCGATTGATCTTGGATCACTCGCCATAGGCGGTGCTATGCACGAGGCCGGCGTTCCTCTATCCGGGCTCGATCTCCACTTTGTTCGTCGGCTTCGGTGAGAGCACTCGAACACCGAATAACAATTCGTTGCAGGCGCCAAAATTCGAAGGAGAAATCAATGCAAGCTGCAATCCGAGAGAACACATCGGAAGGAGGGAGAAGCAGATGAGAAATATCACGTACGGGCTTTTCGGCGCGACGGGATCAGTTGGAAAGGCATTGGCGGCAAAGCTGGCAGAGCGTGGCCAGCCGTTTCGCGTGGTCGGACGCTCCGAAGAACGCTTGCGACGGGATTTTAGAGCCTATGAGCCGCTCGTCGAATACTGCGCAGCGGACCTAAGTGATCCAGTGGCTGCGGCACGTGCCGCCGCAGGGGTCGATACCATTTTCTACACCGTAGGAGTTCCCTACCCTCAGTTTGAACAACATCCGCAACTCACACGAGTTGCCCTGGAAGCCGCCGCTGCCGCTGGTGTGCGGCACTTCGTGCACGTGAGCACCGTTTACCCCTACGGGGTGCCTCAGCAGGGGTTCGTCAGTGAGTCTCACCCGCGTAATCCCCAGGCGTTCAAAGGCCGAATGCGCAAGGAACAGGAAGACCTCGTGCTGGCCGCAAACAATCCCAAAGGGATGCGCACGACCATCCTGCGCGCACCGGATTTCTATGGACCGGACGCGGAATTGAGTTACGTTCGCGCGATCTTTGACGCCGCGCTGAACGGTGGGACCGCCAACGTGATCGGACCCATTGACACGCCACATGAGTTCATCTTCGTCCCGGACGTGGCCGAAACGCTGATCGCGCTTTCGGAAAAAGCAGAAGCGTATGGCAAGGCGTGGAACGTCGCCGGTCCGGGACTGATGACCACCCGGCAATTCGCCGAGCAAGTTTTCGGGGCGGTTCATCAGAAACCGCGTCTTCGGGTTGCAGGCAAGGTCATGCTGCGCGTCTTGGGAGTTTTCAATCCGTTTCTACGTGAACTCGTAGAGATGCACTATCTGTGGACCACTCCCGTAAAACTCGACGACACACGTTTGCGCCGCCTGCTTCCGAATCTACACAAGACTCCCTACACGGAAGGAATCCATGCAACGATCGAGGCGATGCGGAGTCGTGCCCTTCCAGCGGCAGCATGAGGGAACAGGCCTACCTTATCTACCGTTGCTAGATTTTCTAGGAGGAACACATTATGCACTACGCTATTCCGCTCATCCTGGCGGCCCTCCTGGCTGTAGGAATCATTGTTATCGGTTGTTTCTACCTTTTATCTCCTGAACGAATCTCAGGAAC
>Ga0126378_10000701_pt1 | contig 24752 bp, 32 predicted proteins | sample PanSoiMetPlot_23_FD_92587 | JGI IMG/M metagenome (GOLD analysis project Ga0126378, IMG submission 92587) | Tropical forest soil microbial communities from Panama - MetaG Plot_23 | ecosystem: Environmental > Terrestrial > Soil > Tropical forest > Bulk soil | place: Panama | collected 2016-02-17
CAAGCTCCAACCTCTTTGCAACCATGGCTAACAAGATCAACGAGCGCGGACAAATCTCCGGCATGGCAACGGTGCTCAGCGGGCCTCATGCAGGCGAGATCCACGCCTTTCTGGCAACCCCAGCAGACGCAAGCGTAGGGCAGTCGGTTGCAGACATCGCACGCACGCTTCCGAAAATCACTTTGCCCGCGAATGTTGGCAGCCAGCTTTTGCGGAGATTCGGACCAGGCCGATTCGACGAATAGAGGGTATTTTTCGGAGCTTCCGTACCATGCAGTCCGGCCGTGCACTGCGCGAAGACGCAAGGCTCGAGGTTGTGCGGAACAACATGGGGTCACGAGAACATCGACGTGACCCCGATTGTTTAAGGCAGAAGCTGGCGGACGGGAATCTGCGGACAGACGGGACGTTTCCGACTACGCCGAGGCCTTTTTCGGGAGCGCGCGGCGAAGGGGCTTTGCTCCAGGGATAGGGAACTGCATATGCCAGAAATTTGTTTCTGGGGAGAGGAACTCGACGCCCACATACTGCTTGCTATCGCGGGCCCGATGGACGGAAACCACTCGGCACTCCATCGACTGCGCGGTGTGGTCATTCACAAGGATAAGCATCTGGCCCACGCGCACGATTTCTTCCAGCTGGAACAAAGCCCCGTTCCGATTGATGGATTGCGATACGGTTTGCGAGCACAGCCGCTCGCCGGTGTCCATCTTTCCATGGACGGTCAGCGGAACGGTCAACGCTACACGGAGAGTCCGGCGCCGTTCCTTGACACGAAAGTGAAGCAGGGACATTTCTTCATAACCTCAGATCTGGTTTCAGACTCCGCCGAGACTATCGAGTCAACTTCGTTCTCGCGATGTGAGCCTGCAGTAACGCGTCAGCAGCGTGCTAAAGCGATAGCACAGAATCAGAGAGGTGACTAGCACGAACCTTGCCCACACAGCCCCATACTGCTTGCCGCAATCTTGCAAAACAATGGCGGAACAGTACCACAATGCGCCTTTCGGTGACAGTACCCTTGTACCAAACCCTGATTCCGAAATTCTGTTGCGGCAGCTTCTGCGAAACTAAGCACTCTGACCTAGCCGCTGTGAAGCAAACTCTTGCTCATCATAAGTGGCGGATTCTAAACGGCTTCCGCCAAGAACAGCGGCCATGCGTTCGCCAGCCCGAGAACACCAAGTTCCCGCGCAGCGATATTTAGTGTTTGGTAGCAGGCAATCGTTTCACCAGAATTCCAGATTGAAACTCGCCGGGGAGGAGGACTAACTGATACCGTGCCGTCAGCCTTCCGGAATCAGCTATTCTTCAAGACGCTCACCAACTGAAGTGGATTAACGCGCGCCCGGTTCACTGTAAGGGCCCAATGCAGATGTGGGCCAGTAACCCTGCCAGTGGCTCCCACCTTTCCGATCACCTGGCCGGATTGTAAATCGTCGCCAGCCTTCACGTCGATTTCGGAAAGGTGCGCATAAAACGTATAAATGCCCAAACCATGATCGATAACGACGGTATTGCCGGAAAAGAACAGCTCCTGAGCCAGGACCACCCTCCCATTTTGTGGCGCGTGCACGGGCGTTCCCGTAGGAGCGGGGAAATCCACTCCACTGTGAGGCGAACGGGCTTGACCGTTGAGGATGCGGCGCTTTCCGAAATTGCCGCCCGTCGAAACACGATCGAGCGGCACACGAAACTCTCCGGCCCATAGCTTTTCGGGCGTTACTTGCGCGAAGATTTCTCGCAAGCGGTCGCGCTCTTCGTTCGCGCGCTTGGTTTCCTCGGGACTGGGCTCGACAAATTCCTTGCCGACCTGGAGTCTTTCTGTGGCGAACTTTCCTGCGCGAACAGGGATCTGCACCGTGCAGGTTATGGACTTGCCAGGTGGAGTTTGCGCGTGGACAACCACGGGATAACTGTCCGGCGGCTTTTCCAAATCGACGCCCAGCAGTGCTCTGCGCACATCAGGCGCTGAAGATTTCGTGTCGGCAGAAGCGCCAGACGGCTGCCAGAACTGGACGTTTTGGGAGTTCCATTCCGCCGACACCTCGGCGAGCGGCTTCTGGCTTCGGACCTCCAAGAGAAGCAAGCTCCCCTGACTGGACGCCGGGGCGCTCAGCCTCAAAGTGATGCCAGGGCCGCACGTTTGAGGAAGTTTTGCGCCAGCTAAGAGGGGACACGACAACAGTCCGAACATCAGACCCGTAGCGAAGCTCAAACAACTTCGGAATCGGGCAAGAGGTGGGCAGACCAACTTTACGCTCCCGGCTTCGGGCGCAGCATATTGATCCGAGCTTCCACCTTTTCAAACTGTGCTCGCGCCAATTTTGAACCGTAGATCACCTTTTCGGTTATCAGGAAAATATCGGGATTTTTGGTCTTCTCGCGGATTTCTTTAAGAAACGGGCGAAGCTTGGCGTAGATGAAGAACAGCTCTCCGCAAAAGGACGGCTCAAAAAACAGTTTTTCGCTGATGATCCCATTCAGCACGAAACTAATGGCAATTCCCCAATAGCTGCCCACTTGCCGCAGCCAATTGTTCTCTTGGGAGCCGAAGTTCATTGCTATTTTCATGAAATCGTCAGCGCAGGTTGGCCAAAACGTCGTCAGCCACCATTGGCGCGCCCTACGCAGTTCCGGCTCGCGCCTGAGGTCGTAGAGCTCCAGGATCAATCGTGCTTCCTCTACAGTCGGCTTTTTGGCCATTCATCCTCCTCGAGTAATTCCGCGGAGTCATTCTACCCTTTGCGAGAAAAGGTTGCGCCTGGCGTTTATGGGCGGCCGTGCGTGGAGTGAACGGTCAACACCCCGCTTGAGATTGCCTGAAGAAAAATAGTCGCTGAGTTTCCACTCTATTTTCTTGAATCTGCTTCCACGTTGTTGTTCTATGAAGGACTGCATGCCGCAAGGAACCACCAAGGGCCCCGTAATCCCTGCCGACAATCGACGTTCCCAGCGCATTCTTTTGAGAATTCAAATCAAGGTGACTGCGCAGTTCGAGGACGGCCTGTCTATCACGGAAGACAGCAGCACTGTCGAAATAAACGCGCACGGTGGACTGATCTTGCTGGCGATGAAAGTCTGCGCTGGCCAGAAAATCATGTTGCGAAATTGGGCCACCGCCAAGGAGCAGGAGTGCCGCGTGGTGCACGTGCGCGAGGCGGCGGGCGGCAAGAATGAAGTAGGGGTTGCTTTTCCTCACGCGATGCCTCGGTTTTGGAACGTGGACTTTCCGCCGCCCGATTGGGCCCCGTTCATGGGCTGAGATTTCCCCCGCGCCGGTCATCACGGCCACCGGTCAGGTTTGCGTAGCACTGGCGCGCAGTTTAAAGCGTTGAATCTTTCCCGTCACAGTTTTGGGAAGTTCGCCGCTGAAGCGCACTTCGCGGGGAACCTTGTGCGACACCAGGCGCGCTTTGACGTGAGCCCGAATTTCCGCTGCCAACGCGTCTGATTCGCCGCATCCGGCGCGCAATGTAACGTAGGCCAGGGCGTAAGTTAAGCCTGTGGCATCGGTGGCGCCAACTACCGCAGCTTCCGCCACGTGCGGGTGGCCAAGCAGCGCATTTTCCACTTCCACCGGCGAGACCCACATGCCCGCCACTTTCAGCATGTCGTCCGCACGGCCGCAGTAATGGTAGTGACCGTCGGCTTCGCAAAGAAATTTGTCGCCGGTGACCACCCAATCGCCGCGTTTTGTGCGCGCACTCAGTTCCGGAATGCGCCAATATTCAAAGAATGCGCCCTCTCCTCGCACCCAGAGGTTGCCAATCTCCCCACGAGGCACATCCTTGCCGGAATCGTCCACAATTCGCGCCTCGCAGCCGGGCACCGGAAAGCCGCAGCTCCCGGGCTTACATTTACCCGGCCGGCTGGAGATGAACATGTGCAGCATTTCCGTCGAGCCGATGCCATCCAGAATTTCCAAGCCTGTAGCGCGTTTCCAGCGATCAAAAATTTCCGCGGGCAGTGTTTCACCTGCGGAGACACACTGGCGCACAGACGAAAAATCGAGACACCGTCCGGCGGTTTCCGCCTCCCTCAGAATCGCCGCATAGAGTGTTGGCACCGCGAAGAACAGGGTGGGCCGGTATTGGGAGACCAATTCCGTGACGTGCTCGACCTTGGTTCGCTGCGGATTCAGAACCGTGCACGCCCCAACCGAAAGAGGGAAGTACATTCCATTTCCCAGGCCGTAGGCAAAGAATAGTTTGGAAGTAGAGAAGGTTATATCGTCGGCGCGCACTTCGAGCACGCCGTGCGCATAGCTGCGCGTTGTGGCCAGCATATCTCCATGACGGTGCACGGCCGCTTTGGGCGTGCCTCCGCTCCCCGAAGTGTAGAGCATGAAGGCGGCGTCGCCGGAAGAAGTATTCGTAGCGCTGAGAGTTTCGGCCGCCGCGCCGACCCATTCACTCCACCTGGCGCAGGTAACGCCATGAGTTTCCGGCAAGCCTCCGCTCACAACAACGATGGGCATTTGCGGGCGTTCGCTCGACGCGGGCAGAAATGCTTCGAGGGCCTCGGCGTGAACAATCGCAACTTGCGGCTCGCTGTTCTCGATGTAGTGAATGAAATCGGCTGACCGCGCGTAAGGATTGACGGGCACGGCAACCGCCCCGATCTTTGCGGTGGCAAAGAATGAGGCAATAAATTCCGCGGAATCAGGAAGGACGATCAGTACGCGGTCGCCTCCTGAAACGCCCAATTCCCGAAGGGCGTTTCCCGCGCGATTCGCTAGCGCGGCAAGTTCGCCGTAAGTGACGCGGCGTGGCTTGCCAACGATGGCAATCTTGTGCGGATGCTGAGCGGCAGGCGCATCCAGAAAGTGCGCGGCAATATTGAAGTGGCGTGGAACACCTGAGTGCCCGGAGTGATCGGGAGAATCCGCCGTCATGTCCCGTTCATTATGACACGCGATTCACTGCGCTGAGGCCGTCGCGCCGATGATTCGAATCTTGTACCAGGCCGTGCCAGCGGGGTAAAGAGCGTCGTTGATCTCCGAGTTCTTTTGCCCGCCCGCCGGAATTGTCGCGGCAATGGTGCCTTTGTTAATGAGAATGGAATTGTTGTCCGCGCCGACGTAAGTGGTTTCATACTGAATATTGTTGTAGCTGAACGACGGAGATTTATTCTCAATGCTCACGAACCACACAGCCGTTGTGCCGGTGCGATCTTTGTTCATCGTGGCGCGCTGGACCTTCAAGTCGCGAATGGGATCCGCGTCCCTGACTTGAGCCTGCGCCACCGCCGCGCTCGCTTGAGCTGAAGCTGCCGCTGTTTTGCCGATAACTCCCTTGGAGTGGAAATAAAAATAGGCTCCACCGATGAGTATGACTGCTACTACCGCAAGCCCCACCCACATGCCCTTTGGAGCTGTAGACTTTTCTACTTCCTCCGAATCCTCAAACATAAACTCCCCCCATCTCTGCCCCTGGAAGTCCTTGCAAAGCGACTTGAGCCGGACCGGTGAATGAGGAGATTTTTAGCCACTCTGCAAATGGAATTGGCGGTCGCGCCGGTGAGGGTCCCCTGACCGCGGGGCGAGAGCCGCCTTAGAAATACCACTGACGCTTGTCGAAGTCCAAGAGATTCGCTGCATTGACGCTCCCAGGAGCGAATGCTAACCTCGCGGCTCACTGTACGCATGCGCGCCGTCGATCTGATCCGCAAGAAACGCGATTCGGGGGAACTTGCTCGCGAGGAGATTACCTTCCTCGTGAACGGATACACACGCGGCGAAATTCCCGACTACCAGATGGCTGCTTGGCTAATGGCCGTTTGGATTCGCGGCATGAATCGCGCGGAGATCGCGGCGCTTACGGAGGTGATGCTGCATTCCGGACAAGTCCTCGATCATTCGGACATTCCCGGAATGAAAGTGGACAAGCACTCGACGGGCGGAGTTGGAGACAAAACGTCGCTGATTCTCGCGCCCATCGTGGCAGCCGGCGGGCTGACAGTTCCGATGATCAGCGGCCGGGGGCTAGGCCACACTGGAGGAACGCTTGATAAACTCGAAGCCATTCCGGGTTTCAACGTGAATCTTTCGCTCGCGGAATTTCGTCGCGTGCTTCGCGAATGCGGCATGGGGTTGATCGGACAAACTGCCGAAATTGCCCCGGCGGACAAGAAAATCTACGCGCTGCGCGATGCAACATCGACGGTCGAAAACATCGGGCTGATTTGTGGATCGATCATGAGCAAGAAACTGGCCGAAGGAATCGATGTGCTAGTGCTGGACGTCAAGACCGGATCGGGCGCGTTCATGAAGAAGGAAGAAGATTCCATCCGGCTCGCCGAAGTAATGGTGGAGACCGGGAAGCAAATGGGCAAGAAAGTGGTGGCGCTGATCACAGACATGGATCAGCCGCTGGGGCGGATGGCAGGCCATTCGAATGAAGTTGTGGAATCCATCGAGGTCCTTAAAGGCGGGGGATCGGAAGACTTGTGCGATTTGAGTCTCGAGCTTTCGGCGTGGATGTTTTATCTGGGCGAGAAGACGAAGAGTGTGGAAGAGGGCCGGCATTTAGCAGAAATGATGGTCGCTAATGGGAAAGCGCTTGAAAGACTGCGGCAGGGGATACGGTTGCAAGGCGGCGACGAACGCGTCGTCGATGAACCGAAGCGGTTGCCTCAAGCGCAGTCTCAGACGGGAGTAGTCAGCGCGAAGCCGGGCTACGTGATTGCCACAAAGTGCGAGCAGCTTGGGATCGCCCTGGCGATGCTGGGTGGCGGCCGGGAGAAAAAAGAAGACAAAATCGACCCTGCTGTTGGACTTGAATTCCACAAGCGCATCGGCGATCGCGTGGAAAAGGGCGAAAAGCTGGTCACCATTCATTACAATAGCGGCGCCAAACTTGCCGAAGCAAAAGCTCTGATCGCCGATAGTTACATGATTGGCGAACAAGCGCCGCGGGAGAAACGCCCATTGGTGCGCCGCATCATTGGGGCGTAACCGCTTTTGGGTACTGGATTGTAGGGGCGCAGCATGCTGCGCCCCATCTCGAGGTTGCTTAGACGTATAAGGCAAAGTTCAAAAGGAGAGCGAATGGGAAGATTCGTGGGAGTGCTCGGCCTGGCGACCATGATTGGTCTGGCCTACTTGTTCTCGACGGACCGCAAAGCCATCCGGCTGAAAACGGTTCTTTGGGGCCTCGGGTTGCAAATTTCCTTCGCGTTCTTTGTCTTGCGCTTTGATCTGGGCCGCCGGATCTTCCAGGCCGCCGGCGCGGCCGTAAATCGTTTGCTCAGCTTTTCCTACGTCGGGTCCGAATTCGTGTTCGGCGAAATCGGCAAGAAAGTATCTTCCTTCGGCTTCTCGTTCGCCTTCCAGGTGCTGCCCACGATTATTTTCATTGCGGCGTTTTTTGCCGTGCTCTATCACATTGGCGTGATGCAGCTGATTATTCGCGCAGCGGCGTGGATCATGACACGCGTGATGGGGGCGAGTGGCGCGGAGTCGCTGAACGTTGCCGCCAGCATCTTCATGGGACAAACGGAAGCGCCGCTCACCATTCGGCCCTTCCTTAGCAAACTCACAAAATCCGAATTGATGTGCGTGATGACCAGCGGTATGGCGCACGTTTCCGGGGGCATCATGGCGGCGTACATCGCGTTTGGAATCGAAGCTAAGCATCTCCTAGCCGCGGTCATCATGACTGCTCCCGGAACCTTGCTGATGGCCAAGATGCTCGTGCCCGAGACGGAACAATCGCTCACCGCCGGCCGTGTTGAAATGCCGGAAATGGAAAAGGAACCCAACATTCTTGGCGCCATTTCACGCGGCACGCTGGACGGATTGCACCTGGCGCTCAACGTCGGTGCAATGCTCGTGACCTTCATTGCCCTGCTCGCCCTGGTGAACGCCATCATGGGCTGGGGCCACAACCACGTCTCGTGGTTTCCCGACAGCCTGCAACGCGTGTTTGGCTGGGTGCTTTCTCCGATTGCCTGGGTCATCGGAATTCCCTGGCACGATTGCAAAATCATGGGCAACTTGCTTGGCACTCGCATGGTGATCAATGAATTGGTCGCATTTCAACAATTGGGCGCGCTAAAGAGCGCGCTTGATCCGCGGTCGTTCACGATCGCAACCTTTGCTCTTTGCGGCTTCGCGAACTTCAGCTCCATTGGCATTCAGATTGGCGGTATCGGCTCGCTGGCCCCCGAGCAGCGCGGCCAACTTGCTAAGTTCGGGATTCGCGCCATGCTCGCCGGCACCATGGCCAACTTGATGTCCGCCTCCATCGTCGGAATGTTTACATGAGCCCAAAGGACCGCACGAAGAAAGCGGGAAAGAAAGAACGCGCACCCCGGAAACGCGTGGTAGCAGCTCAACAAGTCCGGCAGCTTCCCGGTGAATTCGAACGTGCCGGGCTTGCAGCTGATTTCATTTTTTCGCGCACAAAACTGCGCCCTCAGATTGCTCTCGTGCTTGGCTCCGGCCTGGGCGCGTTCGCCGACGAATTTTCCGGCGCAACGAAAATTCCTTACACGGAAATTCCGCATTTCCCGCGTTCGACCGCCATCGGTCACGCCGGGCAACTGGTCATTGGAAAAGTGGGAGCGGTGCCCGTTGCCGGAATGCAAGGCCGCGTGCACCTCTACGAAGGATACTCCCCGAAAGAAGTGGTGTTCCCGATTCGCGTCTTCGCGCGCATGGGAGTGAAGGCGGTCATCCTGACGAACGCCGCTGGCGGCATCAAACGCGAGTTCACCCAAGGGCACCTCGTAGTGATCAGCGATCACATCAATTTGCAAGGCGTGAATCCGTTGACAGGGCCAAACGACGAGCGCTTCGGCCTGCGCTTCCATGACATGACTAACGCTTACGACAAAAGATTCCGCGAAATCGCGGTGGGCGAAGGAAACGGCATGGGCATCGGCATGGATGAAGGTGTTTACGCGGCCCTTGCGGGACCAAGCTATGAGACCCCTGCAGAGATTCGCTACCTTCGCACGATAGGCGCTGACCTGGTCGGAATGTCTACTGTGCCCGAGGTGATTGCTGCGCGGCACGGCGGCATTCGCGTGCTCGGCATTTCCTGCGTGACCAATGCCGCCGCGGGCATTCTCGATCAGCCGCTCAATCACGTCGAAGTGCTCGAAACCGCGGAACGCGTGAAAGGCCAATTCATCAGCCTGCTCAAAGCGGTGATCCCGCGCATTGCCGACGCGCTTGCTTGAGATTCCTTGACCGTCGCGCAGGGCTCGCCTTCTGAGGCGCGCTCCTTGCGCCCCGGATGGTTTACGGGGCGGGCGGCTTGCTGAATTACCGGGAAGGAGAAGACGTGGGCGAATATGAAGGCTTGATCGCAGCGGCCAAACGGGCGCGGGAAAACGCCCATGCACCTTACTCGAATTTTCGAGTTGGCGCGGCGCTGCGCGCAACATCGGGCCGGGCTTTTGGCGGCTGCAACGTCGAAAACGCGACGTATGGTTTGACGGTCTGCGCCGAACGCGTAGCCATCTTCAAGGCCATCAGCGAAGGCGAACGCGGCTTCGACGCCATTTCCATCGTTACGGATACCGACACGCTGACGCCGCCTTGCGGTGCCTGCCGTCAGCTCATTTGGGAATTCTGCGGCGACGTTCCAGTGGTCCTTGCGAATCTAAAAGGAAAAATCGAAGTGATTGCAATGCGAGACTTATTCCCCAAGCCGTTCGATTCTTCACACCTGTAGCGCCAGTGCCCAGACTTTTTTACTCTCCTAAACACTCTAGATATTCTTACCTAGACGTCTTAATTAGACTTCTTATTAAGACGTCCAATTAAGATTAGCTACTCTTCAGTTAAAAAGGCGCGCATTTTTGCGACCTTCGCTGCGCTATCTCGACCTCGAACCTTTCTGGTAGGCCACTCCGCACCGGAACATCTTCTCTTCTTCCAGCTCTTCCACGTGGACGATCTCTCCGGGAACAAAAAAGTTTGGCACCCCGGGTGAATACGGAGCGGCCACTTCGACCTTGAACTTCACGCTGTATGCTTTGTACGTCTTGAACCGCACGCCGCCACGCGAAACATCTTCGCAGGTGACGATGTCGTCCCCGTGCGCGAAGCTTCGCACGCAGGCCTTGAAGTTCGCTCCTGTGCGGACGTCCTTGCGCCGGTTGATTACTCGAGGGACAAATTTCTCCTCGGGCTCAGGCAAGAGCGCTGACTCCGGCTCCACTTCCACGGTCACGGTAGGTTCGCGGGCCGTTCGAGCCACCTCGACCAGCGCCGGCGCTTCTTCCGTTCCGTCGGAGGCGCGCTTCCAGAACGTGGACGAACCACACTTCTTGCAAAAGCGGACAATTCCTTCATTGATGAGGTAGACGTCAGACTCCAGATCGCTTTGCTCGACGTTTTCGCGCTCTCTGCAACCGCTACATTCGAGCAGCACCGCGCTCGCTCGCCTCTCTGCATCCGAGGGAACGTGAAACTTGATGCCCCAGAAATTATTCGTCGCGTCCAGGAACGCCACGCCGTACGTATGGATCCCCGCTTCGGCGCCAATCTGGCCAACCACGCGCACTTCAGTCTCTTTGTTGGTGTCCAGACGGCGGAGGATCAATTCCTGCTCGGGGGACAGTCTGTGTTTCGAGACGATGCCGGCGCCGTGGCGGCTGAGCAGCACCGTTTTCGTATTTTCGGAGAAAACCTTGCCTTCCATGTCGCTGCCGACGAGAAGGATATCAATGGCCTTTGGAATACGGCTGCTTCGGCGCACGCCTTCTTGGTGCATGTGGTTCACCGGCTGCGAGAGGAAAGTCTAGATTGATGGTACTTGGAGAAATTAGCGGCGGTCACGGCCTTTGTCGGGAGATGATGCGGAAAAAGCAAGATGGACTAGCGAGGCCCTCTGCCTTGTCCAGATTTCCGAGCCAACCGGCGGACAAACCAGATACAAGCTAAGTCTGTACGGAAAGGCCAGGCCCATGGAACAAGAGCGCCGCAGGTCACCCCGATTTCCTTTCATTGCTTCGGCAGAGGTACATGCGGAGGACAGCGGCTCTCGGCTAGCAGCGCGCATCAGCGACATCAGTGCGACGGGTTGCTACGTCGATACCGTTAATCCGCTTCCCACCGGAACGCCGGTGCGGGTGAAGATCTTCAACGAAACGCAGTCTTTCGAGGCCGCCGCGACCGTTGTCTACTTCCAAATGCACCTTGGGATGGGTCTGAGTTTTGGCGAAGTTCCGTCGAACTCGCTAAGGGTCTTGCAAGAATGGCTGCCCGCAGCAGTGTGAGGCAGGCGGAAGCTTGGATTCTCAAGATCGGACGGAATCACACCTGGGTAGCAGGGGGCTGGGAACTGGGGACAATTAGCGGGCAAGGGCGAGAAGCGATTCGTTCAACTTGTCCAGGTCCGAATCGACCCGATAGTAACCGGGACGCCAGGCAGCGGTGATTTCGTCCTCGTGAAAACAGATCAGCGCAAAATCGTTTTTCACTTCGGGGTCATTTCCCAGGCGAGGAAAGTTCTCTCCAACATAGGTGGCGTGATACTGCTTGACCATCGCTTCGCACTCATTCACGGAAAGTACCGCTCGCAACATCCCCTGGTTTTTGGCGTGAGGCTGGCAGAAGTAGAGGTTTGGCATACGCCGAAGATGATCGTTATTTTTGCGGAAAAGGTGAATAGTACTTTCGGGCACCTGACCCTCGTGAGTGAGGCACGGCGCGGGGGCTCTTACCCTCCCAGCAAGCTGTTTAAGTTCAACAATTTGGGCCAAATCCCTGGGCGGGAAAGGCCTGCCCTTTGGCGGGAGATAGCGAGGTGCTAACTTCTACGTCACATTCGAAACGTACTTCAACCTTTTTTTGTGCAGGTAAACACATTCTTCTTCCCCAGCCGACTCATTTGCTTAGTAAATTCGACGCTGTGAGCGCATAGATTCCCGCGCATTCGACCACCCGGCGGAGATCGACGTATTCGTTCGAGCCGTGAGCGACGGAAAGCAAGCCCGGGCCATAGGCGTAACTCGGGACGCCATGCGCAGCGTAGAAGCGGTTCTCCAGCAGGCCGGGACACAGCTCGAATTGGGCTTCGGCTCCAGTGACTTCCTGGATTGCTTGAGCCAATGCCTGGCCCACTGGCGTATCCACGGGAGATGCGGAAGAGCCACCTTCCTGCAAGACCTCCCAATCGAGTGAGACTCTTTCGCGGTGGCAATCTTCGAGAACCTCAATGAGCCGGGCTTTTTCTTCGCCAAGGTTTTCTTCGGGATTGATGCGGCGGTCAATGGTGAACCAGCAATTGTCCGGAACGACGTTGAAGTTCGTTCCCCCGCCGCTCTGGCCGCCAAGCATCAAGATGGAATTGCGCGCCTGTCCCGCTCCAATATTGAGTGCCGTCGTGCGCCCCTCCACTTCGCTTTTGAGCTTCTGGAGTTTCTCGACGACGCGATGCATCCGTTCGAAAGCATTCACGCCCTGGTGCTGCAAGCCAACGTGCGCTGGCTTGCCAAGAACGCGAACGCGCAGAGAAATGGCTCCGCGGTTGGCGTTCCAAACCACACCGCTGGTCGGCTCTGCGAGCAACATGCCAATTCCATTTCGCCCCAGCAACCCGTGTTCTGCGAGCCAGGCGGAACCGCGGGCTCCTCCAGTTTCTTCGTCTGGCACCAGAGTAAGGTGGACTTTTCCATCCAGTTCGACCTGGCATTCCCGCAGCGCGAGAATGGCATAAAGCATGGCCACGATTCCGCCCTTCATGTCGCAAGCGCCCCGGCCAAAAAGAAAATGGTCCTTGCGCTGCGGCTGAAACTGCCCGGCAGATTGGGCAGGAACGACGTCGTAGTGCCCGTGAAAATACAAGGTGCGCTCACCTTGTCCGCAGCTTGTAGAAAGACAGGGGGGAGCATCGGCAGGCTGGGGTTGTTGCGAAGTAGGTGCGAGCTTCTCGAGTTTCTGTCCCAATTTCTCGGCGCGGCGCTCAAAAGCTTCAACGAACTCTCGATATCGGTTGCCCGGAGGATTCTCCGTTGGCACCGCAACGAGCTCCGCCAACAAAGCCGCCATCTCGTCTTCGCGAGGCTGCAACCAGGCGAGCAATCGCTCCAAACTCTTATTTTGCGCCGCGCTTGCCTTCATGCCGGGCGATGCTCAAGCCTTTAGCATCACTGTCCAAGCTCCATATTGGACCCTGTGATACGCTGTCGCGCACTTGGAAGTTTGGTGAGAGGCCCGGTCTTGCCAGCAGAAACAACCAGTTATGCCATCGCGCGCTGGGTTTTCTTATTGTGGACGCTGGTCTGGCTGCCAGTCAACACATGGGCATGGGGCTGGCAGAACATGATGCATCTCTGTGACGTGGGCGTGGTTGTCGCCTGCCTGGGATTATGGTTCCGGAGTTCCTTGCTCGTTTCGAGTCAGGCGCTGGTCGCGCCACTGGTTGGAATTCTTTGGGCCCTGGATGTTGGCTGGCGAATCGTGACCGGCCATCACTTGGTGGGCGGCACAGAATACATGTGGGACGCGAATTACGCGCTGTGGATCAGGCTGCTTTCGTGCTTTCACATTGTGTTGCCCATCGTGCTGCTCTGGGCCGTGAGCATCCTCGGTTACGATCGGCGCGCCCTGCTTTTCCAGTCGGTGCTCACCGGCGTGCTGCTGATTTTTTCGCGATTCCTTTCGCCGCAACTCAATATGAATTATGCGTTTCAGGACCCTTTGCTGCATCGCGAGTGGGGGCCGGTTCCCATGCACCTTGCGGTTATTCTTGCGGGTTGCGTCGTAATTTTTTTCTGGCCAACTCACCTCGTTCTGCAGCGTGCATTCCGGTTTGCGGGCGCGGCAGAGAAAAGCGGCGCGCTGAAAGAGGGGACCTAGGGAATGGCTTCGCACGACGCTGAGAATCGAGAGAAGTACGCCGCGATGTTACAAATCGCTTTGGCAGAGGCACGCGCGGGCCTCGCGGAAGGTGGAATTCCCATTGGCGCGGCCCTGTTCACGCGCGATGGAAGACTTCTGGGGAAGGGGCGCAATCGCCGCGTGCAGGAAGGGGATCCTTCTGCGCACGGAGAAACGGACGCCTTCCGCCGCGCCGGCCGCCAGCGAACATACCGCGACAAAATCATGGTCACTACGCTCGCTCCTTGCTGGTACTGCAGCGGATTGATCCGCCAGTTTGCGATTGCCACGGTCGTCGTGGGCGAGTCGGAGAATTTTTGCGGCGGAATCGATTGGCTGCGCGAGAGTGGCGTTGAGGTCATTAACCTGCAATCTAGCGAGTGCATCGCCCTGCTAGCGAGCTACGTGAAACAGCATCCTGAAGTTTGGAAGGAAGATATCGGAGAAGAGTGAACCGCTACAGCGGCTGCTGCACGTCCGGTGGCAAGCTGGTGATCTGCGCGGAGACGACATGCCAGCCGCTCGCGCCGTTCAGGTAAACGTGGATTGCGCGCATCTGGTGGCTGACCCTCTGTTCTTTGATAATGCTCCGCGAGGACCACAGGCAGGTGGCGACGGCGATTCCCTCATAGAGTTGCACTTTAATGTCAGAGGAATTGAAAGATTCATACCTGACTGGTGGAGTTTCGATCGCCGCGATCCATTGAGCTTTGTTCACTTGCTGGCCATGCGAGAGCGTTCCTGCGAAATCGTCGCTGTACACGCGATGAAAATAAGTACTGTTCTTCAGCTCAATGGCGTGCGCGGCTTCTTTCTCCAGGCTGACGATTTCCTGCCGATGCATTTCCGGGTCGCCGGGCGCATCGCAGCGATGGTGACATGAGTCCCGCTCGAAGTCTTGCCTTTGCGCAGGCTGAGCCAGAAGCAGGCCCATCGCCGTTCCGGCGATCACCGCAAACTTAATCATGGGGGAAACTCCTTCACAGTTCTTTCTTGTGAATTATAAGAAAAATCCGTTATCTCTGAAGCGCGACAAGCCGCGAATTGTCGTATCTGCTAGAATCGGGCTCCGCCCATTCAGGTCATCCATGGCAAATCGTCAAGGAAGGGAGAAGTCACTATGAATTTTACGAACGGATTCTCTCGCCGGGAATTCCTAGCGCAAACCTCTTGCTTCGGGGCGTTCTATGCCATTGCGGCACGCATTCCCTTACCGGCGCTTTCCACCCAAGCGGCCAACAGTTCGCGCGTCTCGCCAACGCCGCTGGTCGACAAAGGTTTCGCGTCCGCGCGCAAAATCGGCAACGGCTTATACGCCACGATCTCCGATACCTCCAAAGGTTTCACCACCGTTTGCAACGGCGGCTTTCTCATCGGCAAAGATGCGGCGCTGCTCATCGAGGGTTTCACTACTACTGCGGGCGCATCGTTTCAAATGGACGCGCTGCGCATGGTGAGCCAAGTGCCCGTGAAGGCGGCTTTGGACACGCACTATCACTTCGACCACTCCATGGGCAACGCGTTCTATGGTGCTAACGGCGTGCCGCTGTGGGCTCACGCAACGACGGCCAAACGCATTGTCGACAACTATTCACCCATGCAGGGCGCGGACAAAGAGGTGGTCCTGGGTTCTTTCGAGAGGCGCATCAAAGACGCAAAGTCGGATGCGGAGCGCGCGCATGCGGAGTCCGATCTGAACGCCGCCAAGGGCCTGTATCAAATCGCGAACAATTCTATTCTCGGCTTGCCTAACCATCCTCTTGATCCCGCGAAGCCCACGTCTATCGATCTGGGTGGGCTGACCGCAGTGCTTGAATTCTATCCGGGACATTCGGGGACCGATATCATCACGCGCGTGCCCGAGCAAAACGTTGTCTACACCGGCGACCTGCTGTTTAGCGGCTGGTACCCGGTGTGCTTTGACGAAAAGGCAACCATTTCTGGATGGCGCGAAACTTTGAAAAAATTTGCCGCCTTTGATAAAGACACTCTTTTCGTCCCTGGCCATGGCCAGCTTTGCGGCCAGGAGGGTATCGTTACACTTCGCGAAGTCTTTGACGACATCACCGGACAAGCAGAAAAGATGTACAAAGCCGGCGTTCCCGCCGAGGAAGCGCAGCACCGCTACGCTGTTCCCGACAAGTTCAAGAATTTTCCGATTTACGCGTGGGGCTTCACCATCGGTCCGGCCATCACGAAGCTATACGCCGAATGGAAAGCCGCCAAGTCCTGAAAGCGTAAAACGACAAAGAGAAAGCGCATCCGGCACTGTAGGGGCGCAGCACTGCTGCGCCCTGGCTTACTAGCGCTTAAACGCGCCCTAGTTCGGAAAAATGTCGGTGAACCCGTGAATTGCGTTTTCGGCGCCTTTAAATGCGCTGGGAAACGCATCCCGTTGACATAGCAGCGCCTGCATTCCAGCCGCTCGCGCCGCTTCAATTTCCTTGGCGGCATCCGACAGAAACAGAAACTGGCTCGGCGCGCACGACACTGACGCGGCAATTTTCTTGTAGCTCTCGGCATCGCTCTTCGCTCCCACCTGCGTATCAAAGAAAGCGGCGATGGACAGCGTCAGATCACCGGCAGCCACGCTTCCAAACAAGAGCTTCTGGGCGAGGACGCTCCCAGAAGAATAAATGCAAATCTTCTTTCCTTGCAGCGTCCAGCGTTTGAACGCCGGAGCCACGTCCGGATACACTTCGCCTTTCAACTCTCCGCTCGCATATCCGTGCTGCCAGATTTTTCCCTGCAACGCCTTCAACGGCGTGCACTTGCTGTCCCTTGCGATCAGCCAAAGGCCATAAACGATGCTCGAACGCACCGGCTCTTCCTCAGAATCGTCGCGCCAACGTGGTGGGTTCAATCCGTCCCGCTCGTCGGCTTCGTGTTGCTTGCGCAGGTCGTCAATCAGCGCGCGAATGTCCGCGTTCGCTGCATTTTGGCGAAGAAACGGCTCCAGCTTGCGGCTCGCGTACGGAAACAGCGTTTTGGTGACGAACTCGATTGGTGTGGTGGTTCCTTCGATGTCCAGGAGAATGACGCGGACTCGTGCTTCGTCGAAAAGAGGCACGCGGTTACTTTGCCGCAGTTTGCGGCGGGATATATCTTGGGCCCCAGCACACCGGCTCGTAATTTCGGTCCACGCCGCTGTCGGTATAGCGGGGCGTCCAGCCGGACTTGTCCTGAAACAGGCGAATCGCGCGAATGCGCCGGTCGCCGCACAAATCAAACCAGTGCAGCGTGCCGCGCGGCACTCGCATCAAGTCGCCGGCTTCGACTTCGATCGCCACCACCGGCCCTTGCGGTGGATGAATGTGAAAAAGTCCGCGGCCCGCAACGATGTACCGCACCTCATCTTCATCATGCAGGTGCTCGATGTTGAACTTCGCGAGCATCGCGTCCAGCCCCGGCGTTGCCGGGTTCACGTCGATTACGTCTGCGGTAACGTAGCCGCCCCGCCGCTTCAATTCTTCGATTTGCTTATCGTACGCGCTCAGGACTTGCTCCGCCGGCGCATCCTCGGTCAAGTCCACCTGAGTTTCCCAGCGCTCGTACTCGATGCCGATTCCGCCGAGATACTTTCGCACCTCCTCATATTCGCGGAGCGATCTGTTTTCATCCGGGATTCGCAACACAGCCACGACTCTTCTCCTGTTCCCGTCGTTCCGTGCTCAAGCGCTCAGCGCAGCGCCGGAGCGCCCAAGAACTTCCAGCAAAAACTCCAAAATCTCAACGTGCCGCTTGGCTTCCGTCGGGCTTTCTCCCCAAGTATAAAGCCCATGTTCGCGCAAAAGAAATCCGTGAATGCCGGGCGTCTCTTCGAGCGTGCGGGCTACTCGACTGGCCAGTTCCGTCATGTCCTGCGAATTCTCTAGGATCGGCAGCCACTCGCGGTGCTTGTGCGTTTGCACGCCGGCCAGCCCCTTCAGCATTTCATAGCCTTCCAGCGCAATGCCGCTGAGGTGCGCATGCGTGCCCGAAAGCACCGTGCTCCAAACCGAGTGCGTGTGTAAGACGGCACCGGCTCTCACTGCTCGCACAATTGCCAAATGCAGTAGCGCTTCCGCCGACGGCCGCCCTTCGCCGCGCACCACGTTGGCGGCGTCGTCCATCTCCAAAAACTGCGCAGCGGTCAAACCGCCCTTGTCCAATCCTGTCGACGTGATCGCTAGCCGCAGTGGCTCCCGCGAAACCACAGCGCTGAAGTTTCCGCTCGTTCCCAGCGCCCACCCCCGCGCGTAGAACCCTCTTCCAATTTCCGCTAAGTTCTCCGCTGTCTTCCTGAAATTCGCAACCGCAGGCTCGCTCGTCGGAGCGCGGCGTGTAAAACGTTTCCCTGCGTATCGCTTTTCGCCGATTTTCATTTCCCTGATTATAGTCTCGGATTTTCCGGATGCGGCTTAGTTTGCAGACTACATGTCCGGGAGTCACGTTTTGAAGATTTCGCTGATTTCTCGCGAATTTACGGCCTCGGCGGCAAACGTAAAGGTGCCCTGTTCTCGCATCTCGCGTGCACCCCGAAGAAAAGCGCCTAACGCGGCCCGAGCCAGCGCGCTTCCCACGCTGATGCGCTTCACACCAATCGCCGCGAGTTCCGCGAGACTCAATTGCCCGCCGCGCAGGCCCATGATTACGTTCACCGGGCGGTCCACTGAGCGCACCACCGCTGCAATGTCGTCTTTCGCCGCCAACCCCGGCGCATAAAGAACGCCCGCGCCCGCCTCTTGATACGCTTGCAGTCGAGCGATCGTATCCTTCAGGTCAGGGCGTCCGTGCAAGTAATTCTCCGCGCGCGCCGTCAAAGTGAAAGGGAAGGGAAGCGCGCGCGCTGCGGCCACCGCCGCCCGCACTCGCTCCGCCGCATGCTTCAGCTCATAAATCGGTTGGTCTTCGCGTCCCGTTGCATCTTCAATGGAGCCGCCGACGAGTCCCGCACCCGCCGCAAGCCGTATCGTCTCAGCTGCGGCCTCGGGCGCATCGCCAAATCCATTCTCAAGATCCGCGCTCACCGGCAGATTCGTCGCGGCCACAATCTCGGCGCAATGTGCCAGCGCTTCGTCACGTTCAATTTTTCCATCCCGCTTGCCCACCGAAAATGCATAGCCCATGCTTGTCGTCGCGAGGGCTTCAAATCCGAGGTGCGCCAGCAGCTTGGCCGTTCCCGGATTCCATGGATTGGGGATGATGAACGCGCCCTCGCGTTCATGCAACGCGCGAAACGATTGCCCCTTCTCCGCTTGTGTTGACATCGTCGCGATCACTTTATCCTCCATGGGCTGGCGGGATTCCGAACGTTCCATCCACCACCTCCACGAAGTTTCTTTCTTCGTGGAGAATGAACCGCTTGCTCTGCGCCATGGCGAAGTTCTCCCGCCCTTCGGGATCCGCCTTTATGCGGGCTCGGTACGCTTCATAAGCGGCCAAGCTCTCAAATGCTATCAGACCCCAGCCGATATCATTGGTCCCTTCGTAGGGAAGAAAGTATCCCACGAGGTGGCCGCCGCACCGCGGAATGATGCGGCCCCAATTCTCCGCATATTTCTTGAACGCGTCGCGCTGAAACGGATCGATCTGGTAGCGAATGACGCAGACGATCGTCATCTGTGTTCTCCTCGTGTTGGAATTGATGGGCAGAGTCCCCAAGCTTGCTCGGAGGGCCGCCGCGCTCGCCGAGAGGAACCGCAGAGCTTCGCGGCGGCCCATCCGCCGGGGTGTTGACGCCTTCCGATCCATGTGAAAGGCAGTCTGCCAGTTGCCACGCATCAACAATTCGTCTATCATCGAAGTATGAATGCAGAAGGCTCCACAGACCTCGCGGCCTCTTCGATTGCCGCGGCCATAGGCGATCCGGCGCGCGCCCGCATGCTTTACTGCCTCGTGGACGGGCACGCCCGTACCAGCACCGAGCTCGCGGTCGTGGCTGGCGTGAGTCCTTCCACCGCCAGCGCGCACCTGAACCGGCTGAAGGACGAGCGCCTGGTCAAAATGTTTGCTCAGGGAAAGCACCGCTACTACAGTTTGGAAGGCCCGAACGTCGCGGCAGTTCTTGAGAGCCTGAGCGTCTTAGCCGGCGGCGCTCGCAACACGTTTGTTCCGAATACGCCAACCGGGTTGCGCGCTGCGCGAACTTGCTACGATCACATCGCTGGCACTTTGGGCGTGTCGCTTCACGACCGCTTCGCAAAATTGGGATGGCTGGCCGCCAGTGCAATGGACGGTGAGAGTGCTTACGATCTCACTTCAAAAGGGGCGACCGCGTTCGAAGCTCTTGGCTGTGATCTCGACGCAGCCCGAAAGCTGCGCCGCCGCTTCGCCTATGCCTGCGTGGATTGGAGCGAGCGGCGTCCTCACGTGGGTGGCGCACTCGGTGCAGCCATTCTCAAAATCGCGTTGAGGAGAAAGTGGGTCGCCGAGGAACTCGATAGCCGTGCCCTGCGCGTCACAACATTTGGCCGCCGCGAAATGCTCTCCCGCCTCGGCCTTCAGCTTTAGAACTATTTTGTGGCCATCGGCAGCCAGGCGAGGCCGTCCACTCCGGGCGTCAATTCAATCGGCTTTTGCAATTCCCACGTGCGCAAATCCAGTACATCGATCTTTCCTGCTCCTGTTCCGCTGACGTAAGCCAAGTCCCCTCCCGGCCGAACGAGAATTTCCGAAGCTCCGTCTGAAATTTTCAGCGTATGTACGACCTTCTGCAATTGCAGGTCGATCACATAGAGAGCGCCGTTTCGTGTCAGCGCCATCAGCCAGCGGCCGTCTGGCGTCGGCTCGGACGCATACACGATACTCGGCACTTCAATCCAAATCGCAATCTTGTTGGTCGCCGTGTCGATGACCGCAATTCGTGGCGCATCTTGGTCGTGCGTGAACACGTGTTTCCCGTCCGGCGACATCGAGATGCGCTGTACGGACTTCGCAACCGGAATCGTCGCAACTAGGCTGCGCTTCGCCAGGTCCAGGACGCTCATGCTCCCCGCGCCAACATTTGAGGTGTATGCGCGCCGCCCATCCGGCGAAATCACCAGCATGTGCGTTTCTTTCTGCCCGCTGGGAATTTCCGCGACCACCTTACGCGTGCCTGGATCAATTACGTCCACCGCATTGCCCAACTCTGCGGTGACATACAGCATCCCGTCCGTTCCCCATTCTGCGCGATGCGGCCGCAGCGGCTTCCCCAAATCGATTGTCGCCGCGAGTTTCCGGTCGCGCAGATCGATCACGTCGATCGTGCTGCCGTCGGTGCCCGGCCGGCCCACCCCGGAATTTCCATAAATCGGAACGTACGCAAATCGTCCGTCTTTCGAAACCATCACTTCATGTCCGTTCACGCCAACGACCACCTTCGCCAATTCCCGGCGTTCGTCCGCATCAACAACGAGCACGGTGTGCTCCTTCTGATTCGCTACGATCAGCAGTCCGCCGTTCATCGTCCCTGCCTTCGTTCGTTCCATTAGGAACACCGCACCGACGCTCAACCAAACCATCAGCAACGCCGCTCGCGCAACCATTAGCCACCTCAATCGAACTCTTTTCTTCTCCGTGTCCTCTGCGTTTTCTGTGTCCTATGTGTTAATTCTTTTCCTTTCCCAGCTTCTGCTACGAACTACGCTGCTTCCGCAGCCCAGTTTTCTTTGCTCGTTTCTTTTCTTGCGTTTTGTTCTGCCGCGCGGCCCGTCCAACGGGGCTCGGATTCGCCAATGTCTCCCGTAGTTTCTTTGGGAGCTTCGCCAATACCATCTCATAAGATTCCCGCAGCAGCCCTTCCAACTCCTCCTTGGCAACTGCTTCTCGCGTCTGCAATGCCACCCACTGGGCCCGCGCCAGGTACGGTGCCGGAATGATATTCTGCCTCTCCGTCAACTCCGCAAACTTTTCCGGCGACGCTTTGAACGACAGGCACACCGGCGCCGGCTCGAGCGGCGTCACCGCGAACATCTTCCCACCCACTTTGAATACCAGGTCATAGCCCCATTGGACTTGTTCCGTCACCCCGGGGAGAGCGAGGCACACTTTTCTCATCCATTCGGCGTCCATGCGCCCGAGTCTATGCCATAACACACGCGCGTCTCAATCGATTCAAGGTGGTCAGGCCTGGCCGGATTGCTCCTCTCATCCCGTACCGCCTTGGTTTAAGGAGTTCCGGAGCGCGGTGACCATGAGGAATAAACCCCTTCCTGTAGGCTTTTCCCACACTCGGAGCTACGCGTTTTCTACCGTCAACGCAGTATCTGCAGTCGAATCAATAGATTGACGGCCAAATGGATTGGCCTACTGCTTGCCCTTTATCAATTCGGAGCTGCGGGCGCCGGGACTCCGTCCTCCAACCTTCAATGGCTGCCACCCAAGAAAGCGCACCGGCTCAATCAGCATGAGGGGATGCCTATGAGACCTTACCGGGATATCGCCACCATCGCTGGCTTGCAAGTCATCTGTTTCGCCATCTTAACGAACCTTGAGCCGCAGTTTTCGTTGCTTCATCTGTATCAAACCATTATCTACGTGGCTATTTTGACCCTCCTGTTTTACATGGAGGATCGTTGGGCCTACATGATCGGCATGCTTGCCCCAGCCGCTTGGCTGGGCATGGTGTCTGCCACCGGCCTGTTGGGCGGCGCAACACGGCAGCTCTGGCGCGTTAGCACTGGCCAGGGCCTGACCAATGAAATCAGCTTCATCGCCGCAATCTCCGCCCTGCTCTCCATCCTGATGATTGTTTTCTGCGCGCGCCACTGGAGGAGGGAGTACGCCGGGCTTGGCAAGACGGCCAGCACTTTTGCAATTAGCGTCGGTGTGGTCGCCGTCTACTACGGGATCCTGGCGGTCTGGTTCTGGAACATGATTCCGGCCAAAATCGCTAATGGATAAATCGAGCAACCCCTCGATACAAAACTGAAAGGCCGGAGGAATCCCTCCGGCCTTTGGTTTTTTGTTGATAGTTCTTTTCGTTCCGCGCGGTTAGCCGCTGCGACGGCTCGGATTGGCCTGCTTACCGACTTCCCCACCTGTAAACAACGCCCACTTGAATCCGTGCGTTATTTTGTCTAACCCCGCCGAAGTGCGTGTACAGATAATCGGCTTGGCCTCGGAAGGAAAGGCGCTCGTTATAACGGTAATCCCCGCCTCCTCCCAGCGTCATCGCAAAAGTATCAATTGCCGCATTGCCGCCTGCTTCGTGTAGTCCGCCGAACAGAACTTGGCCGAAGGGCGTCAACCTTCCATACGACCGGTAGCTGACGCGCGGTCCGAACAGATAGTTAACGTCATGCACGCCCGGACTGCCTGCCGGGAGTCCGGTTTGCTTGCAAACGCCGAAGTCTCCCACTCCGCCAAGCCAGTTGTTGAAGTTATAAGCCAAATTAGTCCCGAAGCCGTGGCAGCCTATGCCACCAGGATTCAGATGCAGATACTCGTAACCCCCAAACGCCTCGTATCTCTGTGTTTCCTGGGCTATCGCTGGAACCGCGAAAAACACGGCCAGCAACACGAACTTGAAGAAATTGCGCATTTCTCCTCCTGAATGATTTGGCTGGGAGAGTCGCAATGATTAGGGGGATTGTGGGTGGACTTTCAGCATACCACAACCAGCGGGCAGAGCTAGTCGTGCCTCTCCCTCCACGTAAGACGAATGTAACTACTGCTGCCGAAACGGACATCAGAGAACCGAGATCAGAAAACCGAGATCAGAAAGAGAAAAACAGCCTTCCTTTGTCCTTCAACCCTAAGACTTAAAACTTAGAACTTAGAACTTAGAACTTAGGACTACGTCGCATCACCCGCCCGCAATGGCTCCGATGATGAGCAACGGCTCTTTGCCTGAAACGACCGCCTCCGGCAGCGGCGTGTCCAGCGACTCGTGCGAGAGGTCTTCCTCGCACGCAAAGAACCGCAAGAACGGCCGGCGCTGTTGCGTCACGTGGTCGCGAATTGTTCCCGTAAGCATCGGGTAACTCGCTTCCAGTGCGTCCAGCACCGAGCGTACAGTGACCGCACCCGCAACCTCCAGCTTGATCTCGCCACTGATCTTCGCCAATCCCCGCAGATGTGGCGGCAGCACGACCCGAATCATGGCAGCGTCTGCACCTCGACGGAAAGCACCGCCGGCAAATCGCGCACAATTGGTGCCCAATTGTCTCCGGCATCCGGCGAACAGTACACCTGCCCTCCCGTAGTGCCAAAATAAATCCCGCATTTGTCCAGCGTGTCCACGGCCATCGCGTCGCGCAGCACGTTCACGTAACAATCCTTTTGCGGCAAGCCTTTCGTCAGCGCTTCCCACTCGTTTCCGCCAGTCTTGCTGCGATACACACGCAGTTTCCCATCCATTACGTAGTGCTCCCCATCGCTCTTGATCGGCACCACGTAAATCGTTTCCGGCTCGTGGGAGTTCACGTCAATCACGAATCCGAAATCCGTCGGCAAATTCCCGCTTATTTCCTTCCAGTTGTCTCCTCCATCGTCGCTGCGCATCACGTCCCAATGCTTCTGCATGAACAGCACGCCCGGACGCTTCGGGTTCATCGCGATGTGATGCACGCAATGTCCCACTTCCGCCGTAGGATTCGGGATGTACGCCGAATAGAGTCCCTTGTTGATCGGCTTCCATGTCTCTCCGCCGTCGTCCGTGCGAAACGCACCCGCCGCCGAAATCGCGATGTAAATCCGCTTCGCATCTTTGGGGTCCAGAATGATCGTGTGCAAACACATTCCGCCCGCGCCCGGCTGCCATTTGGGCCCGGTGCCATGCCCGCGTAATCCGGATAGCTCCTGCCACGACTTCCCACCGTCTTTCGAGCGAAAAATCGCCGCGTCTTCCACTCCAGCGTAAACCGTGTCCGCATCCGTCAACGATGGCTCGACATGCCACACGCGCTTGAACTCCCACGGATGCTGCGTGCCGTCGTACCACTGATGC
>Ga0126378_10000702_pt1 | contig 24714 bp, 15 predicted proteins | sample PanSoiMetPlot_23_FD_92587 | JGI IMG/M metagenome (GOLD analysis project Ga0126378, IMG submission 92587) | Tropical forest soil microbial communities from Panama - MetaG Plot_23 | ecosystem: Environmental > Terrestrial > Soil > Tropical forest > Bulk soil | place: Panama | collected 2016-02-17
ATCGAAGGGGAAATGGGCGAAGCGCAGATGGGCCTGCAGGCGCGGCTCATGTCGCAGGCGCTCCGCAAGCTGACGGGGATCGTCTCGAAGTCGAAGACGTGCCTGATCTTCATCAATCAGCTCCGCGAAAAAATCGGCGTCATGTTCGGGAATCCGGAAACGACGACGGGCGGGCGCGCGCTGAAGTTTTACGCGTCGATGCGCGTGGACATCCGGCGCATCCAGTCGATCAAAGAAGGCGACAAAGTGGTGGGCTCGCGGACGCGCGGCAAAGTGGTGAAAAACAAGGTTGCGGCGCCGTTCCGCGAAGCGGAATTTGACATTCTCTATGGCGAAGGAATTTCACGCGAAGGTGATTTGATCGACCTTGGCGTGGACAAGGGGCTGCTGGAGAAGAGCGGAACGTGGCTCAGCTTTGGCGGCGAACGCATGGGACAGGGGCGCGAGAATGCGCGCGTTTTCTTGAAGGAAAATACGGACATTCGCGAGAAGCTGGAAAACGCGTTGCGCAAAAAAATGGAGATTCCGCAGCCAGGCAATTCGAGCGCAACCTCGGGAGCTAACGGACATGCTGCTGCGGCTTCGACGCATGGCGATAAGCCGCAGGTGAAAACGGCTGCAGCGACTGCCGCGGCACGGCCAGCACGGTAGAGTGAAAAGAGGCGAACAGCAGAGCCTCCCGGTTGAGTTGTCTTTCCGACTGATTGTTTCGTAAGAAGCTAAAAGAGGGGCGCGATACATCGTGCCCCTACTTTTTTCGTGAACTAATTTCAGCTAGTGGGGTTGAATATAGTTGAGGTTTCATTTGCTTGGCGTTCCCTAACGCGAAACCTGACCGAGAATCTAGCCGGTACAAAGGCCGTTTCAGGATGAGATTCGTCGATGGAGGCTTTTGTGCGCACAGCGATGCGTACCGGGCGAAAGAGCAGGTCACTGCCCAGAGGGCCAGCTAGTTGAAAACAAAGCACATACGGTCGTACTGGGGCTTTGTGACTATTGCTTGAACGGCATTTTTTTTCCTAGAATATGTCTCAACCTGAGAGGAAATGTTCCCCTTGGGCACACGGTTTGGGACCAAGTTTGGGGTACGTTGCATCAAATCAACAGCGCCATCGATTGGTTGATGGGGTGCAAGACCAACCCAAGTGGACGCCGAGGGTTGGCGACTCCGCAGCAGGAACGAACCGTTTTTGAGAAAGTTTGTTGACGCTGAATGTAGCCTGAGGTAAAAATTCGGCCCCGGCGTGTTTTGAACGTGGGGTAATCCGGGGTTGAACGCGGGAAAGTGCGAGCGACCTCAGTAGACGGGTGGAGACAGTGAAGCAGTTCGCGAAAACCAGCATCGCAATTTTTCTGACGGCGCTTTGCGCGCTGCCGTCGCCGACACTGGCAGGCGCACCCGCAGCGGCGACACGGCGGGCGCATAGGTACGTCTCGCATTATCGCAGCGGCGTTCCCACGTTCGCGGATTCCTCGAGCACCGATGACGGCACTTACGATGATCCCGTCGTGCGATCTGCGGCTGTGTCTGCGTTGGGCAAGTACAACGGAGCGGTCGTGGCGGTCGACCCGAACACTGGGCGCATCCTAACGGTGGTGAATCAGAAGATTGCGTTTGGCGACGGTTATATTCCGTGCTCGACGATCAAGCCGACGATCGCGCTTGCCGCGCTGGAAGAAAATGTCATTACGCGCGACACCATGCTGCGAGTCGGCCGTCGCAAGTACATGAACCTGACGGATGCCATGGCGCATTCCAACAACGAGTTCTTCGAGCAGCTTGGCGCGCGAATGGGGTTTGAAACGGTTTCCAAATATGGGCGCCTGCTTGGATTGGGCGAGTTGGCCGGATACAACCTTCCCGACGAGCATCCCGGCTCTTTCCCGACGACGCCTCCGGCCTTCGGCGGCGTGGCTCGCATGTCGAGTTTTGGTGAAGGAATTCAGGTGACGCCGTTGCAGCTTGCCGCGCTTTCCGCGGCGTTCGCGAATGGCGGCACCCTTTATTATTTGCAATATCCGCACAGCGCGGAAGAAGTTCAGAGTTTCACGCCGCGTGTGAAGCGGGAATTGAATATCGCTCCCATCCTTCCCGAAATCCGCGAGGGCATGCTGGCGGCGGTGCTGTACGGCACGGGGAAGTCCAGCTACGACCGCGGCGGAGACGAACTGCCCATCGGCAAAACAGGAACCTGTGACGATCATACGACGCCGTCGAAGATTGGCTGGTTTATCACTTACGCGGACGAAGCGCATCCCAAGATCGCGCTGGCCGTTCTGCTGCGCGGGAATACGCGGCGCGTGAAGGGGCCGACCGCGGCTCAAGTTGCCGGCATCATTTACCGCAAGCTGCGGGAACAGAATTATTTTGCGCAAGCGCCGCGCCCGGTGGCGATTACGACCGGAAATTAGAACGCTTTCGAAAGAAGGATGGCTCGAGGGTTTGACGCTGCGGAGCATCTCCGCAGCGTTTTCTTTTTGCCGAACTAGTGGCTTGCAGTGATGGTTAGTGAGGTAGTGGGGACGCGTTATAGCGCGCCCCTACACGGTCTTGCCAGCGGCGTCTTTGTCCTTACAAAACTACTTCCGACTTTGGCCGATAGGGCCGCGGCCGCACGTGGACGGTGACGACTGCCTCCCGCGGATGCTTGGCGGCTTCAAAGCATTTGTCGCACATTTGCAAGCAAGCCTGATCCTCGTTCTGAGGATGATAGGTGCGGCGGCATTCAACGCAGGTGGCGTAGAGTGGAAGTGCGTGCTTTCGTTCGATGTGGCCATGAATAATAGGCATAACAACCCCCAAAAGGGAGAAGGGCACGCGAGCATCCAGAAAGCGAGCGAGAATCTAATAGAAAGGAAAGGGTTTAGGCGAGAGGCGAAGAAGTTTTGTGAGTGAATTCACTCAATGCAGGCACACGCGGCGCGCCAATTGGAGCAAAGAAGGCCTGTTGGAGAATTGGACGCATGTACATGAAAGCGAGTTTGACCCGAAGCGCAAGTTGAGACAAAAGAAGATGTGCAGTACCCTGCGAAGTTCGCGACGGAAAGTGCGCGCAAGTGTTGAAGAGCTTAGAGGTCTGGAGCGAGTGACTTTGGGGGGATTGTGAATCGAATTTTCATCATTGCCGTTCTATCCGTATGCGTTGCGGGAGCAGGCCTGCTCGCGTTTGTGTTTCAGCAACGCCTGGACACGTCGACCGAGTACGATCATCAAGCAATGCTGGCGCGAGAAGAAGCCACGCGTATCCAGGAGCAAGTGACCCTGGTGCGCGACCAGCGAGTGCCTGCGGGCGAGAACTTTATGGTGGCCCTGCAGAAGTTTGGTTTGACTCCGGAGGAAGCGGCGAGCGCATCGCAGGCGGCGCAACATGCGTTTAATCTTCGTCAGGTTCGCGCAGGGAACACCATCACCGTTGGGCGTTCGGTGGAAGGGGCGTTGCGCGAGATCGACTACAAGATTGATTCCGACCGCATGCTGAAGATCGTCCCGGAGCAACACGGCTTTTCGGCGCAAATCCAGGAGATTCCTTCGAAGACGGAAATCACCGCGGTAAGCGGGCGGGTGGACGATTCGCTTTTCAACGCCGTGGAAGACGCCGGGGAGTCGGCGGAACTGGCGCTGCGGCTGGCGCAGGTCTTCAGCTACGACCTGGATTTCTACACCGATCCGCGCCAGGGCGACACGTTCCGGATGGTACTGGAGAAAAAGAAGTATTCGAACGGGCAGACAGCGGGCTACGGGAAGATTTTTGCGGCGGAGTACGACAACGCGGGAAAGAAGTATCAGGCGCTGTTGTTTCATGACCCCGCGGGGCAGCCGGGATATTATTCAGCGGAGGGAAGGTCCTTGCAGAAGGCGTTTCTTCACTCGCCGCTGAAGTTCGGAGCGCCGGTGACGTCGCATTTCAGCCGGGCGCGGTTCCATCCGATTTTGAAAATATACCGCCCGCACATGGGAACGGATTATGGAGCGCCAATTGGCACACCAGTGCAGACAATTGGCAGCGGACGCGTGGTTTACGCGGGACGCAAAGGCGGCGAAGGGAACATGGTGCAGGTTGCCCACACGAATGGCTACGAGACAATGTACTTGCACTTGTCGCGCATGTTTGTGCATTCGGGCGAACACGTGGAGATCGGGAAAACTATCGGACTGGTAGGGAACACCGGACTTTCAACAGGGCCGCACTTGGATTTCAGGATTTTGCAAAGGGGGCAATACAAGAACTTCGAGAGACTGGGCCTGCCGCCGTCTGATCCGGTTTCGAAAAAGAATTGGCCGGAATTTGCGGCGGCACGGGAGAAATGGCTGCCGCTGCTGAAAAATCCGGAGTCGTTGCAGGCGAATGGGGCAGGATCGACTGCGGCCTCGGGACATTGAGCCTTATTTGCACCGAGGTTGGAAGACCTCAGCCTTAAAGGCTTGCGGCCAGCAAGCATGGCAGAACAAAAACCCTCTGGCCTAAAGGCCTGAGCTACAGCACACCAACTTCAGTAGATGATGGGAAGTTTGGAGAAGTCGGAGCCGGTTTCGTCTGTGACGCGGAGCACGACCAGAGTCCGATCGTCGTGCGGGGCGATTCCCACTCCGCTGTGATTGTCGGTTTCTGCCAGGATACGTTGCGCAATGGTGCGTGCAGAATCCTCCGGAGAGCCGGCGCTGAGAACCGCTGAAAGACGCTGCAGTCCAAACTCCTCTTCCGCCGCATTCGCCGACTCCAAGATGCCATCCGAGGCAAAGACCACGACATCGCCGGGCGCGAGGTCGAGGCTGGATTCGTCGTATTTCGTGCCTGGAAGCAATCCCAGAGGCACGCCTTCCAATCGGACAGAAAGGACGTGGCCATCGCGAAGTAGCAGGGGATAAGGCGCACCAGCATTGGCGAGCGTCAATCGGCGGTTAGCCGCGTCGTACACGGCAAAAAGCATAGCGATGAACCGAGCATCCAGGCGCGTGCCATGAAGCCGCTGATTCAGGAGCGCGAGCATGCAGGCAGGATCGTAAGTGTGATCGACGACGAATTCGCGGATCATGCCAATCGCCAGTGATCCATAAAGGGCCGCCGCGGTTCCTTTTCCCGACACATCGCCCAGGCCAATGCCCAGCCGGCCTTTGCCGTAGGGAAGAAAATCGTAAAAATCACCGCCCAGTTCGCGGGCGGGGACATAGGCGGCCGCGAGGTCGAGGCCGGGTACCTCGCGAGCGCCCGTAGGCAGAAGTTGCCGCTGGATCTCCTTAGCGGTATCGAGATCAGTGCGCAAGCGGCGCTCGCTTGCGACGGCATCTTCATAGAGGCGTGCGTTTTCGAGGGCCACGGCCACGTAGGAGCCAAGAGTGGACAGCATGCGCTCGTGCTCGAGGGTGAAGGCGCGCGGCTGGGTGCTTTCAAGATCAAGAACGCCGATCAGACGGTCCTGCATAAGCAGGGGCACAACGATTTCCGAACGAGCTTCGACGCCCGTCTCGCAGCGGATGTAGCGCGGGTCTTCGCTCACATCGTGAACACGCAAAACGCGCCGCTCACCCGCAGCGGTTCCGGAAAGCCCCTTATGAAGTGGGATCCTCAAGCGAGTTGGCAGGGAATCTTTACAGCGCATAGCAAAAACGGATTCGAGAAGTTGGGTCTGCTCGTTCCAGAGCATGACGCTGAACACGTCATAGTCGACAATTTTCTTGATGCGCTCGGCGACGCGGCGAAGGAGTTCCTGGCGGTCAAGAATGGAGGCGAGCTCGCGGCTCACGTCATGAAGGAGAGCGAGAGTCTTGGCCTGCTCGGGGTAGGCGAGAAACAGGCTCTTTGGGACGGGATCAGCGTCGCCCATCAATGCAAAAGAGCCGAGTTTGGAGATTTCGTCCACGGTGGGAATCGCCTCCGCCTGATGCCAGTTAGATGCGGCAAAACGTGCGTGGTTTCACGCTTTCGAGGCGAGGAAGGAGAGAAAGCAGGCCACGCTATGATGGTCCCGAGTGGCCTCACAGCTTGGCACGGCGTTGAGCATCTGGATCTTGGTGGTTCTTGCTGGGCTTTTTCTGCTTGAAAAACAGCGCTTCACTGCAACGGCGGAGCGAAACGAGTTCGGTCTCGTCCAAGCCGTAGCGCTCGATAGCGGCGCGATAACCAGTCCAGTTGAAAGGGCGGTGACGCCGGGTCAACGTCAGGAACAAGCGGTCGAAAAAGTAGAATCCGATTCCAAAGTTGGTGTCCATGAAGCCCCCGCTGTTCACGCTGCGATGATGAATGTCGTGGAGCCTGCGCGCCCGCAAAAACCAGGATTTCAGCAAGGGAACTCTGGTCATCCAGAAGTTCTCGAGATGCATGCGGTCGTGCAGATAGCTGAACATCAAAATGGGCCAGCCGAGCAATGTGCAAATGGAGAGCGCCTGGTAGACACGGGGAACGCCGGAGAGAATCATCACTCCCCAGCAAAAGAGCAAAATGATTGCGGAAGGCGCAAGCCATTCCAGGCCGATGTTGCCTACAGAAAAGCGGTTGTCGGTCGCGTCGTGATATTGGCGTGCGCGCATGGGTTGCCGGGGGCCATAGATCAGGAAGTGATGGATCAGATGGCCCCGGCTGAGCGCAGGGAACTTGTCGCTGTGCAAAAGGCGGTGTAGCCAGTAGCCGGCAAATTCCGCGACCACGACGGACTCCACCAGCGTTGCAACGACGCCTACAAACGTTACGTGCAGTCGATCGTAGTTCATGGACGCACCTCCCAACCAGCGTTCAGCGGCCGCCGAAGCGGAAAACGACGCTGAACGAGGCGCGCGCGGCGTGAACGTTCCCGTTGGAAAAGCGTAGGCCGATGTAGTCGAACTGCGGACGAAGTGCCATATGGCGAGACACGGCCAAATCCACGCCGCCACCAGTGCTCCAGCAAAAGCCGTTAGCGCTGCCGCCCCCTGCCGCAAGGCGATCTCCGCCGGCCAATACCTGGACGAATGGCGAGATGCTTTTTCGGCGATTCGCGGACAGGCGGGGACCCACGAGGTAAGTGTAGGTGTTGGCTGTAATGCCCGGTTGGGACAGGTGGTAGACGCCGAAATCCCCGGCGATTCCGAACCAATCGTTAAAGTAGCCTGCACCCGAGACGCTGCCGCCGTGTGTGTTGGCTCCACCAGAAAAGCCTTCTCGGAAGTAGGAATAGCCGACGGAAAGGTCTCCGCGCGGAGCTTCCTGGGCGCATGCTGCAAGAGCAGAAGCAAGTGTCACGAAAGCGAAAAGGAAAAGCTTTTTCATTGCGATGAACTCCTTCAGTAATTCCGGAAAATTTCGTCCGGTGAGCGCAGGCTAAGGGCGAAAAGAATCGTGTTCAAGCGACAAGGAGCGCCATGAAGGCAGACCGCGTTGATGTCGCACAATGTCGCGGATGCGAGGTGTTTGATAGAGACTGAAATTGAAAGACTTAAGCGTTTCCTATAATATCGGCGCAATTCCACTGATGTTGAAATCTGATCTATGACCGGGTCTTCCTCAGCCTTACCCGACTCGCCGCGCGGGGAATCACCCTCAGACCGCCTCGATTCCTGGAAAGAAATTGCCGCCTATTTCAACCGCGACAAGCGCACGGTGCAGCGCTGGGAGCGACTGGAAGCCATGCCGGTTCACCGGCACCAGCACGACAAGCAAGGCTCGGTGTATGCCGTAAAGGCCGAGCTGGACGAGTGGTGGAAGGGGCGCCGGGCGCGTATCGAGCGGAAGGAACAAGCGGAAAAGACGAACGTCCTGAACTGGCCGATTCCGGCAGAGGCGATCCGCACGCCGGTGCCGGCTGGTGTAGAAGCGCGCTATGAAGTACTAGCCGAACTCGGCAGCGGCGGGATGGGCGTAGTCTACAAGGCGCGGGATCGCGAGACCGGCGAGGTGGTAGCTTTGAAAGTCTTGCGCGCGGAGCTGGCGAGCAATCCAGTCTGGATGGAACGGTTCAAAGAGGAGTTGCGTCTGGCCCGCAGGATTACCCACAAGAACGTCTGCCGGATCCACGATTTCGTGAGAGCGGAAGATTGCGCGTACATTTCCATGGAATTTGTGGATGGCGACAGCTTGCGGCAAATCCTGAACCGCTTTGGCGCGTTGAACGCGCGGACCTGTGCGACGATCACGCGGCAGATTTGCGCGGGCTTGCAGGAAGCGCACGCGCAAAATGTGATTCATCGTGACATGAAGCCGGAAAACGTGATGCTCGATCACAAGGGGCAGATCAAGCTGATGGACTTCGGCATCGCTTCGTCGCCCTGGGCGCAGGAGCGAGAAGATTCAAGAATTCTCGGCACGCCAGCGTACATGGCGCCGGAGCAAGCTGAAGGCGCCCAGGTTGACGGGCGCAGCGACATTTACTCCGTCGGCTTGATTCTTTACGAAATGACGACGGGGCGTCCGGCTTTCCCAGGCAATACGCCGGTGGAAACTACCCTCAAACAGGTGCGTGACGCGCCCACCGCGCCGCGTTTGCTAGAACCGGGAATCCCTGAAAGAATCGAAAAGGCCATCCTGCGCGCCTTGAGCAAATCTCCGCAAGAGCGTTTTCAATCCGTGGGCGAATTTGCACAGATCTTGGCGGCGGATAGCGAAGCTGTTCCGGTGCTAGAGGCCGCACAAACCGAAGCGCTCCTCGAGCCCGTAAAAGCTGCGCATTGGCAAAGGCCGGATTGGCTCTTGTTGGCCGGAGGGGTCGCAGGAGCAATCCTGTTTTTTGTGCTGGGCAGCCGCGTGCTGCCGTACGGACTGTACCGCCTGGACCTGTCGCGCACGGGGGCAATCGCCAAGGCGGAATCGCTGGTGCGCGCTTACGCCCCGGAGCTGCGGCATGGCCAATACGTCGCGCGCTTTGATGCCGGGTTGCAATTGCTGGCGCTGCCGAAATTGGCGGCACGAAGCGGGGCAAGGGCCACACTGGAGCAAGCGCGATCGCACGCACATTCGTGGAGCGTCTCACTGAGCAGTTCGGGAAAGCCGGATGATGCCTTCGAAGCAGACGCGTCGCGATTTGACTTCGATGTTCACGGCAATCTCACGTTCCTGCGCTTCGCGCACAGTCCGGGGAAGGAAAATGATCCGCCCACAAGCATCGATACGGATGCGGCGAAACGCCAAGCTGCGAAGTTTGCCGAAGACGTTTTTGACTTGGAGGTCCGTGCCGGCGGAGCGACTGTGCCTCCATACGACGCGCAGTCAGCGACATGGCTGCGAGGCAGTGGCGCAAAACTCGCTTCGCCGACGCCGGGAGCTATGCCCGTTGAATGGACATGGCGAGACGCGTCGGGGAGGGAAGAGGGAGCAAGAATCTGGCTATTGGAAGACCGCTTGGCTGCTGCCGAGCGCATTCGTTCTGGCGACGAACTTCCCTTTGCCACGGATGAACAACGCCCTCATCTCTATCGATATTTCAGCGGCGCGACCACTGGGATTGTCCTCTTAGCGCTGGTGATACTAGGGATTGTCAGGCGCCTTTTCTTGCGGAGAGCGCCGGCAGTGATTGCGGCAGCAGCGCTATTGAGCATGGCCATGGTGGTGGCGCTTGGTGCTTCCCACCAGCAGGACGGCCCGTCCCTGAACGGAAACAGCGGCCCGGGGTACATCAGTGAAATAGGCTGGGGTATGTTTCTGTTTGGCTGGATTATTGTGGGCGTAACTTTTTATTTCATCTTAGTGACGCCATATCATTTGGCCAAAGATATATGCCCGGAGCGCTTGTCGAGTTTTGATGCCGTCGCTCGAGGGGATTATCGGTCACGTCGCGTTTCGTTAGCTGTGCTGCGAGGGGTCTTATTCGGGGGAGCTTTGCTCGGAGTGTATGCGTTGTTAGTGGATATTCTTGGTGGCCTCAAGATTGGGGCGTTTGGCACGCTCCCGTCAGACACTGTGAGCGGATTTGCAACGGAAGGACTGGTCCAAGCGATCGCGAGGTCGTTGTCCGGGCCCATCTTGGATGTGTGGATAAGCGTTCTCGCGCCCTTCGCGTTCGTCTACCGACTCACAAAAAAGCCATGGCTGGCTGCGGGTGCCGCAGGAGTGTTCGCATTCATAACAGCGACGGGACTGGACGGTATGGAGCTTTTGCCGACCACACCTTATTTCTTTTGGGTGGTAGCTCAGATGTTGCTTCTGGCTACCGTGTTTTGGCTCACCGACTTGCTCACTTGCATGATAGCCGTATGCACCGCCGAAACTTTTTTGCTGACATATACCGTGATGCAGATTTACGGAGGCGCCGAGCCCTGGGTGCGTCGCTGGGGCCTAGTCCCCTGGGCGGTGATAGCACTCGCCGGTGTAATTTCGTGGAGCAAGCCACAAATCTATGCGGGTTTTCGCAGAGTCGCAGCGGCGTTTGGGTAGGAAAAGCGACGGGTTCCTTCGGTCCGCAGAGCGGATCTCAGAAGACGCTCCGCGTTACACCAGAGAGGACAGACTGGAACGTCTGTCTTACTTCACTTCCCAGGTGTCGCCGGCGCGCAGGAGCTTATTCAAGTCGCCGGGGCCGCGCTTGGAAATGACTTCCTGAATCTGTTCCTTCATCACGTCTTCGTAGCGCGGCAAGTCATCCCAGGCGCGGAAAACGCCAATGGGCGTCGGGAAGCCCGGGCGGTGTTCCATGTGCGAGAGAAGAAAAGCGTAAGACGGGCGCGGATGATGGGCGTCATGAATGACGAGGTCGCTCTCGGTGGTGCCGTTACCGAGGGAAACGACTTCGATGTCGCCATCAGATTTTCGGCGGATGCCCTTATCGCGGTTCTTGCCGAAGACCAACGGCTTGCCATGCTCCAACTGAAGGACGTGCTCGCTGCGGGCGTCTTTCTCGGTGAGCGAGAACCACGCGCCGTCGTTGAAAATATTGCAATTCTGCAGGATCTCGATAAACGCCGAACCTTTGTGCGCGGCGGCATGCTTCAGCGTGTCTTTCAGGTGCGCCTGGAAAACATCCACGGAACGCGCGACGAATGTGGATTCGGAGCCGATGGCCAACGATACCGGGTTAAACGGACGGTCGGGCGAACCGTACGGAGTCGACTTGGTCGTTTTGTGGAATTCGGACGTCGGTGAGTACTGTCCCTTTGTCAGGCCGTAAATCCGGTTGTTGAAGAGCAGAACTTTGATGCCGACGTTGCGGCGCAACATGTGAATCGTGTGGTTGCCGCCGATCGCCAGCGCGTCACCGTCTCCCGTGGCCATCCAAACTTCCAAATCGGGATTCGCGATCTTGATTCCCGTGGCGACTGCTGGCGCGCGCCCGTGAATCGAGTGAAATCCGTAAGTGTTCATGTAATACGGAAAGCGGCTGGAGCATCCAATGCCCGACACAACAACGAAATTTTCGCGGCGAATACCAAGTTCCGGAAACACGGACTGGACAGCGGATAGGATCGCGTAATCTCCGCAGCCGGGACACCAGCGCACTTCCTGGTCGGTCTGAAAATCCTTTTTCGTGAGCGGCGGAAGAGTGGCAGTGGTCATCGATGGTTCCCCTGAAATCCCAGCATTTCATCGAACTTTTGTTCGAGCTCAGCCTGTTTGAACGGACGACCTTGAATCTTGTTCAAGCCGACGGCATCCACCAAAAACTTTGCGCGGAGCACCCACAAGAGCTGGCCCATGTTGAGTTCGGGCACCAGCACCTTGCGGTAGCGCCTGAGAATCTCGCCGACGTTCGAGGGTAGCGGATTCAAATAGCGCAAATGCAGATGGCCGATTTTACGTCCTTTGGCGCGGGAGGCTTTGATGGCGGCGGTGATGGAACCAGCGGTCGAGCCCCAGGAAACGACGAGCAGGTCACCTTCCGGATCGCCCTCGGGCAGCACGTTCGGAATGTCCTGGGCGACGGCGGCGACTTTTGCGGCGCGGATGCGCACCATATTTTCGTGATTGAGCGGCTCGTAGTTGACGTTACCGGTGCCGTCCTGTTTTTCGAGGCCACCGATGCGGTGCTCGAGCCCGGGAGTGCCCGGAAGCGCCCAGGGACGTGCAAGAGTTTGCGGATCGCGCTTGTAAGGCAAGAAGCCGTCCGGATCGGTGGCAAATTTGACGGGGATTGAGGGAATATCGTCAGCCTTCGGAATGCGCCAGGGCTCCGCGCCGTTGGCGAGGTAGCCGTCAGAAAGCACAATTACCGGCACCATGTATTTAAGAGCGATCCGCGAAGCTTCCAGCGCGACCCAGAAGCAGTCGCCCGGTGTGGCCGCTGCCAGCACGGGGATGGGCGCTTCGGAGTTGCGGCCGAAGAGCGCTTGAAGCAGGTCGGCTTGCTCGGTTTTTGTGGGCAGGCCCGTTGAAGGACCACCGCGCTGGATGTCACAAATTACAAGGGGAAGTTCAGTCGCCACCGCGAGGCCCAGCGCTTCGGTCTTCAGCGCCATGCCCGGGCCGGAAGTCGTGGTGATCGCGAGCGCGCCCGTATAGGAAGCGCCGATCGCGGAAGTAATCGCCGCGATTTCGTCCTCGGCCTGGAACGTCGTGACGCCGAAATGCTTGTACTGAGATAGTTCGTGAAGAATGTCGGATGCCGGAGTGATGGGATAGCTGCCGAGGAAAAGCGTCAGCCCGGACTTTTGTGCAGCGGCGACGAAGCCGAGAGCGAGAGCCTGATTGCCGCTGACGTTGCGGTAGACGCCAGGCGTCAATTGCGCCGGCGGAATCTCATAGCTAATTTGGAAGGCCTCGGTGGCTTCGCAGTAGGAATAGCCGGCTTTCAGAGCAAGCTTATTGGCCTCCATCAGCAGGGGTTTCTTGCCGAACTTTTCTTCAATCCAGCGGTTCGTGGGCTCCGTGGAGCGGTTGTAGAGCCAGTAGCACATGCCGAGAGCGAAGAAGTTCTTGCAGCGATCCATGGCCTTGGCGTCGAGACCGAGATGCTGGAGGGCGGCGCGGGTCAGGCGCTGTAACTCGACGGCGAAAACACGGTACTTGTCGAGCGAGTGGTCTTCAAGCGGGCTAACGGTCACCTGCGCCTTGCGCAGATCCGACTCCTTGAAACTGTCGCTGTTGACAATCAGGATTCCGTTTGCTTTTAGGTCCGAGACGTTGACTTTGAGCGCGGCTGGGTTCATTGCGATGAGCGCGTCGATGGCATCGCCTGGGGTAAAAACTTCGTTGGAGGAGAAATGCAGCTGAAAACCGCTTACGCCGGGAATGGTTCCGGCTGGAGCGCGGATTTCGGCAGGATAGTCGGGGAAGGTGGCGATGTCGTTGCCATAAAGAGCAACGGTATTAGTGAACTGGCTGCCGGTAATCTGCATGCCGTCGCCGGAATCGCCGGCGAAGCGGATGACCGCGCGCTCAATGACCTCACGTTTGGTTTTTACTGGCGGGACTTCTGCAAGCGTAGACATTCTGGGCCTAAGCCTCCACTTTTCAACGGACTCCCCAGCATCCCCCAGGGGAGTGTGGCTCGATTTCAGGATGAGGCGGTGCGGTGAAAGGATGGCTTCGCAGGCGGACCGCCAAGAGCCGACCGATAAAGAATACCACAGTCGCTGGCGAGCAAAGCCGCATGAGTGCCGACGCGGCGTTTCAGAGAGTAACGTTTTGCGGGGAAGATTTTAGGGCTGAGGAGGCTGCCTCGAGGAAGCGCGGCCGGTAATAAACCAGCAGGCCGACAATCGCGCCGGAGAGTACGAGGCCGAGAATGGTTCCCCCAATAAGCTGTCTTGTTAAGTATTCCGGGGAGAATTCGGTTTCTGGAAGATGCATCCAGGCCTGGAAATCTCTTGTGTAAGAGACCAATGCTGTTTTGTACTGCGGGTTGAACAGGCTAGCAACGCCGCTCACGAGCCAAAACATTTGCAAGCCCATCATTAAAGAGTAGCTCCATCGCCTGAGCTGCAAGATCCCTACACCGCCAACGAAAAAAATGACAAAGGAGAGGAGCAAAAAGGCCAAACCCGCCTTTCCTGGAATCGCCATGCCAAAGAGGAAAACAGGGATTCGATGTGGAAAAAAGGGAAGGAGGACCACATTTAGGGCCGTTGCGATGTAGACCCATGCGAGCACGGTGATAGGAGCGGGACAGCGAGGTTTCTGCGGAAGCGATGCTTCAACACCGCTGCGCGGAGCCGTGAATTGAGCCTTGATGGATTTGCGGTTGAAAAGGATCAGCCACCAGACGCCGATGACGAGCGGCAGGCCGTAGATCGAAATTAAGATCCACTGAACCATTTGCTCACTGCTCTCCGGAAGCTGTGGAGCGTTGGGAGGCGTGAACTTGGGAAGCAAGAAGGCGAATGGAATGCCGACCGCGGCGAAAAATGTGAAAACGCCCCCCCAGATAAGGATCGAGATGCGAGCCCAATTTCGGAGAAAAATCAGCGCGACGGCGGTCACAATTCCGAAGACCGAAAGGCACATCGCGAAACCCATGATGATGAGTTCCATGGTTTTCAGAACGGGAGGGAGCTCCATTGCAGTCGGGGGCAATTTGAGGAACGCAAGTGCAAAGAAGGTGATTGTGCAGGATAGAAGAAGAAAGAGCGCGCTCAGAATGGCTACAACCGCGGCGGCAACCACAGAGGCCGGAGCTTTGGCGGGATTGCTCATTCTCCGCATGTATAACATTTCTGGACCGAGCGGGGGAAGCCGCGGCACGCGGCTAGCAAAAGTAAAATTTGCACTTGACGTTCGCTTTCTTTTCGCCTAAAGTGCCTGTGGAAAAGTCTTATGAGTGGAGGCGTGCCCATGCCCCTGACGAAACGGCAAAAAGAAGTCCTCGACTACCTCGTGAGTTTTGAGACCAAGCACGGCTACGCGCCGAGTTTCGAAGAGATCGGCAAGGGCATGAAGCTCACGTCGCTGGCGACGGTGCACAAGCACATCACCACGCTTGAGAAAAAGGGTTTTATACGCCGTGGCTACAATCAAAGCCGTTCGATAGAGATTGTTCAGTTGCCGAAGCCGGTGAAGGAGCAGGTGATCGAGCGGAAGATTCAGGAGCTGCCACTGGTCGGGCGAATTGCCGCTGGTAGGCCGTTAGAGGCGGTGGAAGAACGGGAGACGCTGTCGCTTGGTGATTTTGCGCGCGGGGGGAATTCCTTTGTCCTGCAAGTGAAGGGAAGCTCCATGATCGAAGATCACATTATGGACGGTGATTACGTAGTCTGCGAGCAGACGCAGGTGGCTAACGCGGGAGATATTGTTGTGGCGCTAGTAGGTGGGGAAGAAGCGACACTCAAGCGCTTCTACCGCGAAGGACCTGGCAAAATTCGCTTGCAACCCGCAAATTCCGAAATGGCTCCTATCATGGTCGCGGCAAACGACGTGAAGATTCAGGGCCGCGTTATTGGGGTTTTGCGAAAGTATTAGGGGTCTCGGCTGCCAAAATTATCCTCGCAGTGTTGCATCGCGTTCGTTTTGCCTGCCGCCATTTTCGACTCCCTCTGTCGTATTGCTATTCCTGATGTTCCGTCAAAGAATTAGTGCACCAGCAGGTGTCTGCCGTGCATCAGAAAGACGTCTCGGTTATCCTTATGCGGGGCGAAGCAGCCGACGCATAAACTGTAACGGTCTGAGCCGCGCCGAAACGCAAAGAAAATTAGGTGCAGGGCTTGTCCTTGAAACGCCAAAGCATTCTGATTGTAGACTCCGATCCGACCTCTCGCGAACAGCTTAGAGAGCTGACGAGTTCCGCCGGCTATGAAGTGGCGATATCTTCCTCACAAGGCGAGGGATTCCAGTTTGTCCGTGACGTGGGTGTGGACCTTCTTCTGCTTTCCGCCGACCTTGCTGACATTCAGTGCTGCGACGCGCTCGCCGAAGTGAAAGGGAATACGGCGACCGCCGACACGCGCGTTGTCTTGCTGACGAATGGAACCGGAGCGGTTCGAGCGCGGGGTCTGGAACTTGGCGCGGATGACGTTTTGTCCATTCCATGGGAGCCAGCGGAATTGCTCGCGCGCATTCGTCTGCAGTTCCGCCAAAAGCATGCCCTTGTCGAAATGCGGGAGAAGACGCGCATTGCCGACGAAGGCCGCGAAGTTGCGCAAACTGCTTTTCAGACGCTCGCAGTCACAGAGAAAATGACGCGCGACGCATTCTCCCTGGAGCGCGCGCTGAAGATCGGCGTGGCTGCGCTTTTCGTGGTCGCTATTCTCATTGCGGGAACATTTTTGCTTTACTCGCGCCGGGCCAACAAAGAGATGCGCCGCGCTTATACGGTGATCGCCCAGCTTGAGCGCGGCACGCAACGCCAGGAGCAGGTCATTGCGGACGCACGCAAGGCGCGCACAGATCTTCAGCAATCCGATGTTCTCCTGCAGAAGCAGCAGCTCCAGCAACAGTCCGATGAGTTGCGGCAGAAGATTGCGGGTGCCGACGGTGCTGAGGTGTCCGCGTTGCGAAAGCAGCTTCAGGAAACCACCGGTCGTTTGCAGCGTATGGAAACGGAATCACAGACGGCTGAAGAAGTGATTCGAGCCTATGCGCCAAGTGTTTGCCTGCTGCACGTTTCCATAGTCTTCCTTGACCACGCTTCGCGGCGTCCGCTGCGGTATGAAGGCATCAACCCTGACGGTCAGCCGCTCAAGGATAGCGACGGCATTCCAGTGTACACGCTGGAGGGCCGTGCACCCGAAGTGCGCGTCGATTTCTTCGGCACGGGCTTTATCGTTGCCGATGGAAGTATTCTCACCAACCACCACGTCGTGCAACCCTGGTGGAAGAACGATGAGCTAAGTACAGTCCTTGGCCAAGGACTTGATCCGGGGATCGAGGAGATGAGCGCGTACTTTCCCGATTCCTCTGCGGGAGTAACCGTAAGGATTTCGCAGATTTCAGAAGAGGCTGATCTAGCGGTCGTGAAAGGAGACTTATCGGCGCTCAAGCGTCCCGTATTGAAGACCGACGCCAGGAAAGAAGCGGCCATCAGTGGGCAACCGCTTATCTCATTGGGATATGCCACAGGCCTGAACGCCATGCTTGCGCGGGCTGGTGAAGACACAGTGAATGAAATTGCCAAGGCCACCGGGGGAGATCCAAAAAAAGTTGTGGATGAACTCGTCCGGCGCAAACTCATCCGGCCGCTCATTACGCAAGGTCACATCGGAGATGTTTTTGCGGATAAGATTGTTTACGATGCACAAACCACATCCGGTGGATCGGGTGGACCGCTTATCAACAAGGATGGGCGAGTGGTCGGGGTCACGTTCGCCGTGGTGAGAGGTTTTGGAGGCTCGAATTTTGGCGTTCCGATTCGCTACGCGCAACCCATCCTTAAACCATAAGGGAAAGGTTCATTCGCAGGGGACGCGTTGGTTGCAACGAGAGCTTTTGTTGGTCATTGCGGTCATGCCACGACGATTTATACGTTTCCGTCCTGCGTTCGCGTGTTTGCTCGCGGCTGGTTTGGTGTGGCCTGCGCCTGCGCGGGCGTATGCTGTGCTTTCGCACGAAGCCATCATTGATGCCGTCTGGGAAAGCCACATCAAGCTGGTTCTTCACCAGAAATATCCACAGGCCACCGAGGAAGATCTGAGCCGCGCGCAAGCTTACGCCTACGGCGGCGCCATCATTCAAGACATGGGCTATTATCCATACGGGAGCCCTTTTTTTAGCGACCTGACGCACTACGTCCGCAGCGGCGATTTCGTCCAGGCTCTGTTGCACGACGCGCAGGATCCAAACGAGTATGGTTTTGCACTCGGAGCGCTGGCGCACTACGCCGCGGACAACGACGGTCATCGCATCGGGACCAACCGCGCCGTGCCGCTGCTCTATCCGGGGCTGCGGAAGAAATATGGAGACAGCGTTACCTACGAACAGGGCAAGCTGCAGCACGTAAAAACTGAATTTGGATTTGACGTGCTGGAAGTGGCGCGCGAGCGCTATGCTCCAGACAGCTATCACGATTTTATCGGGTTTGAAGTAGCGCGCCGGCTACTCGACCAGGCTTTCCACGAGACATACGGGTTGGAATTGAAGGACGTGCTTGTCAGCGAAGAAAAAGCTCTCAACTCCTATCGACGGGACGTAAGCAAGTTAATTCCCAAAGCCACGCGCATCGCGTGGCACCTCAAGAAAGATGAAATCAAGGACGATATTCCGGACGCGACGAAAAAGAAATTTCTCTACAATTTGTCGCGCTCGGACTACGACAACGAATGGAGCAAGGATTATCGCAAACCGTCTCCCGGCGAGCGCTTTCTGGCTTTTCTTTACAAGTTGCTTCCGAAGTTTGGCCCGCTGAAGGTGTTGCAGTTTCGAACGCCCACGCCGGAGACTGAGCACATGTTTGAGGCCAGCTTCAATGCGACGTTGGACCGGTATCGCAAGCTGCTTACCGAGACCAGAGAAGGAAATCTGCAACTGCCAAACGACAATTTTGATGTCGGCGAAAATACCGGCCCCGGAAAGTATGGCTTGAATGATGACGCCCATGCCATTCTGCTCGATAAGTTGGCGGAAGCGAAGTTTGCAGGTGTGAATGGAGAACTAAAGGCGGAATTTGTGCACTTTTACGCGGACCCGGATTCACCGTACGCCACAAAGCGGAACCGCAAGGCCTGGGCAAAGCTGCAAGCCGAGCTTCAGCAGTTGCAGTCAGCCACGACGGCTCCAGGCATGGCAAGTCCTGGTGCGACTTGGAAGCCTGTAACCTTGCCACTCCCCTGATTCAGAACTTCCGGTTGTCCCGGGCACCAACCTCCTTCGTTTCATGTGAATTCTGGATTTGTTGCATCGAAAAAACCGTTTCTGCAACACCGCCCCGACGCGGGACAATATATAGTTTTGCGCACCTTGCCGGGGTCAGCATGAGATGAAGAAGCCAAGACCAATTCGCAAACTGCTCGCCGCCAACCGCAGCGAGATCGCCATTCGTATTTTTCGCGCGGCGAATGAGCTAGGTCTGCCCACAGTTGCCATCTATTCGCAAGAAGATCGCCTGGCCCTGCACCGCTTCAAAGCGGACGAAGCCTATCAAGTTGGCGCCGGCAAAGGACCAGTGGAGGCTTACCTGGACATTGCCGGGATCATCAGCCTGGCCAAAGAAAAGGAAGTGGACGCGATTCATCCCGGCTACGGCTTTCTTTCGGAGAATCCCGCATTCGCACGGGCTTGCGAGAAGGCGGGTATCACGTTCATTGGTCCGCCACCGAGTCTTCTCGAGCTGCTGGGGGACAAAACGGCGGCGCGAAGGCTCGCGACTTCCGCAGGTGTCCCTGTGCTGCCGGGCACGGAAGAGGCAGTGAAGTCAGTAGCCGAAGCGCAAAAAATTGGCCAGGAAATCGGTTATCCGGTCATCGTAAAAGCGGCCATGGGCGGAGGGGGCCGCGGGATGCGCGTGGTGCAAGATGCAGCTCAACTTGAAGCGCTGCTCGAAGAAGCCCAGGGCGAAGCGCGCTCGGCCTTCGGCGACTCCTCGGTTTTCCTTGAGAAATACTTGAGCCGTGCGCGGCACCTGGAAGTGCAAATCCTCGCTGATCGCCACAGCAACCTTCTGCATCTTTATGAGCGCGATTGTTCGGTGCAGCGGCGGCACCAAAAGGTGGTGGAGGTCGCGCCGGCAGCAGATCTCGATTCGAGCATTCGTTCCGAGCTTTGTGAAGCGGCAGTGCAAATTGCGGGCAAAGCGAACTATTGCAATGCAGGGACGGTCGAGTTTCTGTATGACGTTGATTCGCGAAAATGGTACTTCATCGAGGTGAATCCGCGTATCCAGGTGGAGCATACGGTCACGGAAATGGTGACTGGCATTGACCTAGTGCGCTCGCAGATTCTAATTGCGCAAGGCCACAAGCTGCACGAGGCACCGCTTGCTTTGCCGACGCAGGAAAAAGTTCCGCTAAATGGTTTCGCGCTTCAGTGCCGCGTAACGACCGAAGATCCCGCAAACCATTTCGCGCCGGATTACGGGAAACTTTCCACGTACCGCTCGCCCGCGGGCTTCGGCATCCGGCTGGATGGTGGCACGGCTTATGCCGGCGCCGCGCTAACTGCTTATTACGACTCGCTGCTGGTGAAGGTCACGGCCTGGGGAGCGAATCTCCCGGAAGCGTGCCAGCGCATGGACCGGGCGCTGCGCGAGTTCCGCATTCGTGGCGTGAAAACGAACATTCCTTTTCTGGAAAATGTAGTCAATCATGCGAAGTTTCGCGCGGGGGAAGTCACGACGTCCTTTCTAGATGATTCCCCGGAACTTTTTCGCCTGCCGAGCCGCGCGGATCGCGCCACAAAACTGCTCTCTTATCTTGGAGATGTGACCCTGAACGGCAATCCAGAAGTGAAAGGGAAGCTAACCCCGAAGGAATTGGAAGCTGCCGTCATTCCGGCGTCGCCTGGAATTGCGCTGCCTTCCGGAACGCGCCAACTGTTGAACAAACTCGGGCCCAAGAAGTTTGCGGACTGGGCGCGAAAAGAAAAGCGCCTGCTGATTACCGATACAACCTTTCGGGATGCGCACCAGTCGCTGATGGCCACGCGCGTTCGCACTTACGATTTGCTGGTCACGGCGAACACGGTGGCTCAGAGACTGCCCAATTTGTTCAGCATGGAGATGTGGGGAGGCGCCACGTTCGACACGGCGATGCGCTTCCTGCACGAGGATCCCTGGCAACGGCTGCGCGTCCTTCGCGAACGCATTCCGAACATTTGCTTTCAGATGCTTCTTCGCGGAGCCAACGCCGTGGGATACACGTCATATCCCGACAATGTCATCGTCGAGTTCGTTCGCGAAGCGCGCGCCCAAGGCATCGACATTTTTCGAATCTTCGATTCGCTCAACTCCATTGACAACATGCGTGTGGCCATCGACGCGGCACTGGATAGCGGCGCGGTTTGCGAAGGGGCGATTTGCTACACGGGTGATATCCTGGACAAAAACCGGCCGAAATACTCGCTGAAATATTACGTCGCATTAGCGAAGCAGCTCGAAAAACTCGGGACGCACTTTCTTGCCATCAAGGATATGGCCGGCTTGTGCAAGCCGTACGCCGCGTTCGAATTGGTGAAGGCGTTGCGTGAAGAGGTCGGTGTTCCTATTCACTTCCACACGCACGACACGAGCGGGGTCAACGCTGCTTCGGTCTTGAAGGCCGCAGACGCGGGAGTAGATGTCGCCGATGCGGCGGTTGCTGCCGTAAGTGGCGGAACCAGCCAGCCAAATCTCAATTCCATCGTCGAAGCGCTGCGACACACGCCGCGCGATACGCAGCTCGATATGGAAGCGCTAAACGAATGTTCGGACTACTGGGAGACAGTGCGTACTTACTATTTGCCGTTCGACTCCGGGCCGAACGCGGGCTCCGCGCGCTTATACCAGCATGAAATTCCCGGCGGCCAGTACACGAACCTGCGGGAGCAAGCCACTGCTCTGGGGCTGGGCAATCGGTGGCGCGAGGTGGAAGAAACGTACGCGCAGGTGAACAGGCTCTTCGGCGACATCGTCAAGGTAACGCCGTCCAGTAAAGTGGTTGGCGACATGACGTTGTTCCTGATGGCCAAAGAGATGAAGCCTGAAGATGTTCTCGCACTCGATGAAAATCACGACTTGCCTTTTCCCAATTCCGTGGCTGAAATGTTTTCGGGCGCCCTGGGGATTCCTCCCGGAGGGTGGCCAAGAAAACTGCAAAGAATCATTCTACGCGGGCACGCTCCGTTGAAAGGCCGGCCAAGCACGGAACTGCCAGCAGTGGATTTCGAGCGAGAGCGAAAGCTCTTGGAAGAGAAGACTGGGCATCCTATTCGCCATGATGACCTGCTGAGCTATCTCCTGTACCCCGAAGTGTTCTCAAAGTTCGACAAGTTTCGGCAGACTTATTCCGACGTCGGCGTCTTGCCCTCGCCGGCATTTTTCTACGGGCTGAAGTCAGGGGAGGAAATTACCGTCGAAATTGAATCCGGAAAGTCGCTCATCATCAAGTTTCTGACGATCGGCGAACCTCATCCTGACGGTACGCGCACGCTCTTTTTTGAACTCAACGGTCAACCGCGTGAAATCAAGGTGCGCGACCGCGCGCTGCGAATCACGGAGCGCGCACACCCAAAGGCGGACCCAGCCGATCCCGGACAGGTGGGGGCTCCGACGGCCGGCGTCATCAGCAGCGTCGCGGCCCAGGCCAATCACATCGTGGAACGTGGCGCGAAACTTCTCACTCTCGAAGCTATGAAAATGCAGTCCAATATTTATGCCCCTGTTTCAGGACGAATTGTGAAATTGCTCGTGACACCTGGCCAACATGTGGAGGCGAAAGACCTTTTGGTGACGATCGCGCCGTGAGTCCTGGACAGCTTCGCAAACATGAACGATTCCGTTCGCGCTTCTTGCGTAATCAGCGCGACCTGATTGTCTATACCCCGCCGGGCTACCACCACGAGCCCGCGCGGCGCTATCCGGTTCTTTACCTTCACGACGGGCAAAATCTTTTCGATGGCGCGACATCCTTCATTCCCGGGCAGGATTGGCACGTCGGACAGACGGCCGACCAGTGCATTAACGCACGCACGGTCGAGCCGCTCATCATCGTGGGGATGTACAACACGAAGGCGCGGATGCGCGAATACACACCGACGCATGTACCCAAGCTGGGAGGCGGCCGCGCGGACCGCTACGCGAAATTTCTGATCGAGGAAGTGAAGCCGTTCGTGGAGCGGGAATATCGGACGCTTTCCGGCGCGGAACATACAGGAATTGGTGGATCGTCGCTTGGCGGCCTAGTCTCGCTCTATCTTGGGCTGAAGCACTCGGCGATTTTTGGAAAGATTGCGGCGCTGTCGCCATCCGTTTGGTGGAACCAGCTGGTGATTCACCGGTTCGCGCGCGCCATGCACGTGGAACCGTGCCCGCGAATCTGGTTGGACATTGGAACACGCGAAGGTCCGCGCATCGTGCAAGACGTCGAACGCTTCCGCGACGTGCTGCTGGAAAAAGGCTGGCGGCTTGGCGCGAATCTGCACTATGAGCGCGTGGAAGGCGCGGAGCACAACGAAGCGGCGTGGGCGCAGCGCGTTCGCCCGTTTCTGCAATTCCTGTATCCGGGCCCGCAAGCCGCTGTATAATTCGCGTTCTGCTGCGCCGGTTTAGGCGGCGTCCAATGCCGGAAAATCGACCTCTCACGATTCTCTGCATCAGCTCTTACGAAAAGGGCCAGGAGTTTATCCGCACGTGCAAAGGCATGGGATGCCGCGTGCTGTTGCTGACGGTGGAGAAACTGCGGCACGCCGACTGGCCGTTTGACTGCATCGACGAAGTGTTCACCATGCCAGAGGAACTTCCTCTCCAAGGCTTGATCTATGCGGTGAGCTATACGGCGCGGTCGCAACCGATTGACCGCATCGTGGCGCTCGACGAATTCGACATGGAAAATGTTTCAGCGCTGCGGGAGCATCTGCGCATTCCCGGCATGGGCCTGACGACGGTCCGATATTTTCGAGACAAGCTGGCGATGAGGGCACGCGCACGCGAAGCGGGCATCTTGGTTCCTGAGTTCGTGCACGTATTGAATTACGAAAATCTCAGGCAATTCATGGCTCGCGTGCCTGGCCCCTGGCTGCTGAAGCCGCGCTCTCAAGCCTCCGGCATCGGCATGAAAAAGATTCAGAAGCCGGAGGAGTTATGGCCGTGGCTCGATCAGTTGGGTGATCAACAATCGTTCTATCTGCTCGAGCAATTTGTTCCAGGCTCGGTCTATCACGTGGACAGCGTTACTTCGGAGCGCGAGGTTGTTTTTGCTGAAGCGCATGCCTATGGCACGCCGCCGCTGGAAACCTCTCATCAGGGAGGGGTGTTTACCACGCGGACGCTGCCGCGCGATGCCGAAGAAACGCGGGCGCTGCACAAAATCAATCGCGATCTGGTGGAAGGCTTGGGTCTGGTACGAGGAGTGACGCATGCAGAATTCCTGAAAGCGCACGCCGATGGGAAATTCTATTTCATCGAGATTGCCGCTCGCGTCGGTGGAGCGTACATCGCCAACGTCATCGAAGCGGCTACGGGCATCAATCTCTGGCGGGAGTGGGCGCGGCTTGAAGTCGGAGCGGGAAGGAAGCCTTATGAGTTACCGGCGACGCGGAACGATTATGCAGGCGTGATTCTTTCGCTGGCACGCCAGGAGCATCCGGATACGGCGGCTTATACCGATCCGGAAATCGTGTACCGCGTCAGCAAATTTCATCACGCCGGATTCATACTCAAGTCTTCGGGTCACGAACGGATTCAGGCGCTGCTCGATTCGTACACGCGGCGTTTCGTCGAGGACTTCCTCGCAACGCAGCCGGTTCCCGACAAGCCTTCGAACTGATTCCGGCGAATAAAAACCTTCAGCTTTACATTGAACCGGGACTCTTGCAGAATCTTGCTCCCCAGCCTGGCGGGCCTGCCCGGAAGTCTAGTAACTGTCAGGAACAAAGCTTTCAGAGTTTGTTTGCGGCGCGTGCTTTGGAGGAATACAGTTTGCATTACCCCGGCCGTTCATTCCGCATGGGGTGGTGCTTTCCTGTAGGGAGGATCGATGTGGGGCAATAAGAAACCGGATGCGCCGCAGCCCGGGCAGCCGGAACAAAAAAATTCATTTTCGAATCAGCCGTCGAAGCCCGCTCCGGCGGCCTGGGAGGACAAACCAGCAATGAGTACAGATGCAATGAGACCATTGGGTGCAACCGCGGACCGCGCCACGGCGCGGCTCGGGGCCAGCCTGCATGTGAAGGGAGAAATCTCCGGCAACGAAGATCTGCTGATCGATGGCTCAGTCGAAGGACTGGTCCAACTGGATGAGCGGAAACTGACGGTCGGAGCCAC
>Ga0126378_10000703_pt1 | contig 24690 bp, 19 predicted proteins | sample PanSoiMetPlot_23_FD_92587 | JGI IMG/M metagenome (GOLD analysis project Ga0126378, IMG submission 92587) | Tropical forest soil microbial communities from Panama - MetaG Plot_23 | ecosystem: Environmental > Terrestrial > Soil > Tropical forest > Bulk soil | place: Panama | collected 2016-02-17
CCTGATATAAACCTTGATGAACATCGATGCAATTCTCTAACTTCCCATGAATGTCCCGCTCACACCAATACGGTTCCTGCGATATGCGGAACAGCAGTTTCCTAACAAAACTGCGATCGTTTGCCGAAACCAGCGATTCGCGTATTCGCAGTTTGCAGATCGTGCGAGTCGCCTTGCGGGCGCCCTCAAGAGCATTGGTGTCCAATCGGGCGATCGTGCCGCCTTCCTGAGCATCAACTGTCATCGGTTGCTGGAGGCCTATTTTGGAGTGCTGGAAGCAGGAGCCGTGTTGCTACCTTTGAATGTTCGTCTTGCTCCATCGGAAATTGCTTTCATCCTGCGCGATGCAACCCCGACAGTTCTGTTTCTGGAAAGGATCTTTCTTCCTCTCGTCGAGCTGTTTAGAGCCGAAGTCGGCGTAGAGAAGTTCATCCTCATGGATGATCACCCAGCTGCAACGTGGCTGATGCCCCAAAGTTATGAAGAGCTCATCGCATCTACTACTCCCTATCGCTGTGACCTGATGGAGTTGAATGAGAATGCGGTGGCTGAGATCTTTTACACCAGCGGTACCAGCGCAAACCCAAAAGGCGTGATGCTGAGTCACAGGAATATCTATTTGCACGCTTTGAACGGATGCTTGACATTTGATCCGACACGGGAACACGTACATCTGCACACGATTCCGTTATTTCATGCGAACGGCTGGGGATCGGCTCATGCGATCACGTTTATCGGCGGCAAACATGTGATGATCCAGCGCTGGGATTGCGGCGAATTGTTTCGCCTGATTGAGCAGGAACGCGTCACAGGGATGGCGCTTGTGCCAACAATCGCCATCGCGCTCGTCAATTCTCCAGAACGCAGCAAATACGATCTCAGCAGTCTTGAGCGCGTCACCATCGGTGGCGCGGCTTCCTCCCCAAGCCTGATTAAGGAAGTAGAAGAAAATCTGGGCTGCACCTGCTATGCAGGATATGGACTCACAGAAACATCTCCCACGCTCTCGGTTGCTTTTACCAAAGCAGGATGCGACTGGCAGGGCGAAGAGCGCTACCGCGGTCAGGCAATGACTGGCTATGCCATTCCCGGAAGCGAATTGCGCGTTGTCGATGCGTACGGAAACGATGTAGCGCACGACGGACATGCTGTCGGCGAGATTATCGCTCGCGGCGATGGCGTGATGATGGGATATTGGAATCAACCGCAAGCTACCGCAGAGGTGCTTCGAGATGGCTGGCTGCATACCGGTGATCTCGCCACGATCGACGAGAATGGATATCTGTTAATTGTCGATCGCAAGAAGGACATCATCATCAGCGGTGGGGAGAACATCTCTTCTCTCGAAGTCGAGAAAGCGCTGTCTGCGCACCCTGACGTCTATGAAGTTGCTGTGATCTCGGTGCCCGACGAGAAATGGGGCGAAACACCAAAAGCGCTGGTCGTGCTTAAGCCGGGTGCCAGGGCGACGGAGCAGCAGTTGCTCGAGTTTTGTGCGTCGCGCCTCGCACGTTTCAAGTGTCCACGGTCAGTGGAGTTTCTGCCAGCTTTGCCCAAGACAGGAACCGGCAAAATTCTGAAACGCGAGTTACGCGAGAAGTACTGGGGACAAGCGACCATCCGTCCCGAATTGGTAACGCGGAGCTCGTAAGACCCTCTGATACGCAGTTTTGAGTGGTTCTCGGGGAAGTGGCGAACTTATGAGTGATCTCGTTCAATTCATCACAAATAGTGGAATTGCCACCATTACTATCAACAATCCACCGGTTAATGCTTTGAGTCCCGCGGTAATCGACGGCATCTCTCGTGCGCTCGAGCAGCTTGAGAGCGATTCCAGCGCTCAGGCCGCCGTCATCATCGGCGCAGGGAAGACTTTTATTGCCGGCGCAGACATCAAAGAGTTCGGAAAGATGACTTCCGGACATTCTCGCGGCCTGGATTTGCCCGCGCTCCTGAATCGCATCGAAGCTTGCTCGACGCCGATCGTTGCCGGGATTCACGGAACTGCCTTCGGCGGGGGACTGGAGCTGGCTCTGGCGTGTCACTACCGCGTGGCTGCTCCTCGATCCCAAGTTGGGCAACCCGAGGTAAAGCTCGGACTAATCCCCGGTGCTGGGGGCACGCAGCGTCTGCCTCGGCTTATTGGACTGCAGAAGGCTCTGGAGATGTGCGCAGACGGGAATCCGATCACAGCCGAGGAAGCGCTCAAGTTAGGGCTGATTGACCGTCTGATAGATGGAGACCTGCTCCCGGGCGCTACTGCGTTTGCCCGTGAAGTGGCGGGCCGTCCAGCTCCCCAGACTCGTGAACGAAACGAACGGCCGACCACAGCGGAAGAAGCGGCCGGTATCATTGCTGCCGCTCGCGACACCGCGCGTAAGAAGCAGCGCAACTGGATTGCTCCCATCGCCGCCATCGATGCGATAGAAGCTTCAACGCGGCTGCCCTTTGACAAAGGCCTCGAACTGGAACGAAAGCTGTTTCAGGAATGCCTTTTCTCCGATCAGTCAAAGGCGCTGATCCACGTCTTCTTTGGCGAACGAGAGGTTGCCAAAGTCCCTGACGTTCCCAAAGATGCGCCGACCATCCCTGTGAACCTCGTTGCCGTAGTGGGTGCGGGGACGATGGGATCAGGAATCGCGATGGTCTTTGCCAATGCCGGTATTCCAGTGTTGCTGAAGGAGACAGATCAGCCTGCTCTCGATCGTGGTCTGGCTAACATTCAGAGCAATTATGCGAACTCTGTGAAGCGCGGACGATTCACGCAGCAGTTCGTAGACCAGCGCCTGAAGCTTGTCCGTCCTACGCTCAGTTATGACGAGTTCTCACAAGTCGATATGGTTGTCGAAGCTGTCTTCGAGGGAATGGCACTCAAGAAGCAGGTCTTCGGCGAAATGGACCGCCTGTGCAAACCTGGTGCGATTCTTGCGAGCAATACCTCGACACTCAACATCGACGAGATCGCAGCGTCGACATCGCGGCCAGAGTTCGTAATCGGAACTCATTTCTTCAGTCCGGCAAACGTCATGAGGCTGCTGGAAGTCGTGCGGGGAAAGGCAACCAGCAAATCCGTCGTCGCAACGTGCATGCAGCTTTCAAAGAAACTTGGGAAAGTTGGCGTGCTGGTTGGGAACTGTCGAGGTTTCGTCGGCAACCGTATGTTTCATCCTTACATTCGTGAGGCCACCTTCCTCGTGGAAGAGGGGGCAAGCGTCGAAGCTGTCGACCGTGCCCTGTACGACTTCGGAATGGCTATGGGACCGCTGGCAACCGGAGATCTTGCAGGTCTCGACGTGGGCTGGCGCATTCGCAAAGAGTACCGTCATCTGGAGAAGCCGGGCGTACGACAGGCATTTGCCGCCGATCGTCTTTGCGAGCTCGGTCGCTATGGCCAAAAGACCGGTGCGGGCTGGTACAAGTACGACGATAACCGCCGCCCCATTCCCGATCCGGAAGTGGCTGCTCTGGTCCGCCAACGGGCGACAGAGGCCGGCATCGTGCAGCGCGAAATCTCTTCACAGGAGATCGTCGATCGCTGCATTTACGCGCTGGTCAATGAAGGCGCGCACATTCTTGAAGATGGCTTCGCCATGCGGGCGGTCGATATCGACGTCATCTACATCAACGGCTACGGCTTCCCAGCATATCGCGGCGGACCAATGTGGTACGCCGATACTGTGGGTCTGAAAAACGTGTGTCAGCGGGTTCACGAGTTCCACCAGATTCACGGAGAATTCTGGACGCCCGCTCCGCTGCTCAAGCGCCTCGCTGAAGAGGGCCGCAGCTTCGCCGAGTTCAGCCGCGAGCAGGGCGCGTCCGCAGCTTAGATTTTCTTCTGTTCGGTACTGAGGATGGCAACACCGATTGAAGCAACGCGCAAGGCGACTGGCGGCAGCTTTCTCCCGCACGACACCACTCCCGACCGCATCTTCACCTACGAAGATCTCACGGACGAACACCTTGACATCGCGCGAACTGTTGATGCTTTCTGGGCCAGCGAAGTCGAGCCGAATCTCGAAGGTATCCACCACCATGAGCCCGGACTCGCGCGCAAAGTCCTGTGCAAAGCTGCGGAACTCGGACTCACGGCCATCTCTATCCCTGAACGCTTCGGCGGAATGGAAATGGACCTCACCTCCGCTATGGTCGTTGCCGAGCACCTCGGGAAAGACGGCTCCTACGCCGGATGGCACTCAACACACACTGGCATCGGCACGCTGCCACTCGTCTTCTTCGGCAATGAGGACCAAAAACGGAAATATCTGCCCAAGCTCGCGAAAATGGAGATGCTTGCCGCGTACGCGCTCACCGAGCCTTTTGCAGGTTCCGACGCTCTGGCGGCGCGCACTCGCGCCGACCTCAGTGAAGATGGAAAGCACTACATCCTCAACGGCCAGAAAATGTGGATTACCAATGGCGGCGCGGCCGATCTCTACACGGTCTTCGCCAAAGTGGGTGGCGAGAAGTTCACAGCGTTTTTGGTGGAGCGTAGCTTCCCAGGGGTGAGCAGCGGCGCGGAAGAACAAAAGATGGGCATCAAAGGAACATCGACCACCGCCGTTTATTTTGACAATGTGCGGGTTCCGGTTGAAAACGTACTCGGGGAAATCGGACGCGGTCACGTAATCGCGTTCAACGTCCTCAATGTAGGCCGGCTCAAGCTCGGACCGGCAGTGCTGGGAAAGTGCAAGCATGTTCTCGCAATCTGCCTAAAGTATGCGAAGCAGCGTAAAGCGTTTGGCTCCGCGATCGCTGAGTTCGGTGCCATGCAGCACAAGTTCGCCGAGATGTCCATCCGAATCTATGCCGCTGAAGCGATGGCCTGGCGCGTGGTCGGATCGGTGGAAGAAAACTTGCGTGACAGTTCATCTGCACTCGATCGGGTGAAGGCACAGATGAAAGCCTTAGAGGAGTTTGCTTCCGAGTGTTCGATGGTCAAAGTTTATGCGTCCGAGACTCTCGACTATGTCGTCGATGAAGGCGTGCAGATCCATGGTGGATATGGTTTCCATCAGGACTATTTCGTGGAACGCGCATATCGAGACTCTCGCATCAATCGAATCTTTGAAGGGACTAACGAAATCAACCGACTCATCATTACCGGCATGTTGCTCAAGCGCGCTGCCGGCGGAGGACTTCAGCTTTTCTCTGCTGCGCAGCAAGCGATGAAGGACGCTCCGAAAGTTCGCAACAGGCCCGTCAGCGATCCTTCCGGCGAGGACCTTCTGCAAAACGCGAAACAGATCGGACTCCTCGCAATAGGCATCGCGTACGAAAAGTACGGTGCTGAGCTCGACAAGCAGCAGGAGATCGTTATGAATATCTCCGACATTCTGATGGACGCCTATGCCATGGAATCGGCTTTGCTGCGGACTGTGAAGCTCCGTAACAATACCTATAATGCGCAAGACATGTGCTCGGTTCTGCTACGAGATGCGATGACACGAATCGAGACCGCAGCCCGGACCGTGATCGGAGAATGTGCGGAACCGGCAGAGCTAACCGATCGGCTTTCCACGCTGCAATCGCTCGCCTTCTATCGGCCGATTCATTCCATCGCAGTCCGCCGCAGGATCGCACGACGATTGATCGAGGAAGAACGCTATGTCGTCTAGACACGTTGCCGTGCAGGATCAATCTTCAGTCGAGATCGCCAGCGGTGAGATTCACCTCACCTCTCGTCCGAAGGGCTGGCCGACACTCGACAACTTCGAGTTGGTCGAGACGAAAGTTCCTCCGCCATTCCCTGGGGGTAGACATCAGCCACAATCAGGATTTCCTCTTCATATAAGCTTTTCTCAGGTGATTACCGGGTCGTTCATCACAAGCTAAGATGAACAATCAGTTTAGGACTGGCAAACGGATACTGACCGTGAGTCCGGAAGGACTGTTTGCGGCGATGATTGTGCCATTGTGCAGGCGCACGGCACGAAAAGCGATCGCTAACCCCAAGCCATACCCTTTGGGGTCGCGACGTGCTGCGTCGCCGCGGTAAAACGGTCGGAACATTTCTCGCAAATCCTTTTCGCTCAAGCCAGGACCGTTATCTTCGATAGTTACTCTGCACTTGGGCCCTTCGCAGATTAACGAGACCGACACAGATGAGCCGTCAGGCGAATACTTCACAGCGTTTCGCATCACGTTCTCAACTGCGCTCTGCAGCAAGCCGAAGTCTCCCCTCACAGGACACTCTTCCGATCGGACGCATCGTACGGAGCATCCCTTGGCCGAGGCCTCAAACTGAACGTCATCAATCACGTCTGACACGAGATCTGCAAGGTCGAACGATTCCTGCTTCAGGACAACGACTGACGATTCCAATCTCGACAAAGTCAGTAGTCTCTCGATCAGAAGGTTTAAACGCGTGATCTCCTGGTCGAAGCGGTCAAGGCACTCCTGCGAATCCTCCGGCGATCGGCGCAGCAGCTCAACAGCTAGGGTAAGTCTGGCCAAAGGCGAGCGAAGTTCGTGAGAGACATCAGCAATGAGTTGGCGCTGAGAAGACACAAGCTCCTCGATTCTTTCCGCCATCGCATTAAATTCGGATACCAGTGATTCAACTTCATGCGGAGCGCTATCCCGCCTCGCTGCAACGCGCGTCGAGAGTCTTCCCTCGCCCAGGCTTTTAGCCGCTGAGCGCAACCACTCCAGTGGGCGTGCAATCGACCGAGTTGCCAGCAGAAACGCACTCCCTGAAACCACTGCCACGATCCCAATTCGGGCGAGGAGGGACCACACAAAGTTGGCATCGGTAGGTTCCGGAGTTACGAATTTGATTAAGGGAACTGAGACAAGAATGGAAATCCAGAAGGCGGCTACAAGTCGCCAAAGCAGACGTCCGGCCTTCGGCTGCTTAGACGCGATTTGTATGTTTGGGTTTCGCGTACAAATACCCCGCGTTGCGAATGGTTCGTATCCTCTCGCTGCCATCGGATGGCAGACCGAGTTTGCGCCTAAGGTTGCTGACGTGCATATCGATGGTGCGATCAAAGACTCCGAGGTTCCTGCCCAGAACGGCAGCTAGCTTTTCTCGGCTTACGATGCGCCCTGCTTCCTGCAGCAATGCGAAGAGCACATCAAATTCCGCAGAGGTAAGGGTGACGGCTGAATCTCCGACCTTCACCGTTCGCGCGCCTGAGTCTAATTGCAGGTCACCGATTCTCAGGGGACCTTCGTCCTTGGTTTCCGCAGACTTCGATGTTCGCCGCAAAACAGCGCGAATTCGTGCGATCAATTCCCGAGGATGGAACGGCTTGCCAAGATAATCGTCGGCTCCGAGTTCCAAACCGACAACGCGATCCATCTCCTCTCCCTTAGCGGTCAGCATGATCACATGCACATTTGATTTCGCACGTAACCTTCTCAGCAATTCAAGCCCATCGAGATCCGGCATCATGATGTCGAGCAGAACGATATCGTGAGGTTCGGAGACTGCTGCCTCTAGTCCCTGCTTGGGGTCCCGGCAAACAACGACGCGATAACCCTCTTGCGTCAGCAGCTTCGAGAGCATCGAGCAGAAGTCGCGGTCATCATCGATGATCAGCACCGATGCCATGGCTTTGAATTTACTCCAGACGCTGTCTTGCCGCTTCCCGGCGAGTGTAAGGAAATGTCAATGTCGCGTCAGCCTGGCTGACAAATGCTTCATCTAGGCTGACAAGTGCCGACGAAAGCGGTGGCTCGCGCCGGTCGCCGCTCCAGCAAACTCTCCTTCGAGCAATCAGCTCGCAAGGAGATGCAAGTGAAGAATTTCTTTATCGGCCTGATGTTGCTACTGAGCGCGCCAACTTTGACGTCAGCTCAGAACTTCGACGTAAGTGTGAGTGGAAGCGCCCTCGTCACGAACTCTAGTACTCACAATGGAGTGCAGCGAGATATCGGCGCCACTGGCGGTGTTCTTTTCTCGGCAGGATGGTGGGTATCGCCAAAAAACGGGTTTGTCTTTAATTATGCGCACGCCAACGACACTCAGAAGGTAATTGTGAATGGACTGAAGCAATCTCTCGACTCTGGAATGCATGAGGTGACGGGAGCGTACGAATATCGGTTCAATCTGGGAGGACTACAACCTTTTGTCAGCGGTGGCGGGGGAATGCTGCAGTTTAACCCGAGCAAGTCAGCATCACTCAGCCCAACGCCCAAGTCCCAGAACAAACCGACGTTGCTGTATGGCGTGGGCGTCGACTACTTTGCTACGGAACATTTCGGGGTTCAATTCCAGTTGCGCGGACTCGTTTACGCAGCTCCAAGCTTCAGCAGCGAAGCCTTTCGCACAAACACCATGCACAACACACTCGAACCGACTGTTGGCCTCGTGCTGCGGTTCTGACATTTCGAGGCATTAACCACTCTACTCCGTGTCGAATGACGGTGTTGCTGAACCCGCTTTGACGGAACTCCCTGCCCGAAGCGGGTTTCTCCTTTAGATTGAACTTCATCTCGCTTGTCGCTAATTCGGAAATCGCGTTTGCGTGTTCTCTACTTCCGAGCCAGTTATGCAGAAGCACCAAGAAAAATGGGCCCAAGGCCGTCCGTTATTTTTTAGCGAATCGTTGTCAAATTTTTTGGGTTAGTACCGAATAGCTGAAATATGACCGGTAGGAGGAACCATGCGCCGCCTGCCTCGCCTCTCTGTTGCCGTAATCTGCTGCGTCGCCGTTTTTTTCGTCTTTTCACATGCACGCGCACAGCAGAGTGCCCAAGAGCCAACGCTGAGATCCGATGTTAACCTCGTGTCCGTGTACTTCTCCGTGCGCGATTCGCGCAACCGCCTGCTCGACGATCTTGACGAGCAGCAGTTTCAAGTGCGTGAAGACGGCCGCCTGCAAACGATCAAGTTCTTCTCGCACCATTCGGATGTGCCGCTGAATGTCGGCGTCCTGCTCGATACCGGCACCAGCACGCCGAGCACGCTGGCGTTTGAGGCCGATGCAACCAGCATGTTCGTCGAACGCGTCGTCAGGCCAACCGATCTGGCTTTCCTGGTGAGCTATGCCAATCGCATGGAGACGTTGCAGGTGCCGACGTCTGACATAGCGCTGCTGAAAGACCAGGCGCAGACGATTCGCTCGACGGGGCCAGTGGAGGTTTCGCTGCCCGCAGGACCCATTCCGTTTCCTGGTCCGCGCATGCCGATCCCGGGTGTTCCGATCCCAAGGCGCAACCGTGATCGCCAGGCTCGCCTCTATGACGCAACGCGCTCCTCCGTATTTCGTTTCTTAAAGCGGGAGACGGGGCGCAAGGCGCTGCTGATCGTTGCGCTCTCCGACGACCAGCACAGCGAATCGACGCTCGAAGATGCGCTGGTCGCGCTGCAGCAAAATGATGTGATCGCCTATGTGGTGCAGGTGACGGATGGGCCGCATGATAACTGCGACGTATTTCACATCTTCAGTGAAGGCAAGCTACGAAAGCTGGCTGAAGAAACCGGAGGCCGGCTAATTGAAGCGCATGGCATGAACAAGATCGCCGATGCCTTCGATCAAATTTCTGAAGAGCTGCACCATCAGTACAGCCTCGGTTATTATCCCGAAAACACAAACTGGGATCGACGGTTTCGCAAGATACAAATTGTGGCTGCAGACCATCATGACCGCGTGACCGCGCGCAAGGGCTACTACGCGATCCCGCCTGAGCAAAGATAATTCAGCTTGCTGCTGCGCCGCGCGATCAGCGGGTCTATGCGCCCCACTATGTCCGTAAACTCTGATGAATGGAAGCACCGGTCAATGCAAGGTATCGTGGAGCGACGTGGGGTTAGGCTCGTTAGCTGCGAACGCAGGCGATACGCCCATTTACGATGCGTGGGTCCGATACGCACGAAAATATCCAGTACAAGTCTTTTGTCCCTGACGCCTTCGATCTTTTAAACATGTCTTTGGGAACGCCAGCACAGCAGCGATTCTGAAGAGTATTCGCGCAAGTAAAGACTGATTGTTTGGACAACCGCTCTTGTCCCATCTGAAACATGTAGGGTTTGCCCCGACACTGATTGGGAATTTCGCGAGATGGGTTACTAAGTAACCTGGGTCCGGTTTAAGTTGCCTGCGGCGGCAATGTACCTTCGTACATGTACCTGGGTAATCTTGCGGACTGTTTGGCATGAGCCTAGGTTGCCTTTGCTTAGGTTCGCGCGTCGATTCGATTCGCGATTTCGCCGACGCCCCTTACCAGCGAACTCCTGCGGGAGTGGGAATGAGATGGTCGTTTCCTACGTAGTCGGTCATAGCGTCACGTCGCATTTTCTGAGGCAGGACGGAAAGACGGTCTGCGGTCGCCTTCCTCAAGGGAGGCGATGGTTCGAACGGATGCGCAAAGGAAACCTGTGCCGGAAGTGCTCACAGCGGATCGAGCTTGGGGTCTCCCGGCTGTTCACCTGCTGCCCAAAGTGCCTCTCTGATTTAAATCAGCAAATTCCACTCAGGTCTGATCGTAGCTGCCCGAACTGCAAAGGCCAGTGGAGCTGACATAACAGAGAACGCGCAACACAGGCATGACGATTCAGCGCCTCTCAAATTCGTGAGCCAGTTCGGGTTCGTTTTATTTCGGGTGGCCTTCGTCTGTGGCCCGGTACCACGGCTTTCTTGTTTGCGGAAAAATCGGGGCACTTCTCACAAGAGCTGCGAAAACGCGCTGAGCGCTTGAGTTGCGCACGCACTCGCTCCGCGTCCACCGGGGGAGAATCCTATCACTGGCTGCCGATCCAAAGCGTTTATCGAAAAAAGGAAGGAAGGTTCGAGGCCGAATGATGGGCTACCCAGAAGTCGGGATTCCCGGCTTACTACTTTCGTGCGTTGTCGGCAATCCGGAAACAAAAGTCCAGATCTCCGGGCCTTCCGAACGTTCGAGCTTCACCCGAAGAAAGCAGCTCGTAAATAAATAAACCAATTCCTGAACATCCGTCGCGCACAATTTAAACGATCCGTGTGCTTGCCAGCAGGTCGCAAGTCACACGTGCAGTTAACATCCGATTCCTAGCGAATGCCGGGCAAGAACTAATCCAACCTTTGGGTTACAAACACGATCTTTTTGGGTTACCAAACCAAAGCTTTGGAAACATTTTTCTAAAATGCCTCAGCGAATTGACATCCCCCGCGATGCGACGATCCGTTTCAATTTAGGACGGTGTTTTCAAAACAACGTGTGTCCAACACGATCCTTTGTGGTCCTCCAAGAACCGGACTAATCACATCGACGGTCTTCGCGAATGGCCGCCTATTCGGAACCTTCCCCATGACTTAGTAGCAAATCCAACTTGCTGAAAGCGAGAGCAACACAATGAACGAGATTTCATGTCGGCTTCATGCTTTGTTCATCGCCATAATTCTTAATGAATCATCTTTTTTCCGCGGGATTGAAACGAATGCGTGCCGAGCAGTACGAGCGCGCTAACGAAAGCTGATTCACAAAGAAGGAAGAAAGATGAAGCCCGGCACAAAGAGACTAACGCTGTCGCTTCGTACGTACATTCTGCATCTTCTGCAGCTTCGGCGAAATTGATGCTCCGGTTGACCGCCTCTTCGGGTCCTTTGCCCGAGTTGGAAACGGCCCTTCTGATCTCTAAGAAATATCGAATCTGAAGTTGACGAGTGTGAGGCGTGCGTATGCATTTCACCAATCGTAGATTTGCTTTAGTCGCTACTCTCATTTTGCTGTTAGGAGTTGCCAGTTCAGTTCTTTGCCCCGCACAGGTTGCCGGCGGCGCCATCAGTGGTGTGGTTAGCGATGCCTCCGGGGCTCGCATACCTCGGACGCAGATCTCCATTCAAAATCGCGCAACCGGCGTCACGAGAGTCGTCACAGCCAATGACGAAGGCTTCTACAACGCTCCCAACCTCTTGCCCGGTGAATACGCAGTGACCGCATCGGCAGCCGGGTTTCAAACGCGGACAACAGCCCTGACGCTCACGGTTGGTGCTGATCTCGTTCTAAATCTTGCGATGCAGGTCGGGATGGCGACACAAAGCGTAGAGATCAAGGACACCGCGCCCATTGTGGAACTCGGATCGTCGGCGTTGACTGAGGTAGTTGACGCCGAAGCAGTGCGCGATCTGCCTCTGAATGGGCGCAGCTGGACAGATCTTGCGCTACTACAGCCGGGAGTGGCAGCGATCGAGACGCAGATTCCTTTCACCGGCGGAGCCGGCCGAGGTAACCGAGGATTCGGATCGCAGATGTCTATTTCTGGCGCACGCCCTCAGCAGAACAACTATCGACTCGATGGCATAAGCATTAACGATTATGCGAACGGCGGGCCCGGCAGCGTGTTAGGTACAAATCTAGGCGTCGATGCGATTGAGGAGTTCTCGGTGTCTTCGAGCAACTATTCCGCTGAATATGGAAAAACTTCTGGCGGTGTTGTGAATGCAACCACACGCTCTGGTACCAACCGGTTCCACGGAGACGCATACGAATTCCTGCGCAACAGCGCACTCGATGCCAGGAACTTCTTTGACGGCCCAACCATTCCTCCTTTCAAACGCAATCAGTTCGGCGCTGCGGCTGGCGGACCAATCATCAAGGATCGGACGTTTATCTTCGGAGACTACGAAGGCATACGGCAGTCTTTGGGAACGACGAACGACATCGTGGTTCCCACCAACACTGCCTGGCAAGGCTTCATTTGCAGTTTCAATTCGACCACCGGTCAAAGAACGTGTCCAACCACACCCATCAATGTGGACCCGGCGTCTCTGAAATATCGTGGCCTATATCCGTCTCCCAACGGTGCAATTTCTCCCGACGGCAATTCCGGCCACTTCTTGTTTGCAAGCCAGCAGATTGTGAATGAAGACTTTTTTACGATCCGAGCTGATCACAAAGTCTCGTCCAAAGACGGCCTGTTCAGTACCTATATGTTCGACAATACGCCGTTTACGCAACCCGACAGCTTCAACAATGTGCTGCAAGGCTCCAAAACGCGTCGACAAGCCCTGATAGTGGAAGAGAGCCACATCTTCAATCCAAGTCTGTTGAACACGTTCCGGCTTGGAGCCAACAGGCAGGCAGTAAACAATAATCAGAGCGTGGCGGCCATCAATCCGCTCGCCAATGACACTTCTCTGGCTGCCATGCCAGGCAGGACTGCGGCGGGAATCAACATACCCGGGTTCGATCGCATGGTTGGCGGCGTCGGCTCCTCGCCTACCTACTTCTTCCACTTCACTACCTATCAGGCTTATGACGATGCGTTCCTTACTCGGGGCCTACACTCGTTTAAATTCGGAGGAGTTTTCGAAAGATTTCAGGACAATGTTTTAGCCCTCAGCAATCCGAATGGGCTATTTAACTTCGGAAGCCTGACTGCGTTTCTTATGAATTCGCCAAAGAAGTTTCAGGCAGGCTTTGCGAACACGCTCACGCCGCGTAACCTTCGTCAGAACCTGTTTGGCGTCTATTTCCAGGATGACTGGCGCTGGCGCCCGAACCTCACGCTCAACTTAGGCCTTCGGTACGAGATCACTACGGTTCCGACTGAAGTGCACGGGAAACTCTCTGTGCTGAGGCAGATCACCGACCCGACGCCTCACCTCGGAGATCCTTATTTCTCTAATCCCACGTGGCGCAATTTCGAGCCGCGGGTTGGCTTTGCATGGGATCCGTTCAGGAATGGTAAGACGTCCGTGCGAGGAGGCTTCGGCATCTATGATGTATTGCCTCTCCTATATCAGTTCCAAATTCTGGATGCGCTCTCAGCTCCATTTTTCGAAATCGGCGCGACTACTACCTGCGCCAAGTTACCTCCCGCAGCCGCAACTGCGAATTGCGCGGCAGTAGGTCCGGGCGGCAACGCCCAGTTCTTGACCGGTAACCCGGCGACGTTCGGGCAGGCCTACATCGAGGCAAATCCGCCGCGCAACTACGTAATGCAATGGAACCTCAACATTCAACGACAACTCGCCAATAATCTTTCTTTGACGGTCGGGTACGTGGGTTCGCGAGGAGTTCACCAGCCATTCCGCTCCGAAGATGCGGACCTGGTTCTTCCCACGCTCACACCTCAGGGCTATCTGTGGCCGTCGCCGGCAGGATCTGGAACCAAGCTCAATCCCAACGCGGGAACAATCCGAGCGCTGATGTGGAGGTCAGACTCCTACTACGATGCTCTCGAAGTCGGAGTGAAAAAAATCATGAGCCACGGATTCCAGGCCCAAAGTTCCTTTACCTGGGGAAAAAGCATCGACACCAGCTCTGCAACGAATGCAGGCGACGCATATGGGAACTCCGTTCCCAGCTTGCACTGGTTCGATCCACGGCTCAGTCGAGGCCCCTCTGATTTCAATATTGGGAAAGTGTTTGTGTTGAACGGCATCTGGAACGTTCCTGGAGTTGCGCTATCCGGTCCCTTTGCGTGGGCGGCAAAGGGATGGCAGTTAAGCAGCGTCTTCAAGCTGAGCGATGGAGTGCCGTTCACTCCTCTTATCGGCGGTGATCCCCTGGGACTGAACAGTACCGATCCGTGGGATTTTCCGAACCGTGTCCCCGGATGCAATCTGGTAAATGCAAACTACAAACAGCAGAGGCTCGACTACGTCAACCTGAGCTGTTTCACATTTCCTAAGCCGGGAACGTTGCGCGGTAATGCTGGGCGCAACAGCATTGTTGGCCCAGGACTCGAAAATCTCGACTTCTCGATCTTTAAAAACAACTACATTCCACGAATTTCGGAGAGCTTCAATGTGCAGTTTCGGGCAGAGTTCTTCAACATCTTGAACCACGCGAACTTTGGCCCGCCAAATACAACCAATCAAACATTCTTCGATGCAACTGGAAATTTGACTGGCGCTGCAGGCGTGCTTAGCGCACCAACAGTGACAAGTTCGCGGCAATTGCAGTTCGCGGTGAAGTTTATGTGGTGATCGATGAGTCTAGGAGGGAGCCTGGTGAATAGGTTGATCGCGTTGTGCGCTCTGTTGTTAGTTCTCGCTGCGTTAGGTTTCGCGCACGAATGGGATCTCGGCTCCTTGCCTCCTTACCAGCCACAACAAAAGGTCTCCGGAGTCATTCGCAATTTTGGCAGCGACTTCGGAGGTCTTTTAAAGGCTTGGGAAACCGGATTTCTGAAGTATCAGCCTGACGTTCGGTTTAACGACACCTTGCCGACGAGCGATGCCGCTATGGGAGGTTTGGTGAGCGGCGTTGCCGATCTGGCTCCGAGCGGGAGAGAGCTCATCATCAACGAGTATTTGTCGTTTTATGAAACCTTCAACTACAACCCGCTCGAAATCACAGTCGGTTCGGGATCGTATGACGTAAAGGGAATGTCCTGGGGGTTGGTAGTTTTTGTAAACAAAGACAATCCCATTTCGAAACTAACGATGAAGCAGTTAGACGGCATCTTTGGGGCTGAGCGAACTGGAGGTTGGAAAGGACTAATCTGGTCTCCCGAAGTGGCTCGCAGCGGCGCTGACAACATTCGTACTTGGGGGCAGTTAGGCCTGACCGGCGAATGGTTCGACAAACCAATCGATACCTACGGATATGCTCCTTCAGGCATGAGCGCTTTTTTCGAGCTCAAGGTCTTTCATGGTGGCACAAAATGGAACTCTAACTATCGTGAGTATGTCGAAACCGGTGGAAGGGAGGTAGCAGCTGGCGATCGCGGCCCTTCCTTGAGCGTTCAGACGATGCTGGGCGAGCTCGCAAAGAATAAATATGGAATTGCCTACACTGGCATGCAGTACGGAAGAAGAGTGCCAGAGATCAAACCGGTTGCGCTTGCAGTCGAGGACGGTGGTCCCTATGTTGAGCCCACGAAAGAGAACTTCCAAAGCCAAAGGTATCCGTTGGCACGCAGCATTTTTATCTATGTCAATCGTCCGCCGGGAAAACCGATTGATGCCAAGCTTAGCGAATTCCTACGCTACATCTTGAGCCGCGAAGGACAGCAGGACGTTGCTAGAAGCGGGAGTTACCTGCCGTTGACCGCTGAAGCCGTTCGAGATCAGAGGCAAAAGCTGGCCCGAAACTGAGGACTATTAGACTTCTCGTCCGTCACATACTCCTCTGGAAGCCGTGAAGGCTAGTGTCTCGTTGTATGCAGATCCCTTGGATGTATGCATGAGGTCTTCTGATAGAGCCTTGGTTAGCGACTGAACGGCGACGAAGCAACTTCGTTTAATCAGCCGCCATTTTGGGTTTGGTAACCCAAAGGTCGTGCTCTTCAACGGCGTTACTTCCGGTTACCCCCCATCTGACAGGTTGGTGGGTCATTTCGATAAGAGTCGGGCGACATCGGGATCACGTTTCATATAGAACTTACGATCATCTTCATGTGTGACGCGGAAGCCGAGGCGCTCGTAGAGCCGCCGGGCGGGATTGATCCTGACTACACTCAGGCGCACTGCAAGATTGAACTCATTGGCTTCGCTAATCAATCGCTTCATCACCTCTGTCCCAATACCCTTCCGCTGAAATGGGCCCTCGACAAACATCTGGGCGACAAAAAGCTCATCATCTCGCGTGATGGTCTGCAGCCAGCCTACATCGGCGCTGTCGATAACTATCATACGGACCTGCGCCGGGTTCCACTGGTTTCTGAAGCTGGCTTCTTGAGCGGTTCTATCCAAATGTAGCTCTTCCATGATCCATCTCATTTCGGCGAAATAGAGACGTCTGCAGTACTCAAAGTTGTCGTCAAGAGCTGAACGCAACTCAATCGGCATTGGTCTATTCTGCGGCATTGACCTAATGGCCGGACGCGAGAGCAATTATGAAAAACGCAATCATTGTGGCGAGGATTTTTTCTTCTCGTTTCGTGGCGCCAGAGAGGAAATCTTCGTTTCCGGACTTAGACGGATTGTCGGCAACCCTGAAGTTGGGCTCCCGAATTAGTACCTTCGGTATTGCCCGTCATCCTTGAGTAATTCGATCATAGAATTGAAACCGGAAACGTCGGACCAGGTTCCACCTGTGATCTGATAGCTCTCGGTAAGGTGACCTACCCCCGCAAAGGTGATGTGACCATGGTATAATGACCATGTCCATAACCTAAACACCGAGCAGCGCTGATGAAGACTAAAACTATGCCGGCGGGCGTTTTCAAGAGCAAGTGTCTCGCCGTGATGGACGAGGTACAGGCAAAGTGCGAGTCGGTCATCATTACTAAGCACGGAAAACCCGTCGCCAAGCTTGTGCCGGTCGATTCCAGCCGGGATGATTTTTATGACTCTATGAAAGATAAGGTGACCATTCTCGGCGACATAGTCGGTCCCGTCTTTTCGGAAGAAGAGTGGGATGCGGACTAATGCTGGTCCTCGACACGCACGTAGCGATCTGGGTGTTAGCGGATTCGACGCGGCTGTCGAAGCGAGCAGCGCAGGCGATCGATGATGCAAGGAGACAGGCGAGCGGTGTTTTTGTCTCGGATGTCACTCTCTGTGAAATTGCGGGCTTAATTGCCCGCAAGCGACTAGCGATGCAGGTCTCGCCGGAGTCTTTTCTCGAAGAAGTCGAAGCGCGCTTCACGATCCTCCCGATCAACCGCCATGTGGCGGCCCGGTCCGTTCAACTCCCGAGCACGTATCCAAAGGACCCAATGGATCGGATCATCGGTGCCACAGCCCTAGTTGAGGGCTGCCCGTTGGTCACAGCAGACCATCGCATTCAGAGAGCCAAAGCGGTGAAGACCATTTGGTAGTCTTAAAGGTCGCCGCGGTGCTAACCGGCACGCGCTCGCATCGCTCAACTAATTCCCTGTTCCTTGCAATCTAATTCCCTGTTCCACCCCTGTTAATTCCCTGTTCCGTTTTGCCGCATTACTGCAGCATTCGCGAAATCCCCGCTAAAGACGTGGACTTCCGCGACGTACCAGGGAAGGCCCGGAAATGTTCTCCTGTCTCAATTTTGGGGGTCACTCCATTGTGCAAGCAATTTTTCTAGGCTGCTCCTTCGAGATGCTGGCTAACCGAATCCAGTTTCCCGAAGACTCGCAGATCCGACTCACTGACGGTAACTGGAGAGCCTTCGATGCGCTCAAACATACGGCTCGTGCAGGTGAATAGGCGCTGCAACTCTCCGGACACGCAAGTTGATCACTTCCACAAACACTGAAAAGCCCATCGCGAAGTAGATATAGCCCTTCGGTATGTGCGTCCCGAGGCCTTCGCCGACCAGCGCGACACCAATCAGCAGTAAAAACGACAGCGCGAGGACTTTCACCGTCGGATGGCGATTCACGAAGGCGCTGATAGGCCCCGCTGAAAACATCATCACGCCGACTGCCAGGATCACCGCTGTAACCATGATGGTGATTTCGTCTGCCATGCCGACGGCGGTAATAACTGAATCCAGCGAAAAGACTAGATCCAGGATTGCGATCTGAGTGATGGCAGCGACAAACGACGGCCGTACTCGCGCGGAGCTGTGGCCTTCTTCGCCCTCCAAACGCTCGTGAATTTCGATCGTGGCTTTCGCGAGCAGGAACAGGCCACCGCCGATCAAGATGAGATCGCGTCCGGAGATGGGGTGCCCCAAGATGTAAAAAAGCGGAGCTGTCAGCCTGATGATCCAGACAACCGAGAGCAAGAGCAGCACGCGCATCCCCATCGCGGCCAGGAGTCCCGTCCGCCGAGCTGGGCCTTGCTGCGACTCCGGAAGCTTGCTCGACAGAATCGAAATGAAGATAACGTTGTCGACGCCGAGCACAATCTCAAGGAATGTCAGCGTGATGAGCGCGACTAGATCGGAGGAACTGAAGAATGCGTCCATGTTGACCGCCCTCGCCTGGAGCTGAGCTGAATATTAAGGCCGGGCGTCCACTACAGTTCGGTGAGTCAGAGAGTAGGTCGCCACGAACCTTCCGTCTTCTCTTGGCCAACCGAGCCCCCGGTTCAGTTTGGAGTCTTCGCGCAAAATTCCAGCCTGCTGAAGAACAAAGGGGATCAGCCCCGTTGCGTAGCCGTCGCTGGTCGTTTCCTGAGACGTTCCCGATTGCCCTATGACAGGAATTTCCGGCAGCAAATTGAAGCAATCTGACTGGACCATCCTAGCGACGCTTATGTGTGCAGTTCTCTAGCTTAGGCCACCGATGCTCTCACTTCAGCCGCAGGCTGCTGCCTAACTTTCCCCGGTTTGTCGGGGAATTCGAAGATACCATCTGCTGTGACCTGAATCAGGCGAGATACGAGTCCGGTCCAGCCGGTTTGATGGCTTGCCCCAATTCCGGCACCATTGTCCCCGTGAAAGTACTCATAGAAGAGAATTAGATCCTGCCAGTACGGATCCTTCTGAAACTTCTCGTTACCACCGTATATGGGCCGTCTTCCATTCCGGACGGTGAAGATGCTGATCAGACGCTGCGAGAGTTCGGCGCTGACCTCTTGCAGGTTCATCAGTTTGCCGGAGCCTGTGGGACACTCGATCTTGAAATCAGGTCCGAGATAGCTATGCCATCGGTAGAGAGCATAAATAAGGACAAAGTTAACAGGGAACCAAATTGGACCACGCCAGTTGGAATTACCTCCGAACATTCCCGTATCGGACTCCGCTGGCTCATAGGTGACCGAGAAGCTCTGGTCTTCAATCGTGAAGTTGTAGGGCTTGTTCTTGTAGCACCGCGAGAGCGAACGTATGCCATAGTCGCTGAGGAACTCGTTCGGATCCAGCATGCGTGACAGAAGGCGTCGCAGCTTTTCTGCAGTGATGGCGGAGAGCATGCGGTTATTGAGGTAGCCGACTTTGTCGATGTTGGTGAGATTGCAAGTGACCTCGGGATAGCGCGCGGTGAGCCACTGAGAGCGTTGTGCAAAATGCGGAAGACGCCTGTATTCCGCGTCAGTGACAATCAGGCTGGCCGCAATGGGTAAGAGTCCAACAAGCGAGCGCAGCTTGAGGCGGTGGGCGTGACCGCTGGGCAGACGCAACAGATCGTAATAAAAACCGTCTTCCTCGTCGTAGAGTTCGTCCTCATTGATACCCATTCGATCCATGGCAGAGGCAATTTGGAGGAAGTGCTCGTAAAACTTGTATGCGATCTCTTCGTACTCCGGATCTTCTTTAGAGAGCTCCAGTGCCATTTCCAGCATGTTGAGGCAGTACATTGCCATCCAGGCCGTGCCATCGGCCTGCTCGAGAATACCGCCGTCGGGAATAGCCGAGCTGCGATCAAAGACACCGATATTGTCGAGCCCAAGGAAGCCTCCCTCGAAGACGTTATTGCCTAAGGCGTCTTTGCGGTTTACCCACCAGGTAAAGTTAAGCAGCAACTTCTGGAATATGCGGGCCAGAAAGGGACGATCTCCCTTGCCCGTTGCTGCCTGCTCGTTGCAGTACATGCGCCAGGCAGCCAAAGCCTGGACGGGAGGATTCACGTCGCCGAAGTTCCATTCGTAGGCTGGAATCTGGCCGTTTGGGTGCATGAACCACGGCTTGTGAATGAGTTCGAGCTGCTTCTTGGCGAAGTCCGGATCCACCATATACAGCGCGACCGTGTGAAACGCAAGATCCCATGCTGCAAACCAGGGGTACTCCCATTTGTCGGGCATGGAGATGATGTCGGCCGTGGAGAGATGGACCCATGCGCCATTACGCGGCCGCCTAGCGTCGTCAGTGCGAATCGAGGCGCAAACGTCGTAAATGTAGTGTTGCTTTGTCCAGAGCATGCCGGCAAGTGCCTGGCGCATGACTCTCGCCTCATCAGAAGTGACTGATCCCTGAATCACCGTAGCGTAGAACGCATCAGCCTCGCGCCGGCGACATTCGATGACTTCGTCGAAGCACTCACTGTCGAAGCAATCGTTCCTTAGTGCACATATGGTCTCGCTCTTCGAGAGTTGTAAGCGGACGACTGCCGAGCCTTGTCCCGGAATGGCGAGGATATAGTGCGCTGCGGCTTTAGTCCCGCTCTCCTCAGGATTTATAGCGTCCCGGCGCTTCTGAACAACGTAGTTGTTGATGCCATCCTTAGCATAAGGTGACGCGTTGGGTATGCCGAAAATCCGCTCGTTGTTGGTTTCGTTCTCCGTGAATAGAAGTTGGTCAGCCCCCTTGCACTGTAGGTAGTAGTCGCCGAGGTTTGGGTGCGCAGCATGTATAGTTGGATAATCGGACTCGGCTAAGCGAGCCATCATCGGCTTAATTCCACCTGGCACCCATGACCAAGTGTTGCGGTACCACAACGTCGGAAGCAGTTGAAGACGGGCATCCTCCAGTCCGCGATTGTGGACAATGATGCGAATCAGGATATCTTCCGCCGCACCTTTGGCGTACTCGATGAAAGCATCGAAGTAGCGATTTTCATCGAAGACGCCCGTATCGATCAGTTCATACTCACGTTCGCTTCGAGTGCGCTTCTTGTTGGTGTCGACGATGTCCGAGTACGGATAGGCCCGCTGTGGATACTTATAAAGGTACTTCATGTAAGAGTGCGTGGGTGTACTGTCCAGGTAGAAGTAATATTCTTTTACGTCCTCGCCGTGATTGCCCTCGGAGTTGGTAAGTCCGAAGAGACGTTCTTTCAAAATGGGATCCTTCTCGTTCCACAGCGCGAGGGCAAAGCACAGCAACTGCTGATCGTCACAGATGCCTCCCAGACCGTCTTCCCCGCAGCGATAGGCACGCGATCGTGCCTGATCGTGGGAAAAGTAATTCCAGGCGTCGCCGTTGGCACTGCAGTCTTCGCGTACAGTTCCCCACTGGCGTTCGCTGAGATAGGGCCCCCACTTCTTCCAAGGGACTTGAGCCTGGCGGTCTTGTTCGAGCCGAATGTGCTCAGCAGTGCGATTTACCATGAGAGACCTCGGAAAGGTCATTCGCCATAACGACTACTTTTGCTTCACGGTGCTAAAGGCCGGATCCAAGTAAGAGTAGTTCGATCGCCGTCTGTTGCGACCCCGTTTTCGCAACAGAACCCCGATACCGTATAACGCAGGAGAAGACGTACCGTCCTTGTCAAAACAAACAGTGTCCGCAGCGTTATCGGAAGGAGGTCGAATGACGCGCTTTTCCCCTGCGAACAAAAACAAATCGTCCCCACGCTGCCGTTCATCCGAGTGGCAAGGCACCAAGAGCCATTTTCCGAATGTCGGCAATCCTTTCGCCTGACCCAAAATCGTGGCCTCAGTAATCACCGAACTACGCCAGTCCACCACGGTACCGAATACATCAAACACGCATGCCTCACCTTGCTCAGTTCGGGGTTCAATCTAGGTTCACCCTCCGTCCCTTTCTGTAACAAAGCTGCCGGAGCTTCAGAAAACGAGGTTGCCATGCTAATTGCACCTGCGGCTATCAAAAATCTGCGCCGATGAAGGTTGAGCCCGTTCGCGCCGGTTATAGTTGTGCGGCGACGCAGAAAGTTCGAACGATATCGCGGGACGTCGATGACACGAACACTCTTGATCGATACCGATGGCGGTTCCGACGACGTAGTGGCTTTGATCATGGCGCTGCGATCTTCGGATGTTCGCGTGTTGGCGATTACCGCGATTGCCGGAAACGTGCCTGTCGAGCAGGCGACCCAAAACGTTCTCTACACTGTCGAACTGTGCAAGGCCGAGACGCCGGTATTCGCCGGAGCCGGGAAGCCGCTTGTGCGCGAGCTTGTGACCGCTCAGTGGTTTCATGGGAAAGATGGCCTTGGAGATCATGGATACGCTCCGTCGTCGCGGCGGGAGGCCTCAGGGCACGCGGTAGACGCTATCATCCAGACGGTGGTCGCAAATCCGGGAATCGAAATCCTGACGTTGGGGCCCTTGACGAACCTTGCGTTAGCGATCAACCGGGAGCCGAGAATCGTCAAAGAGATTGGGCGCTGTGTTGTGATGGGAGGCGCACCTTGCTGCGAAGGAAATGTCACGCCCGCTGCTGAATACAACATTTGGGTGGATCCTGAGGCCTCAAAGACTGTCTTCCGAGCGGGACTGCCGCTGGAGATGGTGGGCTGGCATCTGTGTCGCGGCGAGGCGGCGCTCAACGAGGCAGATATCAGCAAGATTCTAGCGCTGGGGACTCCGCTGGCTGAGTTTGCAATCCACTGCAACAGTGTTGCGGCTGAGGCTTATAGCAAGCAGACAGGAGAACGGGGGATTTCATTGCCCGATGCAGTGGCTATGGCGATCACCCTCCAGCCGAGGTTGTGCATAGATTCGAGCATGCACTATGTAGACGTTGAAACGACAAGCGAGCTAACGCGGGGGATGACGGTTGTGGATCGTCTAGGAGTAGCACAGGACGAGCGCAACAGAGTGCCGTGGCAATGGGCCTGGAAAGGACAAGTGAGGACACGCGTCTGCTGGACTCTAGATGTCGCCGGTTGGAAGGCAGCGCTTTGCGCCGCGGTTCGATAGGGAAGGTGGCTCGCGATGGCGGTGAAGCTTAAACCGATTGTCGTGGTTGGGAGCGTCAACATCGACCTAGTCGCCCGGGCGGAGCGAATCCCACTTATAGGAGAGACCGTTCACAGTAGCAACTTTCAAATGCACCCGGGTGGGAAGGGCGCGAATCAGGCTGTAGCCGTGGCACGACTCGGTTATCCGGTTCGCATGATCGCCAGCGTCGGCTCCGATGCATTTGGTGTCGAATTGCGAGCGCAATTGGTGCGAAGCGGAGTCGATGCTCGGACCGTGCGGACCCGCACAGGTCCATCGGGAGTTGCCGTGATAGCCGTCGCTCCTAACGGGGATAACGCCATTGTCGTAACGCCAGGTGCGAACGCAATGGTCTCCGTAAAAGATATTGACGACAATGCTCATACCATACGGGAAGCAGGTGTGGTGTTGACACAGCTGGAAATTCCCTTTGAGACCGTCGAGCATTTAGCTACGGTATGTCAGCGCATGAAAGTTCCGCTCATTCTGGATCCCGCTCCGGCGAGAGCCTTGCCACCAGATCTGCTGCACCGGGTGAGTTGGCTTACACCGAACGAAACAGAACTTGCCAGTTGCGTTCCTGAAGGATCACATGACTCGAATCCCCGGGAAGTTTTCGGAGCTGTCGAGGCTTTGGTCAAGCAGGGTGGCTGTGGGTTGGTGCTCAAGCGGGGTTCGCGCGGCGCGTATGTGGCGACTAAAGACGGCATGCGCGAGGAGGTGAGCCCATTCCCGGTGGCCGCAGTCGATACTACTGGCGCAGGGGATGCCTTCAACGGTGCATTTGCCGTTGCACTGACGCTCGGGCGATCTCCTCTCGAGAGTACTCAGTTCGCCACTGCAGCGGGTGCAGTTTCTGTCACGCGGGTGGGTGCTCAGCCGTCCATGCCGACGATGGATGAAGTGAAGCTCATGCTCAGCCGTCGCGCTGGCGCGCACCTGCCTTCAACCACCTAATTACCGAAGGCTGACGAAGACTGCTGCTCATTTGCGGGCTGTGCAGAACCGTCTCGGAAGCGCCCTTTCTTCGTACGCCTTGTGAAGAAGCTGCATTGCGCATTCTGAATTCCCGACGGTGACTTCGAGCAGCGCCCGATCGTAGGAAGATGCGTATCTCCTGGTGCTCATTTCGTCGAGTTCGGCCATTGAAGGCTCAGGGCTTCTCTTCACCGGCATCTCGCGCCTGCTCAACCGGCTCGCGCCCTTTGCTGCAGCGTTGGCTTGCAACCTGGCCGGCGCCATGACCCAATTGAAATTGAAGCAGATGGGGCGATTCGCTGCCACCGATAACGGCGGAGAGCCTCACGGATCGTTCATCAGCGCTCAGTAGACTAGCAGCGTTTACCAAGAACGAACATTGCTCTCCGGAAAACATCGAGAGCAG
>Ga0126378_10000704_pt1 | contig 24688 bp, 24 predicted proteins | sample PanSoiMetPlot_23_FD_92587 | JGI IMG/M metagenome (GOLD analysis project Ga0126378, IMG submission 92587) | Tropical forest soil microbial communities from Panama - MetaG Plot_23 | ecosystem: Environmental > Terrestrial > Soil > Tropical forest > Bulk soil | place: Panama | collected 2016-02-17
ACCGATACCTGGGCCTGACGCCCCTGAGGCCGCCGAGCGCGCAGCTCGACCTGTTGGCCTCGGACGAAGGCGAGGAGGCGGCGTCATGACCGCCGATTTGCCGCGTTCCGGCGCGATCCGTGATGGCGCTCATCGGTTTCCGGTCCGAGTCTATTATGAGGACACGGATGCGGCCGGGCTTGTCTACTACGCCAATCATCTCAAATACGCGGAGCGGGCACGCACCGAGCTGCTGCGCCTCGCCGGGTTCGAGCAGGAGCGGCTGCGCCAGGAGACGGGCATGGTGTTCGTCGTACGCTATTGCACTCTCGACTACCGCGCAGCGGCCCGCCTCGATGACGATCTCGTGGTGGCGACGCGGGTGACCGGTGTGGGCGCTGCCACGCTCGATCTCGCGCAGGAGGTCCGCCGCGGCGATGACGTCCTGGTGGCGTTCGACTTCCGCATAGCCTGCCTCGGCCGCGCCGGCCGGCCGCAGCGGCTACCGCCCGCGCTGCGCGCGGCGTTGGAAGAATTCACGGCGACGCAGAGGCCGCTTGGCAACGACGCTGCAAAACCAAAAACCTCGGGGGTGATTGCTCAGCATGCCCGCTAATCCTATCGATCAGGTCTCGCTCGGCGGGACCATCGCCCACGATCTCTCGATCATCAGCCTGTTCATGCAGGCGGACTTGATCGTGAAGATCGTGCTGTTCCTGTTGCTCGCGGCGTCCTTCTGGTCGTGGGCGGTGATCTTCGACAAGGTGATGCGGCTCCGGAAGCTGAGCCGCGATGCCGAGACCTTCGAGGAGAGCTTCTGGTCCGGCGGTTCGCTAGACGACCTCTACGACCGCATCGGCACGCGTCCGCTCGATCCGATGTCGGCGGTGTTCGCCGCGGCGATGCGCGAATGGCGCCGCAGCGCAGCCAAGGGCCTGATCGCCGGCGCCACCATGCGCGCGAGCTTGCAGGAGCGCATCGAGCGCGTCATGCAGGTGACCGTCGGCCGCGAGATGGAGCGGCTCGAACGCTTCATGCCGTTCCTCGCCACGGTCGGCTCGACCTCGCCGTTCGTGGGGCTCTTCGGCACGGTCTGGGGCATCATGAACTCCTTCCAGTCGATCGCCGCGGCGAAGAACACCAGCCTCGCGGTGGTGGCGCCGGGTATCGCGGAATCGTTGTTCGCGACCGCGCTCGGCCTGGTGGCCGCAATCCCCGCGGTGGTCGCCTACAACAAATTCTCGACGGATTTCGGCCGCTACGCCGGCCGGCTCGACGCGTTCTCGAGCGAGTTCTCCGCCATCCTGTCGCGCCAACTCGACGAGAAGTCCTGAGGCATGGCTGCTCAGTTTACGAGACCGAACGGGAACGGAAACGGCAAGCGCGGCGACTACCGGCCGATGTCGGAGATCAACGTGACGCCGCTGGTCGACGTCATGCTGGTGCTCCTGGTGGTGTTCATGGTGACCGCGCCGCTGCTCACCGTGGGCGTCCCGGTGGACCTGCCGCAGACGCAGGCGGCGCCCATCAACGAGCCCAAGGAGCCGCTGGTCATCAGCATCAACTCCGAGGGCAAGATCTACCTGCAGGAGACCACGGTCGAGGCGGATCAGCTTGTGCCGCGGCTGCAGGCGATCACCAACAACAACCCCACCACGAGCATCTACGTGCGCGGCGACCGGGCGGTGAACTACGGACGCGTGCTCGAGGTCATGGGACTCGTGAGCGGCGCCGGCTTCACCAAGGTGGCGCTGGTGAGCGAGCAAGCACCTGCTCAGAAGCGACCGGCGACGAAACGTTGAGCCCGCATGCGTCGTGGTGTTCTCTTCTCGAGCATCCTGCACGCGCTGGTCCTGGGGCTCGCGTATTTCCATCTCTGGGACCTGCTGTTTCCGCCGCAGCCGCTCGAGGAAACGCCGATCGTCGTCGAACTCGTGAACATCGCGCCGGAGACGCGCGCGACGCGGCCCAACCAGACGCCGCCGAAGCCGCAAGCAAAACCCGAGGATCAAAGCGCGGAGAACCAGCCCGCACCAAAGCAGCCACCGAAGCTCACGCCGCCGCCACCGGCGCCACCACCCTCGGCGCCTCCGCCGGCGCCCACGCCGACGCCCCAGGTGGCGCAGGTTCAGCCCCAGCCGCCGAAGGCCGAGCCCAAGCCGGAGCAGCCGCCACCACCGCCGCCACCGCCCGCGCCGGCACCCACGCCGAAGCCGCCGCCGCCCGAGCCGCCGCAGCCGACGCCGCCGCCGCCGCCGCCGCCCAAGCCCACGCCGCCGCCCGATCCCAACAAGAAGAAGCAGGACGAGCAGGCCTTCGACGCGCTCCTGAAGAATCTATCCAAGCGCGCGGAGGCGCAGAAGACGGACACGCCGCCAAAACCGGCGCAGCCCCAGCAGCAAGCGAAGGCCTCGTCGCAGCCCGTGGCGCCACTAGGCCCGCAGCTCACCACCAGCGAGATCGACGTGGTGAAAGCGCAAATCGAGCGCTGCTGGAACCCGCCGGCGGGGGCCAGGGAGGCGCATGACCTCGTCGTGGAGATCGAGGCCACGGTCGCGCAGGACGGCCGCGTTCTCACCGCGCAGATCACCAGCACGGCGCGCCTCGGCGATCCTTTCTATCGCGCGGCGGCCGAGAGCGCGGTTCGGGCCGTCCTCAATCCGCAATGCTTGCCGCTCAAGCTGCCGCCCGAAAAATACGAGCAATGGAAGACTCTGGATCTGACGTTCAACCCGAAGGACCTGCTATGACCCGGACCTCAGCCGTTCCTCGCCGCGCATTGCTCCTGGGCGTCCCGATGCTGCTCGCAGCCTCGTCTGCCGCGCGGGCCGCGCTCCATATCACGCTCGATCAGCCGAACATCCAGCCGTTGCCGATTGCGATCCCGCCGTTCGTCGGCGGTCAGCCCAACGATCAGCAGGCCGGCCGCGACGTGGCGCAGGTCGTGAGCGCCGACCTCGAGCGGTCCGGACTCTTCCAGCCCCTCGACGCCCGCGCCTTCATCCAGCAGATCACCGACGTGAACACGCAACCGCGCTTCGGCGATTGGCGGCTGATCAACGCTCAGGCGCTGGTGAGTGGCGGATCGGAGACGCAGCCGGACGGGCGCCTCAAGGTATCATTCCGCCTCTGGGACGTGATCGCCGGAGAACAACTCGATGGCACGGCCTTGACATCGACGCCACAGACCTGGCGGCGCATGGCGCACTTGGTGGCCGACAAGATCTACAAGCGCATCACCGGCGAGGACGGCTACTTCGACACCCGGATCGTCTACATCTCCGAGACCGGTCCGGCGACGCGGCGCATCAAGCGCCTCGCCATCATGGATCAGGACGGCGCCAACCATAAGTACCTGACCGACGGCCGCGCGCTGGTGCTGACGCCGCGCTTCTCGCCGACCCGGCAGGAGATTACCTATCTCTCCTACGCTAGCGGCACGCCGCGGGTCTATCTCTTCAACATCGATACCGGCCAGCAGGAGGTGCTTGGCGATTTTCCGGGCATGACCTATGCGCCGCGCTTCAGCCCGGACGGCAACAAGGTGATCATGAGCTTCGCCACCGGCGGCAACAGCGCGGTCTACACGCTCGAGCTGCGCACGCGGCAGGCGACGCGGCTCACCGACAATACCGCGATCGACACCTCGCCGTGCTATTCGCCGGACGCGTCGCAGATCGTGTTCAACTCTGACCGTGGCGGCTCCCAGCAGCTCTATGTCATGGGCGCCGACGGCAGCAACATCCGCCGGATAAGCTTCGGCACCGGGCGGTACGCCACGCCCGTGTGGTCGCCGCGCGGCGACCTCATCGCCTTCACCAAGCTCGATCAGAGCAACTTCTACATCGGCATCATGAAGCCCGACGGCAGCGGCGAGCGGTTGCTCACCAACGGGTTCCTGGTCGAGGGGCCCAACTGGGCGCCCAATGGCCGCGTGCTCTGCTACTTCCGGCAGACGCCGACGGGACCGCGTGGCGACGTGACGCGGCTCTATACGGTCGACGTGACCGGCCGCAACGAGCGTGAGTTGATCACCCCCCAGGACGGCTCCTATCCCGCCTGGTCCCCCCTGGGAAGCCCTTGAACCAGCGATTAAAGGCCAGTATAGTCCGGCCCGTTTCGCCGACCGTGGTGGATCCGTCTACGGCCGATGCGTCACCACAAGTGGTGCCCTCGGGCAACGCCGTCCTCACAATCCAGCTCAGTCAATCCCAGGATCACGAAGGGAGCACAATATGAATTTGAAGGTCTTGAGCCTGTTCGCGGCGGTGTTGCTCGTCGCCGCTTGCTCGCAGTCGCAGCCGAATACGGCAACCACCCAGGGAGGCGGCCAGACCACCACAACCACCGCCGGAGGCCCCTCGAGCCCGCAGCAAGCGATGGTAGCGGCAGGGAACACCATCTATTTCGCGTTTGATCGCAGCGACATCACGAACGAGTCCCGCGCGGTGCTGCTGCGCCAGGCTGCGCTGCTGAATCAAAATCCGCCCTGGACCGTGACCATCGAGGGGCATTGTGACGAGCGGGGTACCGTCGAGTACAACCTCGGCCTTGGCGAGCGGCGCGCCAATGCGACCAAGCAGGCGCTGATCGCACTCGGCGTCGCGGCCGGCCGAATCAACATCATCAGCTACGGCAAGGAGCGGCCCGCACAGGTCGGCCACAACGAGCAGGCGTGGGCGCAGAACCGCCGCGCGGTGACCGTCGTCAACTGACCGGTCGGCGCATCTACCGACGATTGTGAACGAGAGGCGCCCGCCTCCTCCCATCCGACGGGTGGGAACCGGCGGGCGCCCTTTTTTTGCCTAAATGAGAGGCTAGTTTCCGGGGGTCGAGGTCGCCGGGTCCGGCGCCCTCGGGGCGGGGGCGATCGATCCAAGTGCGGCGATACGAAGGCACCATGATGCGGCGGCTAGCACTTTGCGTGGGTCTGACGCTGTTGGCGTTGACGGCAGCGCCGCCGCTCGCGCGCGCCCAACAGCAACAGGATGTCCGCCCGCTGCTCGACCGCCTGGACCGGCTCGAACGGGACATCAATCTTCTACAGCGTCAGGTCTATCGCGGTGGCACAGGGAGCGCGCCGGTTCCGGCTACGCCACCGGGCGACGCGGGCACGGCGCTCAACTTCGAGATGCGTGTCGGTCGGATCGAGGACCAGATGCGCACCATGACAGGTCAGATCGAGGAGACTTCCTACAAGATCGAGCAGCTCCGGCAGAACCTCGAGAGGCTGCAGAGCGATATCGAGGTCCGCTTCAGCCAGCTCCAGGGCGGGAGCAGCCTCGCTGCGCCACCATCGCAGCCCACAAGCGCGCCGCAGTTCACAGCGCCGTCACAGCCGCAGACGTCTTTCAATGCGCCCGTGCAGCTGCGGCCGCCGCCGCCCGCCGGCGGTAGTGGCGCGGATACCCAGCAGCTCGGCAGGCAGCCGGGTACGCTCGGAATGATCCGCGTGCCCGAAGGCCAGGAGGTAGGCGGCACCGCCAGCTCCAACCCGATTCTGGGACCGAGCCCGGCGCAGGCCGCGCCAGTAGCGGCGCCGCCGGGCGCGAACACCGCGTCGGCGGCGGGCGCGGCCAATCCGCAGGATCAATACAACGCTGCCTTCAGCCTGCTGCGGCAAGCCCGCTACGAGGATGCCGAGCAGGCGCTCCGCGGATTCGTGCAGCAGCATCCCAGGGACACGCTCGCGCCCGCCGCGCAATATTGGCTCGGCGAGACCTTCTACGTTCGTAAGGACTATACGAACGCCGCCGCGGCGTTCGCCGACGGCTACGAGAAGTATGCGAAGAGTCCGAAGGGGCCGGACTTCCTGCTGAAGCTCGGGATGTCGCTCGCCAATTCCGGTCAGAAGGACAACGCCTGCCGCGCCTATCAGCGCCTCGACCGCGACTATCCGCAGGCCTCCGGTGAGATCCGCGACCGCTCGGGCGCCGAGAAGAAGCGGCTGGGTTGCGCGGCCTGAGGCCGCGCTCATGCCGTACGCCGATGGGGATAGCGACGCCACTCCACTGAGTGACGAGCAGTTCGCAGCCAAGCTCGACCGGCTGGGTCCGTTCGAGCGCGCGCCGCGCTTGGCCGTGGCGGTCTCCGGCGGCGCGGACAGCATGGCCCTCGCGCTGCTGGCGGATCGATGGGCGCGGCGCCGTGGCGGCGCCATTACGGCGCTCACCGTGGATCACCGGCTCCGGTCGGAGGCCGCCGCGGAAGCGCGGGAGGTCGGCGTGTGGCTCGCCGCGCGCGGCATCGCGCACGAGACCCTCGTGTGGCGCGGCCCGCATCCCTCCGGTGACATCCAAGCCGAGGCACGCGCCGCGCGCTATCGGCTGCTCGAAGCCCGGTGCGCCAGACATGGTTTGCTGCATCTGCTCACGGCGCATCATCGCGACGATCAGGCGGAAACATTCTGGTTACGGTTGGCGCGCGGCAGCGGGCTCGACGGCCTCGCCGGAATCTCAGCGGTTAGCGAGCGCCCCCAGTGCCGCGTTCTGCGCCCGCTCCTCGATGTGCCGCCCGCGCGGTTGCGCGCGTGGCTCGGGCACGAGGGGCAGGTCTGGATCGAGGATCCCAGCAACCGGAACGCCGCGTTCGCTCGCGTGCGCGTCCGCGAGGCCCGCGCGTTCCTCGTGGCTGAAGGCTTGAGCGCCGAGCGCCTCGAGGAAACGCTGCGTCACCTCGGTCGCGCCCGACAGGCGCTCGAGGCCGTGACCGCCGGTCTCCTGGCGCGCGCGATGAGCGTGCATCCCCTGGGCTTCGCCTGGCTCGATGCGGAGGCGTTGCGCCGTGCCGAGGCGGAACTCGGATTGCGCGCGCTCGCGGCGGCGTTGGCGACCATCGGCGGCACCAACTATCCGCCGCGGCTGGAGCGCATCGAGCGGCTCTACGAGGCGCTCTGCCGCGGTGATCTCGGGGGAGGCCGCACCCTCGGCGGCTGCCAGCTGGCGCCGGCTGGAGCACGCGTCCTCGTCTGCCGCGAGCTCGCCGAGATCGAGGGGCCGGTCGCGCTGTCCCCCGGCAAAGCCACCGTCTGGGACGGCCGGTTCCGGGTGGCGGCGGTGCCCTCCTGTCCTGCGGGTATCTCGGTCACGGCCTTGGGGCCGGATCGGCAGGCGCTGCCGCCGGGGGCGTTGCGCCGGCTCCGAAAACTACCCGGCGCCGCCCGGGCGACCCTCCCGGTCCTGCGCGATGCCTCGGGGCTGGTGGAGGTCCCCGCGCTCGGCTGGGTACGGGGGAATGTGCATTCCTCCGGCATTGCGCAAATTACATTCCGGCCATCGCGCGGCCTCACTCCGGTAGGTTTTACAGTTGTTTAATCCGGGGCGCATCTTATCTTGAGGTGATGGCCGCGGCCTCGCGGCGCCCGCGGTGTGCTAGGATGCGGGGAGGAGTGGGCCGCATGCCCTTGAAAGGCCTCGATCTGTGAACAGCTTCGGTAAGAATCTGGCGCTCTGGATCATCATCGTCCTGCTGGTGATGCTTCTGTTCAACCTGTTCCAGAACACGAAGAACGCCGGCGGCCCGCAGGACATGCTCTATAGCGACTTCCTCAACGACGTGAACCGCCACCAGATCACGTCGGTCAAGATCCAGGGCAACACGGTCACGGGCACGCGAACCGGCGGCAACCCCTTCACGACCTACGCGCCCACCAGCGATCCCGACCTAATGAAGACGCTGCACGACAACAACGTGCAGATCAAAGTCGCGCCCTCCGAGGAGAACGTGCCGTCGCTGTTCGGCATGCTGATCTCGTGGTTCCCGGGGTTGCTGCTGATCGGGGTCTGGATCTTCTTCATGCGGCAGATGCAGGGCGGCGGCGGGCGCGCCATGGGCTTCGGCAAGAGCCGCGCGCGGCTACTGACGGAAAAGGTGGGCCGCGTCACCTTCGATGATGTCGCGGGCATCGACGAGGCCAAGGCCGAGCTCGAGGAGATCGTCGAGTATCTGAAGGACCCGCAGAAATTCCAACGGCTCGGCGGCAAGATCCCGAAGGGCGTGCTGCTGGTTGGCCCTCCTGGCACCGGCAAGACTCTGCTCGCCCGCGCGATCGCGGGCGAGGCCAACGTGCCGTTCTTTACCATCTCGGGCTCGGACTTCGTCGAGATGTTCGTCGGCGTCGGCGCCAGCCGCGTGCGCGACATGTTCGAGCAGGGCAAGAAGAATGCGCCCTGCATCATCTTCATCGACGAGATCGACGCGGTCGGCCGCCATCGCGGCGCCGGCCTCGGCGGCGGCAACGACGAGCGCGAGCAGACCCTGAACCAGCTGCTGGTCGAGATGGACGGCTTCGAGGCGAACGAGGGCGTGATTCTAATCGCCGCCACCAACCGGCCGGACGTGCTCGATCCAGCGCTGCTGCGCCCGGGCCGCTTCGACCGGCAGGTCGTCGTACCGAACCCCGACATCGTCGGCCGCGAGAAGATCCTCAAGGTCCACATGCGCAAGGTGCCGCTCGCCTCCGACGTCGACCCACGCACGATCGCGCGCGGCACGCCCGGCTTCTCGGGTGCCGATCTCGCGAACCTCGTCAACGAGGCGGCGCTGATGGCGGCGCGCAAGGGCAAGCGCTCGGTCTCCATGTCGGAGTTCGAGCTCGCCAAGGACAAGGTGCTGATGGGTGCCGAGCGGCGCTCGATGGTGATGTCCGACGACGAGAAGAAGACCACCGCCTACCACGAGGGCGGTCACGCTCTGGTCATGCTCTACACCGAGGGGCACGAGCCCTTGCACAAGGTGACGATCATCCCGCGGGGCCGCGCGCTCGGCGTCACGATGTTCCTGCCGGAGCAGGACAAGTACTCGCACTCGAAATATGAGCTCGAGGCGCGGATCGCCGGCCTGTTCGGCGGCCGCGTCGCGGAGGAGCTGATCTTCGGCACCGAGAAGGTGACCACCGGTGCCTCCGACGACATCAAGCGCGCCACCGGCCTCGCGCGCCGCATGGTCACGGAGTTCGGCTTCTCCGACAAGCTCGGGCCGCTCCGCTACAGCGAGAATGAGGAGGAGGTATTCCTCGGCCACTCCGTGACTCAGCGCAAGAATATGTCGGACGCGACGGCGAAGCTGATCGACGAGGAGATCCGTCGTGTGGTCGAGGATGGCGAGCGCAAGGCCCGCCAGATCCTGACGGAGCACCTGGAGGAGTTGCACGCGTTGGCGAAGGGTCTCCTAGAATTCGAGACGCTGACCGTCGAGGAGATCAAGCGCGTGATCCGTGGCGAGAAGATCGTGCGCGACACCGGCGGTCCCGCCGAGGACCCGCAGCGCCAGACCAGCCCGCGCCCGCGCTCGTCCGTGCCGCCCACGGGCAAGACCGCCGGCGGTTTCGAGCCCGAGCCGCAGCCTGGCGGTTGAGGCTTCCTCGTTTCTCCTCGGCGCTTTGCTTACTTCCTCCTCTCCCGGAGAGCGGCCGGGGTGCGGGGTTAGCGGTCTCTTGACGCGGCGGGGGGTAGGCTGCGCTATAAGGCGGGCAGGGGACACCGCCAACCGGACCAGCGCATGACGCGACAGCTCTTTGGCACCGACGGCATTCGCGGCAAGGCGAACAGCGAGCCGATGACGCCGGAGACCGCGCTGCGCGTCGCCATGGCGACGGGCCAGGTGCTGCAACGCGGCGACCATCGTCATCTCGCGGTGATCGGCAAGGACACGCGGCTCTCCGGTTATATGATCGAGCCCGCGCTCACCGCGGGCTTCATCGCGCGGGGCATGGACGTGGTGCTAGTCGGGCCGCTGCCGACACCGGCGATCGCCATGCTGACGCGCTCGCTGCGGGCCGATCTCGGCGTCGTCGTCTCCGCCTCGCACAACCCCTACGAGGACAACGGCATCAAGCTGTTCGGTCCTGACGGTTACAAGCTCTCCGACGAGATCGAGGCGGAGATCGAGGCGCTGGTCGCCTCGGGCGCGATCGATCGGGTGCCACCGTCGCGACTCGGCCGCGCCAAGCGGCTCGACGACGCCGGCGGCCGCTATATCGAGTTCGTGAAGGCGAGCTTCCCCAAGGGGCTCCGGCTCGACGGCCTCAAGATCGTCGTCGATTGCGCGCACGGCGCTGCCTACAGGGTGGCGCCGACTGTGCTTTGGGAGCTCGGAGCGGAGGTCTTTCCCCTTGGCGTGTCGCCTGACGGCTTCAACATCAACAAGGACTGCGGCACTACCGAGACGGCGGCCATGCGCCACGCGGTGACCGCGCACGGCGCCGACCTCGGGATCGCGCTCGACGGCGATGCCGACCGGCTGCTGATCGCGGACGAGCGTGGCGAGCTCCTGGACGGCGATCAGCTGATGGCGCTGATCGCCGGACGCTGGCACCGCGGCGGCCGCCTCAATGGCGGCTGCGTGGTTGCCACCGTCATGTCCAATCTGGGGCTCGAGCGGCACCTTGAGAGCCTCGGCCTTGAGGTCGTGCGCACGGCGGTCGGCGACCGGAACGTGGTCGAGGAAATGCGCAAGCGCGGCTGCAATCTCGGCGGCGAGCAGTCCGGGCACATCATCCTGGGCGAGCACTCCACCACGGGCGACGGGCTCATCGCAGCGCTCCAGGTGCTGGCCGCGATCGTCGAGACCGGCGCTCCCGCGAGCCGGGTCTGCAGCGTGTTCAAGCCGGTGCCGCAGCGGCTCCTCAACGTGCGCGTCGCCGACGCGAGCGTCATCAAGCATCCAGTGGTCGGGCAGGCGATCGCCGAGGGTGAGCAGCGTCTGGGCGGGCGCGGCCGGCTCTTGGTGCGCAAGTCCGGGACCGAGCCCCTGATCCGCATCATGGCGGAGGCCGAGGACGAGGCGCTCATCGCGTCGGTGATCGACGCGGTCGCCGCTGCCATCCGCTCGGCGGGGGGGTCGGGGCAGAAGGCGGCGGAATGAACGGCCGCGTCCTCATCGTTGCCGGCAGCGACTCCGGCGGCGGCGCGGGCATCCAGGCCGACATCAAGACGGTGACGGCGCTGGGCGGCTTCGCGGCCACCGCGGTGACGGCGATCACCGCGCAGAACACGCTCGGCCTTTTCGGTATCGTGCCGGTGGAGGCGAGCTTCGTGCGCCAGCAGATCGACGTGGTCCTCGCGGACATCGGCGCTGATGCGATCAAGACCGGCATGCTCTGCAGCGCCGAGGTGATCGAGACCCTGGTGGAGGCGCTCGAGGCCCAGGCGCCGGGTGCGCCCGTCGTCGTCGATCCCGTCATGATCTCAACCAGCGGCCAGCGGCTCCTCGACTGCAGCGCGGTCGACGCGCTGAAGCGCGCCCTGCTCGTTCGCGCGACGTTGGTGACGCCCAACGTGCCGGAGGCCGAGGCGCTCACCGGCATGACCGTGCGCGACATCGACGATATGCGCCGCGCCGCCGAGATGCTGGTGAAGCTCGGCGTCAAGGTCGCGATGGTGAAGGGCGGTCACCTCGACAGCAAGACGGTTTGCGATCTGATCGCGAGCGAGGATGGCGTTTACACGCTCTCGAGCCCCCGCATCGAGACGCGCCACACCCACGGCACCGGCTGCACGCTCGCGTCTGGGATCGCGACCGGTCTCGCGCAGGGCATGGCGTTCCGCCCTGCCATCGAGCGCGCCCGCCGCTATCTCATCGCGGCTCTCGAGAGCGCTCCCGGCTACGGCCAGGGCCACGGCCCGCTCGATCACGCGCACACGGTTTGCCTGGAGGAGTGGGGCGCGGGCTGAGCGGCTGGTGCCGCTTATTCGTTAGATCCCGCACCGCACAACGGTGCGTCGCGCCGCAACACAAAGCCCGCGACTGTGAGGAGATTCGGGCACGGGCGTGTGGCCGCGCGTCGCGCCTTACATCGACAGTCATCTCCCGAGATTGTGCCAGGAGGTGTCGAATGGTACGCCATTTTCTCGTTACGACGGTGTTCCTGGTGGCCAGCGTTCCCGCGCTGGCGCAGACGAGCACACCCACGAGCCCGGTGAGCCCAGCGGCTCAGCCGGCGCAGCAAGACGTGATCACCAAGCAGGACAATTCGCAGGTGCGGGTCTATCGGTTGGTCGGCAGCAAGGTCGTGGGGCCGGACGGCCAGACTGTGGGCAAGGTCGACGATCTCTTGCTCGATCGCGACCAGAAGCTGGCCGGCGTTATCGTCAGCGTCGGCGGCTTCCTCGGCGTCGGCTCGAAGTCGGTCGCGCTCCCGCCGGATCGCGTCGACATCAGCCAGGCCTATGGTGAGGAGCGGGTGGTCAAGATCGAGGCCACCAAACAGGAGCTGAGCGCCGCGCCCGCCTTCAAGACGCTCGAAGTGCAGAAGGCGGAAGCCGACGAGAAGGCGGCTCGCGCGCGCGCCCTGCAGAACATGCCCCCGGGATCGCCGACACCGGGCTCTCCGATCTCGCCGCTCGCGCCGGTCCGTCCGCCCTCATCCCCGGGCTCCAGCACGCAGTAGGTAAGACCGCAGCGTAGCTCCACGGCATGAGGGAGCGGTCGCCTCGGCCGCGGAGCGCACGGCTGAGAAGCGCCGCGGATCCTGCGGCGCGTGCTCACGCGAGCAAGGCGATGGCGGTCGAGAGTATGCTAAGGTCGCCTCATGATCGCGATCGACAAGCAACAGGTCACCGGCGCCGAGGTCGTGCTGCCCTGCACCGATCTCGAGGCGGCGCTCGGCTTCTTCCGAGACCGCTTGGGGTTTCAGCTACAAGCGATATTTCCGGCGGATGCGCCGGCGGTGGCGGTGCTGGCGGGGCATGGGTTGCGAGTGAGGCTCGATCGGGATGCACCGGGTGCGCCGGGGCGCCTTCGTCTGCTCTGCCGCGAGCCCTCCGCCGTCGCGGGCGGCGAGTTGGTGCTCATGGCGCCCAACGGAACGCGGGTGGAGCTCGTGGAGGCGGAGACGCCGGTCGTGCTGCCGCCGCTCAAGCCCGAGCTCGTGATCGCGCGCATGGACGGCGCGGGTGCGTTCGACGCTGGCCGCGCGGGCATGCTCTACCGCGATCTCATTCCCAGCCGGCTCGGTGGCCGGTTCATCGCCTCGCACATCCGGATTCCACAGGGCGGGCCGGTTCCGGACTACGTGCATTTCCACAAGATCCGCTTCCAGATGATCTTCTGTCGGACGGGCTGGGCGCGGCTTGTCTACGAGGACCAGGGCCCACCGTTCGTCATGGCGGCCGGCGATTGCGTGCTGCAGCCGCCGCAGATCCGCCATCGCGTGCTTGAGAGCTCGCCCGGCCTCGAGGTGATCGAGATCGCCTGTCCTGCGGTGCACGAGACCTTCGCCGAGAACGCGATCACGCTGCCGACCGGCCGCCTCGATCCAACTCGCGATTTCGGCGGCCAGCGTTTCCTCTGGCACGTCGCGGCGAAGGCTCGCTGGCAGCCCTGGCGCATCGCCGGCTTCGAGTGCCGAGAGACTGGCATGGGCGAGGCGACCAAGGGCCTCGCGGGCGCGCGCGTCGTGCGGCCCAAGGGCGCATCGGAGACGCCGCCCGCGAGCCACGCCCGCGAGTTCCAGTTCTTCTTCGTGCTGGACGGCATCGCGACGCTCGCGTGCGAGGGCACGCATTCGCTTTCACCTGGTGACGCCGTTACGATCCCTGCGGGACTACCGTATGCGCTCGGCGATTGCGCAGACGATCTCTCGCTGCTCGAGGTGACGCTGCCGGCCTAGCCTAAATCACCGACAGATCCGCTTCGGGCGGCCGTTTGAGGAGCGCCGCGATCCGCTCGAGGCCGCGCACGACCTCCGCGCGGCGGACCGGCGTGCCAAGGCAAAGCCGCACGGCGTTGGGCGGGTTGCTGCGGCCGAGCCAGAAGGCAGTGGCAGCGGTGACACCGACACCTTCGCGGCGAATGGCGGTCTCGAAGGCGTCGGCGCGCCAGCCCTCAGGCAGCCAGAGCAGGAGATGCGGCGCGGCAGGGTGGCCGCTCAGCCGGAAGCCCGCCAGCATCTCGCGCACGAGTTTCTGTCGCGCCACGATCTCCGCGCGCTTCTGCTCCACCAGCCGGTCGGCGATGCCGTCCTCAATCCAGCGGGTGGCAAGGGCCGCCATCAGCGGCGTCGCCATGTAGATGGTGGCGCGGAGCGCTGCCGCCACGCGATCGACCGCCTCCTCGGGCCCGTGCACGTAGCCGATGCGCAGTCCGGGCGCCAGGCTCTTCGAGGTCGAGGTGATGTAGAAGCTGCGCTCCGGCGCGAAGCTCGCGACCGGCGGTGGCGCGTCCTTCAGAAGGAAGCCATAGACGTCGTCCTCGACCAGCGCGATGCCGTGCGTGCGCGCGATCTCCGCGAGCGCGCGCCGCCGCTCCACCGGCAACACCGTCGCGGTCGGGTTGTGCAGGCTCGGCAGCGTGTAGAGCGCCTTGACGCTGCCGCCGCGGCAGAGCGAGGCGACGGCATCGGGCAGCAGACCCTGCTCGTCCATCGCGACGGGCGCAAGCCGCAGGCTCAAGAGGCTGGCGGCCGAGCGCACGCCCGGATAGGTGAGGCTCTCCACCGCGACCGTATCGCCGGGCTGTGTCACCGCCGAGAGCACCGAAGCGACGGCGTTCTGACCGCTCTGGGTGACGAGCACCTGAGACGGATTGGTCTTGACGCCGCCGCGGGCGATCCAGCGCGCGCCGGCGGCGCGATCGATGGCGCGCCCCGCGTGCGGCTGGTACTGCAAGAGTGCCTCCAGGTCGGGACTCTCGGCGATCTCGCGCAGCCCCTTGGCGACCAGCGCCGGCTCCTCGCCGGTCTGCGGCCGGTTAAGGCTCAGGTCCACGAAGTCGGGTCCCATCGGCTCGCCGCGCAAGGCGGGATCGGTGATGGTGCTGGTCGGGCGCACGTATGTGCCGCGGCCGACCTCGCCGGAGATGAGGCCGCGCCGTTCCGCCTCCGCATAGGCGCGTGTCACCGTGCCAACGGTGACCTTGAGGTTCCAGGCGAGGTCGCGATGCGTCGGCAATCGCGTGCCGACAGGAAGCCTGCCGGCGCGAATGTCGCTCGCGAGCGCATCAGCGATCGCGCGGTAGAGAGGGCCACGCTGCTGGGCGAGATCGGGTTGCCAGTTCAGAATTGTCATGGTGACAATCTCGGACTCGGGCGGAATTAAGCGGTTTCGCTCACCCCACTTGTACCCCGAATTGTCAATACTGGAATAGGGACAATACGCACGGCTGATGCGCACCAGTAGCAGCATTCCGGCGTAGGGATGGAGGCTCAGCTCAGCCTAGCGCCGCGGATTAACGTCGTGCAACCGCGCTCAAACTCGGCATCGGCACTGGTGCACATGGCATAGAGGACCTTGCCGGTGATCAAGACCTCGTTATTCCTGATTGCGGCGCCCCCGGACGACGCGGCGAGCATCGACGCAATAACCCCGGACATGAGCGCGAGTGCGTTTCGCCTCATGCGCCCCTCCTCGCAGAATACAACCCCGCTGGCACCCCGGGCGGAGCGAGGCGCCAAGCGCAAATTATCGCGTGGGCGCGCGCTCGGGCTCCAGTGATCGAATTGAGGCGGCCGCGATCAGCGCGCGGTGACGCGGCTGCGGAAGCCCAAGGGATCGTCGATCAAGCGCAGGGGCTCGATGCTGGCGCCCGTACCGCGAATCGTGACATCGCCGTAGTTGAAAATGCGGCCGAGGATCGATTGATCGACATCGACGCTCTCGACCTTGTCCATGTTCATCTCGACGGTGTGCCGGCGGACCAAGCCGCGCTTGAAGATCACGCGGCGGTCGGTGACGGCAAGCTCGGTGCTCATGCGCCGGAGCCAGGCGCGAGACCAGGTGATGAACGCGCCGCCGGCGCCCACGACAATCAAGCTGACGGGAAGCACGGCGGTGTTCACCTCGCTCCCTTGGCTCTGCATCGCCGACGAGAGCGCCATGCCCAACGCGACGACGCCAAGGAACGGCAGCACCGGTAGATAGATGAGCCAGTGCAGCTTGCTCTTGTGCAGCAAGGTCTCGCCGGGTTGCAGCACGTGCTCGACGTAGCCCATGGTGTCTCCTGTCGCGGAGCCGGTTTGCACCGGTCGCGCTTGCGCGCGGGCATCGCTCGGCTAAGGTGACGGAGAAAGAGCGCGGAGGAAAGTGTGGCGAAGACCTACGAGATCGCGACCATTCCCGGCGACGGCATCGGCAAGGAAGTGGTGCCGGAAGGCATGCGCGTGCTCGAGGCAGCGGGCCGCCGCTTCGGCTTCGCGCTCAAGTGGCGCGAGTTCGACTGGAGCTGCGAGCGTTACACCAAGACTGGCAGCATGATGCCCGCCGACGGGCTCGATCAGCTGCGCCGGAGCCAGGCTGTGTTCCTGGGCGCGGTCGGGTTTCCGGGCGTGCCCGACCACGTCTCGCTTTGGGGCCTCCTGATCCCGATTCGGCGCGGTTTCAAGCAGTACGTGAATCTCCGGCCGATTCGTTTGCTCGCCGGCGTCGACTCGCCGCTCAAGGACCGCAAGCCCGGCGAGATCGATTTCTACGTCGTGCGCGAGAATAACGAGGGCGAGTATTCCGAGATCGGCGGCCGGCTCTATGCCGGCACCGAGTTCGAGATGGCGATGCAGCAGACCGTGTTCACCCGGCGCGGCTGCGACCGCATCATGCGCTTCGCCTTCGAGCTCGCGATGAAGCGGAAGAAGCACGTCACCTCAGCCACCAAGTCGAACGGCATCATCCACACGATGCCCTACTGGGACGAGCGCTTCGCCGCCATCGCAAAGGAGTATCCGGGGGTCAAGACCGACCAATACCACATCGACATCCTGACCGCCCATTTCGTGCGCCATCCCGATTGGTTCGACGTGGTGGTGGGGTCGAACCTGTTCGGCGACATTCTCTCGGACCTGGGGCCCGCGGTGGTGGGATCGATCGGCATCGCGCCGTCGGCCAACATCAATCCCGAGCGCGAGCTGCCCTCGATGTTCGAGCCCGTGCACGGCTCCGCGCCCGACATCTACGGCCAGGCGATCGCCAACCCGATCGGCCAGATCTGGTCAGGCGCGATGATGCTCGACCAGCTCGGCGAGAGTGCCGCGGCGGCGGCGATCGAGAGCGCCGTCGCCCGCGTGCTCGCGGATCCCAAGGCGCCTAAGACGCCGGACCTCGGCGGCACGGCCAAGACACACGAGCTCGGTGAAGCCATCGCCACGGCGCTCGCCTGAGGCTCATGCCATGACCGACAAGTACTTCGACGATTTCGAGATCGGCGAGCGTTTTTCGACGCCCGGCATCACGCTCACGGAGAGCCTGATCATCGACTTCGCGATGCGCTACGACCCGCAGCCCTTCCACATCGACATCGAGGCCGGGAAGGAGAGTAATTACGGTGGGCTCATCGCCAGCGGGTTTCAGACCCTGGCGGTGGGGTTCCGGATGGTGCTGGAGACCGGCATCTTCCGCGCCTGCAGCATGGGTTCGCCGGGCTGCGATGAGCTGCGTTGGCTCAAGCCGGTTCGCCCCGGCGACACGCTTCACACCGAACTTCAGGTGGTCGAGAAAACGCCGTCGCGCTCCAAGCCCGACCGCGGCATGCTCCGGATCAAGTACTGGATCAAGAACCAGCGCGGCGAGGACGTGATCACTTTCACGTCGATGCATCTGGCGCGTCGACACCCAGGATAGGGCTGTGAGCTCGGGCACCACTGCGACACCTCAGCGCGTCCTCGATGGTTGACGGCGTCGTTCCCCCTCACTAGCTTGCCCCGCGGGACACGGCCCCCCAACGGGTCGCAGCTATTCTGGAAGGAATAGGCCATGAAGCCGCTCGCTCGGCCCGCCAATCCTTGCTTCTCGTCAGGTCCTTGCGCCAAGCGTCCGGGCTGGTCGCTGGAGGTGCTCCACGACGCCTGCCTCGGACGCTCGCACCGCTCCAAGGCGGGCAAGGCCAAATTGAAAGAGGTGATCGACCGCACGCGCGCCATCCTTGGCGTGCCCGCGGATTACCGGATCGGCATCGTGGCGGGCTCCGACACCGGCGCGGTCGAGCTCGCGCTCTGGTCGCTGCTCGGCGCCCGCGGCGTCGATTGCCTTGCCTGGGAGAGCTTCGGTGAGGGTTGGATCACCGATGCCGTGAAGCAGCTCAAGCTCAAGGACGTGCGCACGATCCGTGCCGCTTACGGCGCACTGCCGGATCTGACCCAGGTCGATCCCGCCCACGACGTGGTCTTCACGTGGAACGGCACCACCTCCGGGGTGCGCGTGCCCGACGGCGTTTGGATCAAGGACGATCGCGACGGGCTCGCGATCTGCGATGCGACCTCCGCGGCCTTCGCGATGGACCTGCCGTGGCGGAAGCTCGATGTTGTCACGTGGTCCTGGCAGAAGGTGCTGGGTGGCGAGGCCGCACATGGCATGCTCGTGCTCAGCCCGCGGGCCGCCGAGCGCGCCGCGAGCTACGTGCCGCCGTGGCCCCTGCCGAAACTCTTCCGCTTGAACTCGAAGGGCAAGTTCAACGAGGCGATCTTCGTCGGCGAGACCATCAACACGCCCTCGATGCTCTGCGTCGAGGATGCGATCGACGGCCTCAAATGGGCGGAGCGGGTCGGCGGCCTCGAGGGCTTGATTGGGCGCTCGGAAGCGAACCTCGCGGCGATCGCCGCCTGGGTGGAGAAGACGTCCTGGATCGATTTCCTGGCATCCGATCCGCGCACGCGCTCCTGCACCTCGGTCTGTCTCGCGATCATCGACGACTGGTTCCGGCGGCTTGGCAAGGACGCGCAGCGCGCGGTGGTGAAGCAGCTGGAGGCGCTGCTCGATGCCGAAGGCGTCGCGCACGACATCGCCGGCCACCGGGATGCACCGCCGGGGCTGCGCATCTGGACCGGCGCCACTGTCGAGCGCGGTGATCTCGAGGCGTTGCTACCGTGGCTCGACTGGGCCTATGGCGAAATCCGCCGCGCAGCGGCGGCCTGAGCCATGGCGAAGGTGCTGATCGCCGACGCGCTAAGCCCGCGCGCGGTGGAAATCTTTAGGGAGCGCGGCGTCGAGACCGACGTGAAGGTCGGGCTCAGGCCCGATGCGCTCAAGGCGATCATCGGGGCCTACGACGGTCTCGCCGTGCGCTCGACTACGAAGGTGACCCGGCCGCTGATCGAACGCGCCGAGCGGCTCAAGGTGATCGGTCGCGCGGGAATCGGCGTCGACAACATCGATCTGCCCGGCGCGACCCAGCGTGGGATCGTCGTGATGAACACGCCCTACGGCAATTCCATCACGACGGCCGAGCACGCGATCGCGCTGATGTTCGCGCTGGCGCGTGAGGTGCCGGCGGCGGACCAGTCGACGCAGGCGGGCAAATGGGAGAAATCCCGCTTCATGGGCGTCGAGCTCTTCGGGAAGACCCTTGCCGTCGTCGGCTGCGGCAATATCGGCTCGATCGTCGCGGACCGCGCGCTGGGCCTCAAGATGAGGGTGATCGCCTACGATCCCTATCTCTCGCCGGAGCGGGCGATCGAGATTGGGGTCGAGAAGGTGGACCTCGACGAGCTGTTCCGGCGCGCGGATTTCATCACGCTTCACACACCTCTCACCGACGCCACCCGCGATATCATCGACGCCAAGGCGATCGCTAAGATGAAGAAAGGCGTGCGCCTCATCAATTGCGCTCGCGGCGGGTTGATCCGCGAGGCCGACCTCAAGGCGGCGCTCGATTCGGGCCAGGTGGCGGGCGCGGCGCTCGATGTGTTTCCGGTCGAGCCGGCCACCGAGAACATCCTGTTCGGGCATCCGAAGGTGGTGGCGACGCCGCATCTCGGCGCCGCCACCTCAGAGGCGCAGGAGAACGTGGCGCTGCAGATCGCCGAGCAGATGGCGGCCTTCCTGCTCACCGGCGCGGTGGTGAACGCGCTCAATATGCCCTCGCTTACGGCGGAGGAGGCGACGCGGCTCGGGCCCTATATGAAGCTCGCAGAGCAGCTCGGGAGCTTCGCGGGCCAGCTCACGGAATCGCCGATCCGCGCGGTTGCGATCGAGTACGAGGGCCAGCTGGCCGAGCTCAACGTGAAGCCGCTCACCTCCGTGGTGCTGAAGGGGCTGCTGGCGCCGCAGCTCGACAGCGTCAACATGGTGAACGCGGCGCTGCTCTGCCGCGAGCGCGATATACGGGTCAGCGAGACCCGGCTCACCGCCGAGGGCGATTTTCACACACTGATGCGCGTCACGCTCACCACTGAGCGGCGCACGCGCAGCGTCGAGGGCACGCTGTTCCGCGGCCGGCAGCCGCGCATCGTGATGATCGAGAACGTGCCGATGGAGGCGGAGCTCGGCGCCAACATGCTGTTCGTACGGAACAAGGACAAGCCGGGCTTCATCGGCAACCTCGGCCGCACGCTCGGCGAGGCCGGCATCAACATCGCGACGTTCCACCTCGGCCGCACCGCGCCCGGCGAGGACGCGATCTGCCTGGTCCAGGTCGATCAGCCCTTGAGCGAGCTGTTGCTGGAGCAGGTGTGCACGATCCCCGACGTCGTGCAGGCGAAGCTGCTGCGGTTTTGAGGAAGTTCTGACGTCAATTCAGCAGGAAGCCGCCGGACTTGAGCGGGACCGGCTTGACCGCGATCGTATCGCGGGTGGGGTGCTGGCCGCCGCGTACGACGAGGACCTGAGACGGCGCCGAGGTTTGCTGCGGCATGGCGCTCGCTGCGGGGGCTGTCGTTGGAGCCGGGGCCGATGGCGTCGCAGTTGCCACGTAGGACGAGGCGCCGCCGCCCCAGGTCCTGACGGGCCCCACATCGACATGTATGAAACTGTGCGCGGGATAGTAGCCGACGCCGCCGCCACGGAGCGACAACGCCGCCATGTGGAGCTGGCTCAGGGTTCGGCCGCGCAGGGAAATATCCGCGGCCTGGCCGCGCATGTGCAGGCTGTTGACCGCAGCGCCTTCGGCCACTAATCGGGCATTGGTCTCGGGCGTGCGATAGCCGGACGTCAGCAGGAAGGGCTCGTCGATGTCGAGCTTTTGCTGCAGGGCCACCAGGAGGTCGAGGAGCCGGGGGTCGATCGGATGCGTGGTGTTCGTGTGGAAATCGCGCAACGCCCAGTTCAGGGATCTCAGCGCCTGTGGGATATAGTAATCATTCGCCCAGAAGATCGACGTGTATGACTCGCCGGTGTTGACATTATAGAGCGCGAGGCGCCGGAAATAGAGAATGCTCGGCGCGGCGGCGAGCGCCGGCCTCGCGGCCGCGCCCACCAGCGCTGCCCCCGCGAAAGCCAGCATCTTCCGACGCGACAAGGTCTTTCCCCGGTCCATCTTCGCATCCTTGGCCGCGCGAGGCACATTGGTGCGCCTCGCCCGACCGGATCAGACACCCGGGTTGGTTAAGGCCCGGTAACCAGACCTTCGGATTCGTCTGGTTTTCTTTCATTTTCTGAGACCTGAGAGAGCTGCTGCGAGCGTTCCCTCCTTTTCGTTTGCGGCGCTCCGGGAATCACGATATCCCCGCCGGCATGAACGAGGCCCTGCATCCAGCGTTGCTTCCCCTGGGATTAAGCGACCTGCTGCCGCCTGAGGCGGGCGTCGAAGCGCGCGTGGTTGCCGCCATGATGGCGGTGCTCGAGAGTCACGGCTACGAGCGCGTCAAGCCGCCGCTGATGGAATTCGAGGAAAACCTGCTGAGCGGTACCGGCGCTGCCATGGCGAAAGAGACGTTCCGCCTGATGGACCCGATCTCTCAGCGTATGATCGGGCTCCGTGCCGATATGACCACGCAAGTGGCGCGGATCGCGACCACGCGGCTCAAGGACGCGCAGCGGCCGCTGCGCCTCTGCTACGCGGGGCAGGTGCTGCGCGTGAAGGGCAGCCAGCTCCGACCCGAGCGCCAGGTGGGCCAGGTGGGAGCCGAACTGATCGGTACCGACTCCGTCGCGGCTGACCTCGAGGTGGTGGCGCTTGCGGCGGAGGCGCTGCAGGCGCTCGGCATCGAGGCGCTCTCGGTCGACCTGACCCTGCCGACATTGGTGCCCGCGATCACGGACGCTCTAGGGCTCGGTGCCAAGGTGCTGGATCGGCTCCGCGCCGCGCTCGACCACAAGGATGCGGCGGCGGTTGCAGCGGTCGACGGTCGCGCGGCGGCGCTGCTGGGAAAGCTGCTGGCGAGCGCGGGTGTCGCGGCCACCACGCTCCGGACGATCCAGGCGCTCGATCTGCCGGCGGCCGCTGCGGAAGAGCGGGCGCGCCTCGTCGATGTCACCAGTCGCCTGGGCGCGAGCTTGCCGGGGCTCGCGATCACCGTCGATCCCGTGGAGAACCGTGGCCTGGAGTACCACACCGGGGTCAGTTTCACGGTCTACGCGCGGGGCGTGCGGGGCGAGCTCGGCCGCGGCGGCCGTTATCGCACGGGAAACGGCGAGGGCGAGCCGGCGACCGGCCTCACGCTCTACACCGACACGATCCTGCGCGCGCTCCCGCCGCAGACGCCGCCACGGAGGCTCTACGTGCCCGCCGGGAGCGATGCCGCGGTCGCCAAGCGATTGCGCGGCGAAGGCTGGGTGACGGTGGCCGGTCTCGAAGTCGCCGCCGATCCCGCCGCCGAGGCCCGGCGGTTCAATTGCGGCCACCGGCTCGAGGGTGCGACAATCCTCGCCGTGGACTGAACCCCGCTTCGCGAAAGGCACTTCCACGTCATGGCGAACGTCGCGGTGATCGGCGCCCAGTGGGGCGACGAGGGCAAGGGCAAGATCGTCGACTGGCTCTCGGAGCGTGCAGACGTGGTGGTGCGCTTCCAGGGCGGCCACAACGCCGGCCACACGCTGGTCATCGGTAACGTGGAGTATCGCCTCAGCCTGCTGCCGTCGGGCGTAGTGCGGCCGGGCAAGCTCTCAGTGATCGGCAACGGCGTCGTGGTGGACCCCTGGGCGCTGCTCCGCGAGATCGACGCGATCCGCGAGAAGGGAATTCATGTGACGCCGGACTCGCTGAAGCTCGCGGAGAACGCGGCACTGATCCTGCCGTCGCACGCCGCGATCGATCGCGCGCGCGAGGACGCGCACGGACCGCGCAAAATCGGCACGACCGGCCGCGGTATCGGTCCCGCTTACGAGGACAAGGTTGGCCGCCGCGCGATCCGGGTTTGCGACCTTGCGGAGCCGGAGACGCTACCGGAAAAGATCGATCATCTCCTGATGCATCACAACGCGCTGCTGAACGGACTCGGCGCCGGCCCCATCGATCGCGACCGGCTCCTCAAGGGGCTCACGGAGGTGGCACCGAAGGTGCTGCCCTACGCCGACCGCGTCTGGGAGCGTCTCGACGAGGCGAAGCGCCAGGGCAAGCGCATCCTCTTCGAGGGCGCCCAAGGCGCCATGCTCGATGTCGATCATGGCACATACCCCTACGTCACCTCCTCGAATACCGTGGCGGGGCAGGCGGCGGCGGGCTCGGGCATGGGGCCGGGCGGCGTGGGATTCGTGCTCGGCATCACCAAGGCCTACACCACGCGGGTCGGCAGCGGCCCGTTCCCGACCGAGCTCACCGACGCCATCGGCCAGCGGCTCGGGGAGCGCGGCAAGGAGTTCGGCGTGGTGACGGGACGCAAGCGGCGCTGCGGCTGGTTCGACGCGGTGATGGTGCGCCAGGCGATCAAGGTCGGCGGCATCACCGGGATCGCGTTCACCAAGCTCGACATTCTCGACGGCTTCGATGAGATCAAGATCTGCGTCGCCTACCGGCACCGCGGCGAGACCACGCACTATCTGCCCGCGAGCGGTACGGCGCAGGCGGAAGTCGAGCCGGTCTATGAAAGCTTCCCCGGCTGGCAAGAGAGCACGCGCGGCGCCCGCTCCTGGATCGATCTGCCCGCCAACGCCATCAAATACGTGAAACGCGTCGAGGAGCTGATCGAGGCGCCGGTAGCACTCCTCTCCACGAGCCCCGAGCGCGAGGACACGATCTTGGTCCGCGACCCGTTCGCGGATTAGCGCAGTTCTCGGCTGGCCGGATGCTGTGCGTCCTTCGACTCACGCCTCTGCGAAAGGTGGCTCAGGATGAAGTCTTTCCTTTTACCGTTATGAAATTCGCCTCATCCTGAGCCGCGATGCGGAGCATCGCGCGTCGAAGGACGCATGGCGTTACTACCGTCCGCTCGCTGCGATCTTCTGCTGCTTCGGCTTCTTGGTGAGGTAGTCCTCGACCTCCTCGTCGAGTTCCTCGAGACGGTTCTGAAAGAAGTGGTCGGCGCCCCGCACCAGCCGGAAGTCGATGGTGATGTCGCGCTGGTGCATGAGCTTGTTGATGAGCTTCTGCACGCTCTCGAGCGGCACCAGATGGTCCTTGTCGCCGTGGATAATGAGGCCCGAGGAGGGGCAGGGCGCCAGGAAGCCGAAGTCGTAGAGGTTGGCCGGGGGCGCCACCGAGATGAACCCGTCGATCTCCGGCCGGCGCATCAGGAGCTGCATGCCGATCCAGGCGCCGAAGGAGAACCCGCCGATCCAGCAGGCCGACGCGTTGGCGTTGTAGCCCTGCAACCAGTCGAGCGCCGAGGCGGCGTCGGAGAGCTCGCCCTCGCCGCGGGCGAAGCTGCCCTGGCTCCGGCCGACGCCGCGGAAATTGAAACGCAGCGCCGAAAAGCCCTGGCGGACGAAGGCATGGTAGAGGGTGTAGACCACCTTATTGTTCATGGTGCCGCCGTGCTGCGGATGCGGATGCAACAGCAGGGCGATCGGAGCATTGGGGTGCTTCGAGTGGTTGTAGCGCCCCTCGAGACGGCCCTCGGGGCCGTTGATGATGACTTCAGGCATCTCTTGGAAGGACCCCTACCGGCACTGGGAGAACGCGCGAATTCCCGACT
>Ga0126378_10000705_pt1 | contig 24635 bp, 20 predicted proteins | sample PanSoiMetPlot_23_FD_92587 | JGI IMG/M metagenome (GOLD analysis project Ga0126378, IMG submission 92587) | Tropical forest soil microbial communities from Panama - MetaG Plot_23 | ecosystem: Environmental > Terrestrial > Soil > Tropical forest > Bulk soil | place: Panama | collected 2016-02-17
GTAAATCGTCCCCGGTGAATTACAGTAGGGCGTGGATGTTTTCGTCAGACGGTCGTGCGCCACGGAATCTTCAGTATAAACAAAGTCCTCTTTGACCAGGGCAGAGCCGACCGTGCAGTTGGGATCAACAAACTGAGTTTGTGAGAGGCGACCGACGCCGTCCACTTTGGCAGTGGTGACCTCATTCTGGGTGGAAATGATTTTTCTAGTGACGGTTACTCCGAAAGGCGCAATATCTTGATATGCGAACGTGAGGAGACCACCATCCGGAAAGGAAGATTGCGTGAGACGAAAAGAACTGTCATAGGTGAAGCTGGTGGAGCGGCCGTTTTCGTCAGTGGAGCTCGATTTGAATCCCGTATTGAAATCGTAATTTGCTGTGGAAATATGCGTCACGGAACCCGATACGCCGGGAGTAGTGGTGCTGTTCGCTTGGATTTGTGTGGGATAGGCGCCATAGAACGTAGATGAATACGTGTAGGTCGTGGTGTGGCCGAGGGCATCAATCGCATGATACGTGGTTCCTGTATCGTAGACGTTCGTGTAGGAAGTGACGGGCCGCCATGTTGCCGTGGAACTACAGGGAGTAGTTGTGAGTTGCTGTGCGATGGAAGAGACATTCCCGCGTTTTGCTCCCGGAGCGGCGACGTGTTGCATGGTGATGCCGGAAGATGTTAGGTAGCTAGCGTTATCGTAGGTGTAGTCTGTTTCGGCGCACTTGTTGCCGCTGCCATCCAGGACCTGAGAGATCGCGACTGGCGTGAGCAGGTTTTCACCGAGGAAATTGGAATCGCTTTGCCATTGGTAAGTCGTAGCGGTCTGTTTTTTCAGCGCTCCAGGGCCGTTGCTCCCATAGTCGTAGAAGTTTTGGTGTGTCGGAAGGCCATAGAACCCGTTTCCTGATATTTCATTGGGATAGTTGCCTCCGGGGCCGTAGCTGGTCCAATCTGGTATTCCATAGTTGAATCCTGGATCGTAAGTGGTGCTTACTTGATTCGTTTGTCCGTTTGGCCAAGCTGTTGTTTGCGAGAGAAGGACGGCATTTGCGGACGCGGTGTTATGCGAGTAGACGCGGAGAGGATCTCGCTCAGTGTGATAGGTTGAGGTAACAGTTTTCAGCAGTGTGCCACTCGTGTACGAACCACTGTAAAAGAGGGTTTGGCAGGCAAAGCCTCCACCTACGCCGCAAAATGTACTTTGCGTATCGTTACCGGCTGGGTCTGTTGCAACGCTTCCCGTGACTACGCCCGCCGAGACAAGCCACTGGTAGTTCCAGGTGTGTGCGCCGGTGCCGTCGTTGGCATTCATGGAGCGCGATGTGACTGCACGGCTCATGGAGCCTTGCTGCATGCTCAAATTGGCCCAGTTATAAGTGATGGTTCCGCCCGTCGGAAGTGTGATGGAGGTCAAATCCAGGTAGGAATCGTAGGAAAACTGCCACATTGTTAGATTGGGAAGGACCACGGCTTTCAACAGCCGATACGTTCCACTTGCTTCGTAGATTCCCGAGAGCCCAAAGTTCGTTTGATAGGCGTAATCCGCGTAACAGAGTGTGATGACGGAGGTGCCGCCATTGTAAGCGGGAAGATTCCAAGCCCGAGCTGAAGCTGTTCCAGAAGGACAGTTGCTGGTACTCGACGGCGTTCCTGGCGTGAGGAATAGAGCGTTGAAACTGCCATACGTTCCATCGCTGGGGATCGAGCCTGGGATGACTCGCCCGAGGGTGTCGGTCCAGCCCGACGCAGTCGTTGCTATCTGATTGCCGTTTGGGTCGGTAATTGTTCCGGTGCCGTCACTTCCCAACGCGTACCGGACGCCGTCGCGATCGATCACGCTGGAGCCACCGCCGAAGTAAATGCCCGTGGCATCAATGGATTCGCCAGAGGCTTCGCTGGCTATTTCGTGAGAGGAGCCGTCGGGAGTAAAGACATTCCAGTAGGTGAAGCGCCATGTGCCTCCTGCATCGAGTCTCGTCCCGGTCACCGTGTTCATCTTCGTACGCACATCGCGGTCCGAGACGATCTCGACTGCGCCCGGACTAAATTGCCAGTGGGAACTAGTCGAACCATTGAAGATATGCCAACCCTTGTTGTTGTAGCGAATGAAAAACCCGAGTGCGAGTTTTCCCCCGCGCTGCGGATAGGAAACGAGAGGGATGTGAAGCATGACGTTTCCGTTCGTTAGGCTCACGCTATCAATGTTTCCGTGTTGATAAGCACCGAAGGGCTTCAGCCCTTGCTCAACATCGGGAGCCACTTGAGCGGTGGCCGTGTGGCCGACGACAAATGCGAGCAATCCGAGCAGGGCCGCGCGTTTCACAGCCCACCCCCGGTCGTTGAACTCGGGGCATCAAAGTCGGTGGTGGCGATGATCGCTCCAGTCTGAATGGAGTTAAAGGTGATGGTTTCAATCTGCTGACCGTTGAACAACGTTGTCACCTGGAACGGAAAGGAAACACCGGCAACGTTCTGATAATTCGAGAATAGGTAAGTCATGGTCGCAGTGTTGAGAGCGTTGGAGGCTTCGGAAGTGAGAAAATCGACGCGCACAGGCAAGAGCGAAACTGGATCAAAATACCAATCCTGCTTGCAGATTTGCGCCGATAGTTCATCGGTAAGGTCAACCGAGGATACTTTGAGCGCAGCGACGCCGCCGATGGCGACTTGCTGAACGCTGCTGATTTGGGTATTCGCTTTTGCCAAATTCTTGGCCAAGACGATTGCCGCCAAATGCGGAGGAACAAGGTTCATCACCAGATGGCCGATTGCACCCTGGCGAACCTTCCCTCCATCCAGAATGGCTGGGTTGCCGTGGCCGCTGACAAAAACTGTCGAGCCGTTCGGGCCGGGGCGCTCGTAGCGAAACTCCATGCCGGCGTTTTCCCAGAGAATGGACCCGGAGATTCCACCTGGGGTCGCAGCAATAGTTCCGCGTGCGATGACACCGCTTGTGGGGGAGTACCATCCAGCGCCCCCAAGGGCTGAGACTGATTGATTCAACAAGGTAATGGCGCTTGCGTTGCGCTGAGGCGGTGGTTGGGTGCTCGCTGTGGGTGCGAAAGCGGAAATGAGCAGAGGTAAGAGAATTACGGAGACGTACGCTCTTGCGAGGCGCATGGGACCTCCAGGCTGGGGGTCCGGGGCGCAAGGCAGACCACTTTGGCGTCGCGGCGGGGACCACCGCAAATCTACTCGACGGTGCCTGGCTGGCTGAGCCGTTCGAGTGGGAAAGTGGATGACTTTATACGCGGGCAACGCGAAACCTGTCAAGAAAATTTTGAAAGACAAAATAACAGCGGGAAGGGCTTGTGGCTGAATCACTTATACGGCCGGAATTAATTACTTCGTGATTTGTTCCTTTTTCGCTTACTTGCGTGGATGCCTCCCCTGCGTTTTGATCCAATGCTTTAGTTTCTCTATCCTGACGGTATCTTCACACGGGTGTAGGATAGTGCCCTGGAGTGAATCCGTGATTATTTGCGATCTGTGCGGCGCAGCGAAAGATTGCTTGCAGAAGGAAATTGAGGGCAAGCAATACGACATCTGCTCCGATTGTTGGAACTCGCTCGCACAAAAACTAAAGGGAAAAGGCAGAGCAAAGAATCAAGAAATCGTGCTCGTGCCACCACCCATCAAAGAGCGAGAACACGAGGACCCAGTGCCTCTTCCTGGAGAACCATCGAAGATTTGGGGTGCGGCGAACAGGCTTCTCAACTAGCCGAAAACTCCAAAGAGGCTACTCGTTTTGTCCAGTCCTAGTTCCGACTTCGCCTCAGAAACCTGTCGATCTCGGATTCCCGTATAGCGTCAATCGAATCACGGGAAGAGTAATTGTGGGAACCGGACTTGGCCTCCGGTTTCCCTAAGTCATGGCATGCCGCGATCCCACAGCGATTACAGAGCCTTTCTCGTGGGCCAATCACGATGCTGGCCTACTCCAGCTCCCCGGCCTGTGGTTATCCCCGCTGTTCAATGGGGTGTTTGGGGAAAGAGGCGCAAGGAACGCAATTAAGCGTTTCACTCTACACCTCCAGCGGGAAGTGTCCCGCGTTGCCACTGTAGCATGACTCATTCTGCCTTGCGAACGAGTTCACTCAGCCTCATCCCCAACGCACATGCCAGGGCGTGAGCAATCTCAATGCCCATGCTGACCTTACCGAGTTCAATAGAGCTAATGTAGGTCCTGTGAACGTTCGCCCGCTCTGCAAACTCCTCTTGGGATAGTCCCAGTCTCTCCCGCTCCTGGCGGATGGCCTGTCCGAAACTGCGGCGGGAGAATCTGGTTGTTTTCGGCACACCTCGCTTCTATTATCTTGAACACGATCAATCTACAGACGATCCTCTACAAGCACGGCAAGAGCTGAGGCGTGGCAATGCGAGGAGATGCCTGGGGCTTTGCCTGTTTTGTTGATGCGACGACTTGCTAGCGGGCAGTTCTAGAAGCCATGAGCCACTATGACGTGCTTGGCGTGAAGCCGAACGCGACTCAGGCCGAAATACAGGTTGCGTTCGAGAGGCTGGCAGATGCCTATAACTCAGAGGCTGACTCTGACCCCGCTCGTGCTACGCAATCGGCGAAAGCGGTGGCAGAAGCTCACCGCGTTCTCCGCGATCCGACACGCCGCAAGGAATACGACGAGCACCTGGAGTGGATGCAGTCGCCAGTCAAAGACGGGGCCATCACCGAACAGGAATTTCGGGCATGGCTGGACGCCGGGAAGGTTTCAGAGGGCATTGCGGCCAAAATTGAGGCGGAACGGATTCGCCACGAAAAGGAAGAACGCGAGAAAGAAGAAAATGAACTGGCTAAAAAGCGGAGTTCGGATGATGCGGTCTATGCAGCCTGGGGGATATTCCGATTGTTTCTGATTATCCTCCTCGGCCTCGGCGTGGTCTGGCTTGTGGTCACAATTGTTCGCTACTTTTGGACTCACCCTTTGTTCTGATCGAACGACCCGAAGTTTGGCGGAGGTGCTGACTATGATTTGGCAGCAATACGTTCTCTTCGGCTCCTTGGTGGCTCTTGCGATGGGCGTCTGGAACTGTGCTCATCACTTACAGGGTATCCACGAGATTCTTATCTACCTGCGCGATGTTGAAAGAGCGCGACGGAACGAGAGAGGGTAACCGCGGCGGTACGCCGTAATTCGCCGGGGTCGAAAGTACGAGGCCGCGCCTGAGAGTCGGCACCTAGAGCAAATCGGGGTTAGGACTGTTCAACAAACCCTCTGAGAACGCGTAAGAACGGTTCAAGACGGCGCGTTGCGGCAAAACAGCTATCTAACCACCTACGCCGCGCAATTCGCCGCCTCGACAGTCGCCTTTTGTTAACAGTTGAGCCAGGCCAGCATCAACAGCATCGAGTGGAGATGCGAACACGTACGGAAGCCACGGCTCAGGGCGCGGAGAGGGTATATCGGGAACGGGCCGCCCCAGGAGCCGGGAGATCGGTCCCCCACGCATCACGAGTGCGCCGCCTTCGGACGAGTAGCGCAGCCCGGCGCATTCGCGGCATTCCCAATTGGCGCGACGCGCCACATAAAAGCGGCCATCATCTCCCATCCCTGCACCGTAAAGCCCGCGGCGCGGTCTCCCGCAGCACGAGCACCTCAAGAGCAAGGCTCGCCCCCCATGAGGTTGCCTTCGCCAAACCAAATGAATTGGCACTATGTTCCCGTCCGTCCACTTGATCTCTACCGACTCGACTTCGGAAGGATTGGTCAGTGGAACAGAACGCGCTAGCCTGACGGCTTGTCTAACTTCGTCGCCCATCCGACTCTTCCAAACTATGAGATACGGGATCATTCGCGGATCGTCCAGAACCTCGCGCACGCTCGAAGCCGGAAGCAAGGGAACTTGCTCGCAATTCACGCGATAGCCGTAGAAGCGCCCACCACTCCTCGGAATCTGCCTTTTAGCCTGTTCCACCATCTATTCCGAATCACCGTTCTTTCCGGCAAAGTCCCAGTCAGAGGGTGCATTTTCAAAGAAAGCGTCAAGGTCCGCACGCCTAAATCTCCATCGTCCGCCGATGATGCGCCCCTCGATTTTTCCCCGACTGACGTACTCCCGCACTGTCCGCGTGCTCAGTCGCAAGACTTCCGCTGCATCCTGGAGCGTCAGCAAATGGTCTCCAATCGGTTTGGGAGCATTTTCCCGCGTGGACCCGTGCCTCGTTCCCGCCTTGTTCTTGCCGTTTTTCATTTTGATTCTTTGATTTTTTTTCAAAGCTAGTGCATCCCACAGTTCGTTCCCCGAGCCTCCAGAATTGGGAGCGCATGGCTTAGAACAATTGCGAGGGTTTTGGAACATCCTTGGAACAAAACCCTCAGTTTATGGGGCGATTTTCAGCAACTTCCAGGTATAAAGGCAATCGAATCATCGGGAATTTTGGAGCGGGCGATGGGAATCGAACCCACGTCCGAAGCTTGGGAAGCTTCTATACTGCCATTGTACGACGCCCGCTCTTTCAGTACGCCCGCTTATTATATCTGACAATTTCGCCTTGAGCATAGCAACGAGTCGAGGTGTTGAACTTCCTTGAAACAAAGCAAGCTCTATGGAATCCAGGGCACTGGGCTAATTCTGTTTTCAACCGCGGCTAACGCGAACTAGCTTGCTACTATGTCCCGCGCTCGACTGCCGGCCTTCCTGTTTTGCGATACAATTTGGCGATGGGTATTTTGCGGCGGCTTTCACGCTGGATGGGACCAAACGACCAGATGACTCATATCGTTGCCGGCAACATCGCTCCCGGATTTTCTCTCAAAACATTAGGCCAGAAAGAACTTTGGCTCCGCTCCCTCCTGGAACGCGGACCCGTAGTGGCCGCTTTCTTCAAAATCTCCTGTCCCGTGTGCCAATTCACATTTCCATTTCTCGAACGCCTCTACAAGCGCTACGGCTCGAACGGGGTTACCGTCCTCGGCGTATCTCAGGATGATGCCAAGGCGACCAAGAGCTTTGCTTCGGAGTATGAACTGACTTTTCCGATTGTCGTCGATGAATCGGGCTACCCGGTTTCCAATGCCTACGGCCTGACGATGGTCCCAACCGTTTTTCTGATCGAGCCGGATGGCAAAGTGAAGGTCAGTTCGATGGGTTTCGACAAGAAGGACTTGGAAACTATCGCCAGCGAGATCGCCGAGCGACGCAAGATTGCACTCACCCCGCTCTTTCGGCCCGACGAAATCATTCCCGCCAATAAACCTGGCTGAGGGTCGAAAAACTAGGTCCGGTCGGACCTATTTCAGTTTTCATTGGAATCAATCCAACTCGCCCTCGATCCAACCCTTCTTGTGCTTTTCGGGGCGTTTTCGCTTATCGGGAATCACTCGTGTGACCGCTGGCGCAACCCCTGACTTTCGAGCCACGCGCCGAGCCTCCTTTCCCACGTCAATGACTTTTTTCTTTCGCCTCTTCATCGCGCCCGAGAGGTTAGCGCAACTCTGCTTTGGAAGGAAGCAGCTCACATCAACCGCTCCTCCCGAGAGGGCCCGGAGAACTTGCTCTTCCCACAACTGACAGGGCAGCTAAAAGTTGAAAAGAGCCTGAAGATAAATGCGCCGGTTTGCGGTAGGCGAACCAAACGGCCCACCCGCGGGCGCGTTGGACTCACCAAAGAGCGGCGAACTCAAATTGCCGATGGGATTGGCAGCATTCACTCTGTTAAACACGTTGTTCGCATTCACGCTGAACGTCAGATTGTAGCGGTTGTTCGAAGGCGCTCCTCCTCCGAACATTCCGCCGTGATCACCACCTCCGCCCCCTCGCGGTCCGCCACCTCCGGGGCCGCGCCCAAATGTTCCGCCTCCTGGCCCGCCGGGTCCGCCCGTTGCGGTCTCTTTCTTTGCGCCAAATCCAAACGTTTTGCTCACTCGGAGATTTAGACTGAACCGAGTTGGCCCGGTGCCTTTGTAGATCGGGATCACCGTCTGCCCTGGCTGGGTAACCAAATTGAAGCAGCCGTATGGTGTATCCTTCACTCCTGTCGCGCCGCACGTCCCGAGGGTCGGGCGCGTGTTATACACATTGATTCCGTACAAGTCCTGCCCCGTGGTGATGTTAAAAGGCGCCCCGGAAGTGGCGATCATGAACGGGCTCACACGAAATCCCGCGGGCAGGCCGATTGATCCCCCTACGAACACGCGGTGACGCACATCGAACGAAGCACGGCCGTAATCTTCCGCGATGCCGCAAGGCGCGCTGGCTCCGGTGATGCAGGGCACGGAGGGAACGGTTGATGCCCCGCTGGTATCGCTGTTGGCATAGTTCAACGTGTAGTAGCCCCAGAGCGAAATCTTCGCTCCCGCTTGCACTCTGGTATTCACGATGAGCTGGTTCTGCTTGAAGATTCCGCCGGACTCGTATTCATAGAGAATTTGAGGAGCAGTGGTGGTACCAGGTGTAACTTGACTGTAGAACTGGTGAACTCCCCGTGAATTCAGATAAGTCAGAGAAACATTCGCATATTTGGACAGTTGGCGCTCCAGCGTGACTCCGGTCTGCATCGTATATGGGGTGCGCAAATTTGGATTCCGCTCGTAAACGGTCTGCATCGAAGAATTCGTCTGCTGCGTTAGCTGCGATGCCGGCAACGGGGCCCCGGGAGTAAAGAATTGAGGATTGTTGACGAGATACTGTTGCTGAATCACGCCGTCTTGCAGCAGTTGCGTCAAAACAAGGTCAGACGCGAAACGGTCATAAAAAATTCCGTAGCCTGCGCGCAAGACGGTCTTGGGGGATTTTTTCCCGCTCCCGTCCACGGCCCATGCGATGCCCACGCGAGGCGCGAAATCTGCATGGTCGCCGAGATTGTTTTGTGTTTCGTAACGCAGCCCCGTGCTCAAAGTCACGTTCGGCCGAATGCGCCAGTCATCCTGCATGAAGAACGCGCCATCGAACCAAGTTACATTGCCAACTGCGATTCCTACCGCGTTCAAGTTCTGCGAATAAAAACTCGCACCTCCGCCGTTCGCGATGATCGTGCTCATCGGGACGTTTTGGGCCAGGCAGGTCAAAGTAATCTGATAGGCCTGAATCCCCGTAAGCTGGCTTGTGGCAGGAGGGTTCAGCATCGCGCAAGGAATTGTCGCGCCCGGATTTGGCCGCGACCCAAACGAGTACGCTCCATTGAACTTCGCGTCGGACGCGTTGCGCTCTGTCGACTCGCGGAACCTGCCGCCGTACTTGATGGAGTGCTTCCCGAACGTCATGTAGGTAATGTTCTGGAGTTCGTAGTGATCCACGGTATCGTGATAGGTGCCGCTGCTGCTGCCGCCGCTTGAAAAGCCTCCCTGAATGGAAATCGCGGGAGTCGTATTCAAGGGATTCTGATTATTATCTGAACGCTCGTACTGAAACCGCGTTTCGTTGATTGTCCGCGCGCTCAGCACCTGCGTGTCGGTCATCTGAAATGTGTGCTCGGTATTGAGCGAGTCGTAGCCAAGCGAAGGCACGCTGAACGACCCGACACCGTTGCCGCTTTCGTTGTTGCGCCAATGCTGGTAGCGCGCAGTTAGCGTGTTGTTCGGAGTGAGTTGAAAATCAAAGCGCTGGCTTACGTTGGTGCGCGTACGCGGATTCGGAAACGCACCAGTGAACTGCGTGACTTGAAAGGTTGATGGATCGAGGAAGGGCGTATCCACAACGGCGAGCTCATTCAGATTGCGCCGCTCGATGTTAAAGAAAAACGACGCTTTCTTGCCCAGGGAGCCGCCGATGTTTCCGCTGTACTGCGTAGAGTTATAGGTGGGCGGCGCCGCGGCTCCTTCGAATGGATCTCTCGAATTGAAAGCGGTAGTGTTCCCCATCACGGAGATTTGCCCATGCAGCTGGTCCGTCCCAGGCTTGGTGAGGATCTCAATCCTTCCATAACCCAGCTTGTCGTACTCGGAAGAAAACGGGTTCTGATTGATGCGAATTTCACGAATCGAAGCCTTCGGCGGAAGCTGGCCCCCCGTAAAGCCATCAATGTAAATCTGTCCGCCGTTTGGCCCCGCCGAAGGCCCAGCCAGCGCCTGTAATTCCGATTGCAACTCATCCGGATCGTCGGAGAGCGCTTCCAGATCCTTACCCTTCATGACCACCGTGCCGGCATTGTTTGCTGGATCGACATCCACCTTAGTGCTTTGGTCCGTGACTTCGACCTTTTGCTCTTCGATCTGGATCATCAGCCCAATGTTCAGCTGCGTCGTCTGACCGGTCAGGACTTCTACTTTCTGCGTGAATAGCGCGAATCCCTTCGCCACGGCTTTCAACTCGTAAGTGCCAGGGGCAAGTCCTTTAAACTCGTACAACCCTTCGCGGTTAGTCGTGGCGTCGTAGGAGGTTCCGTTCGCGCCCGTCAGACGGACGGAAGCCTTGGAAATCACGCCACCGGAGGGATCAGTAACGACTCCGTTCAATCCACCGCCGGAGCTTCCCGTTGGCGCCTGCGCATTTGCGCCAGGGTCAAGCGCGAAAATCAACGCGAGCAGGCAGAAAAAAATACTCAAGGCCGTTCGAACCTGCCTGAAACTCATTCGCTCTCCAGATTTCTTATGCTGAGATACCTCAGGCCATTGCGGCATCAGGGGTTTCCCGCTTCCCCGCCAGGCGCGCCACTCAGGCTCCAAGGCGAAAGAATGGTGGATGTACTAGGCGAGGCTTGAAGGATTGGTTCCACTCCAGCCAGCAGGGTAATGACCGACGAGATGCCGTTTGCGCCTCCCTCCGTGCCCACAATCATCACTGCGTCGCCTTTCTGCAGATCCGCGAGCGTTGCCGCGGGCATGCGGCCGATGGACTGCTGCAAATCACCCCCACCGCTTCTGGCCGCTCCCCCGGGAGCTCCTGGACTTGCCGCTCCGCCTGCCCCCGGTCCCTGCCCCGCGCTGGAATTCCTGCCGGATGCCGCCGCGTCCGGCCCAGCTCCCTTCAGGCGCGCGGCAATACGCTGCGCCATCGGCAGAGGTAGTTTCCTGACTTGCGAATCTCCCGTGATCTTCACGGTCACGGACTTCTTTGTAGCCAAATCCTGCACAGTAATGCTGTTGCCCACGGAGTCGATCGAAGAAATGGTCCCCGCAATGTTCCGGAAAGTGCCGCACACGATTTCGGCCGCGGTCAGTTCGCTTCCATCCGCGCTGCGGGAGCCCCGCGCACGAAGTTGATCGCCCGCCTTAACTTGATTCAGTGTTGCAGGTTTTGCGTCGTCGAACTTGATCGAGTCCGGAGCGTACCGGCGAATAATCGTCTCTTTCGATAGACGAATCGTCACCGCCTTCTTCTCACCCACGCCAGGCAGCGTAATAGCAATCGAGTTCGCGGCGGCATCCACGCTGTTGACCAATCCAGCCGTGCCCTGTTTCTGCCATTCCTCGCGTTCCCGCGCCTGTTTTTCCGCAATGTCCCCCTTCTTCATGGCGATCACGGACGCCGCCAGCACAGTTTTTCCGTCCTCGGCAAGCTGGCCTCGTACGAGAATGCGGTCGCCGGCAAGCAAATCCTGCAGCTGTAGTGGCACCGCTTCCTTTAGGTCTTTCTGACCAGGTTCCACGCGCAGCAAGCGCGCCCCGTCTTGCACGCGGACTGTCACGTCGCCCCCATCGGTGGTCAATATAATTGTGTTGCCAAAGATAGATTTGATCGTCCCCATGGGCCGGGCAGCATTAGGAGCTTGCGCCGCCGGAGTCTGCAGCACGGATTCGGCATCGATTCGCAACTCCAGCCCAGCTCCAGTAATCAGCCCCGCCAAAACGATGACATTAATAGAAATGCTCTTCACTCTTCACCTTTTATCGCGGTGCTTCACGTCGCCCGGCACGGCACTTCAGTTTATTTGTGGATGCGCTTCGCCAAGGTACACGTTTACACGCATCCGGCTTATTGCCGCACGAGGTTTAGACGTATATGTCGGGCTTTCACGTTTCAATACGCCTTCCCTGAAACGGGCGGACAACCATGCTAAGTTCTTTGTCCTCCGCCAAAACCAGGCCGCTCATCCCATCTTTTTATCTGTGATTCACATCACCGCAACACGTGCCGGCAGTCACCGCAATCCGGCCCACGCTACCCCCAGATTGGTGATGGTGGAGGACTCTATGCCCGCAGACGACCTGGACCTCTTGGAAATCCTGAAATCCGAACTCAAGTTCCTCGAGGACGGCGGCTACGGCCGTTCGCCCCGTGCCCCAAACCGCCCCTCACTCGTCTTTGAAGATTCACTCAGCTGCATGAACTTCAACAGCCAGGGAGACCGCCAGCCATGCAGCGCATGCCTCCTCATGAAATTCGTTCCACCGAACCGCGCCTCGGAGCAGATTCCCTGCCGCCATATCCCACTCAATGCCGCAGGACAGACTCTTGCTGCCTTGTACGAAGGAGGCACGCAGATCGAAATTGAGGACTCGCTTCGGTCCTGGTTAGAAGCCACCATCCGCCGGCTTGAACAGCAACGAGAAGCTCACGATACCAAGCACCCCCAAACCCAACCCGGGCCAGGTTCACGCTACGCCTAGCGATTTTTCGGCCCAGTCCTACTTGCTTGCTCACCCTGTCACCGCGTTCTCTTGACCCAGTTTCTTCTATCGATTCAATTGATTCATTCCATTCGAATTCATGCTAGAATTCGCCCATTGAGCTGTTACCAACGGGCGACGACCGGAGAAGCGTGGCGACGCCTGGCCAAGACAAATAGAAAGTAGCTTGACCATCCGCCTGACAACGTAAGGACTGTCGCAGACCCATACGGGCAGTCTTTCCCCGGCAACCGCCACCCTTGGAGAAAGGGGCCCCTTCTCATGCATCGGATCCCCGTTTCCTCGGTCGATATTACCCAGATTGGTTACCAGGAAGATTCTGAGACGCTGGAAATCCAATTCTCCCGCGGTGAGATTTGCCAGTATTACAACGTGCCTTCAGGGGTTTACGACGAGTTGATGAAGTCCCAGGCAAAGGAAGATTACTACCACCAAAAAATTGGCGAACGCTTTCCCTGCTCCCGCATCCGCTAAGCGCCGGCGCTCGGCCTATTTTGCTCACCCGGTATTCGTGTACTCCGTTGGTTTTGTAGGGTCGGCCTTCCTGAGGAGCTTTCTTTGCGCCCCGGATGGTGCTACGGGGCCGACCGCCCTGGGCCTTTAGTAACACTAACTACTTGTTAGGCCAAACTTCGCAAGCCGCTTCAAATCCCGTTGAAGAGCGTAGGTCGCCTGTGGCCTAATACCCGAACTTAAGCGGCCTACGACGAGGTTTTATGCGGTCTCGAAGAGATTTCCTGACCAACGCTCCAGGGCTCGCGCTCGCAAGCTCTTTACCTGCCTTAGCATCGCCCTTAGCAGAACCCGAATCGCTAGCGCAGAAAACTTGCCTAACCCAAGAGGTTATCCTCGATGGGGAGTGGCTCTTCCGCCTCGACCCCGACAGCCGCGGCGAAACGCAACAATGGCAACGCGGCGATTCTCCTGTTTCCGGTTGGAAGATCGTACTCATTCCCCATACCTGGCAAGTTATGCCAGGGGCGGAAGAATATCGAGGCCAAGCTTGGTATAGGCGCACGTTTGATGCACCTAAGGAGTGGCAGTCGAGCGCCGTAAGGATCGAATTTGAGGCGGTATTTCATTCGGCTACCGTTTGGGTCAATGGCCAACTCGCCGGCCGCCACTTACGCATGGGATACACGGCGTTCACTTTGAATATCTCGTCGCTGCTTCATCTCGGCACGCAAAACGTAGTTGTCGTGCAGGTGGACAATTCCTTCGATGAATCCATGCTGCCACGCGGCCGTTCCAGTGACTGGGCTCATGACGGTGGAATTTACCGCCCGGTCCGCCTACTCGTAACGTCTCCCGTGTTCATCGAGCGTCTTTCGGTAGATGCTGCGCCTCATCTCGCTTCCGGGGCCTCTGGCGCTGCGGAATCTGCAAGCATTAAAGTCACCGCTAGTGTTCAGAACTCCATGACAAAAAGCTCGCAAGGACAGCTTGGCTATTGCGTCATCGAGAATGAGACCGGCCGCTGCATGCTGGAGAAACACGACGCTGCTTCCGTGACTCTGCAGCCCGGTGAGCGACGCGACATTGCTTTAACTCCGGGCACCGTTTCCCATCCCCGCCTCTGGCATTTTGATCATCCGCACCTCTACACGCTGCAAGTCACGCTTTCACAGCGAGAGCAAGCCATCCACGAATTGGACACAACTTTCGGCGTCCGTTCCATCGAAGTAAAAAACACCGGTCTTTATTTGAATGGTGAGAAGTTGCGGCTCATGGGCGTCGAGCGCATGGCGGGCAGCAACTCTGAATTTGGCATGGCCGAGCCGACGGAATGGATCGCTCGCGATCACGATGATCTGAAAAACTTGAACTGTGTTTTGACCCGTGTGCACTGGCAGCAGGATCGGCGCGTCCTCGATTATTGCGACCGCCACGGCATCCTGTTGCAAAGCGAAATTCCTGCGTGGGGTTACGACACCTTTAAAAATGCGCCTCACCCTTTGCCAGAAATCATGCAGAACGGCTTGGACCAGTTACACGAAATGATCGAGCGCGACCGCAATCATCCCTGCATTATTTCCTGGGGACTCTGCAACGAGGTCGACGGGCAAAACCCACCCGCCTACGAATTTGCGCAGCGGCTCTACGCCGAGGCGAAAAAGCTTGATCCTCATCGCCTTTGCTCTTATGCCTCAAGTTCTTTGGAGAAGACCCCTGGCAAAGACGTTAGCGGTTTAATGGATTTTATCGAGTGCAACGAATACTTCGAGAGCTGGGCGCCAGGCACGACTAAGGATCTGAAGCGCAGCCTGCAGCAAATCCATCAGGCGTTTCCGGACAAGCCCATCGTCATCTCCGAGTACGGATGGTGCGCCTGCGTTCCAGAGCGGCCGGAAGGCGATGCCCGGCGGATCGAGATTTTGCGCGATCACAACCGCATCTTTCGGGAATTGGATTACGTCGCTGGCCTGATTTTCTTCTGCTACAACGACTACCGCACTCACGTCGGCGACAAAGGCTCAGCGACTACCAAGCAGCGCGTCCATGGCGTAGTCGATCTTTACGGGAACCGCAAACCTTCGTACGATGTGCTCCGCCGCGAATCCAGTCCTATCGATTCGTTTCACGTTGTCGGCCAGCCCAGCGCTTTCACCATCACCCTGCAAACACGGAACACCATTCCCGCGCACAACATCACGGGTTACACTTTGCGTGGCGTGCTTTATGGTTATGGGGAGATTCCCCTGGAACGTCGCGTGGCCGAACTACCGCCGCTAGCGCCGGGGGAACACGCCACCGTTAACATGCACTTCGCGGAAAAAGACCCCCTGAAGATTGTGTTTGACGTCTTGCGCCCCACCGCATTCTCCGCCTACACCCACGTCTGGCTTGCATAACGCCACACGCTTCATCTGTCATTTCGAACGGAGCAGGCCGACGCTTTCTCCTCCGCGCTTGCTCCCGCGAGCGCAGAGGCCTGCGCACGGAGAAATCTCTCTTCAGGCTTGATCAGCCACAGGACTCATACTCGACGCGTTATTGCGCCAACCCAACGCGCCGCAACAACTGCTGGAAACGCGGATCGCTGCGCAGCGGATCGTAGACGGGATCAACCTTCAGCAGAATCAACAGGCTGGAGTGTTGCGCGCCCGCCTTCTGCAACAGGGCAATGGCATCCTCTTTGCGCCCCACGCCCAAGTATGCGTGGAGCAGCGCCTGAGTCCAACCCGGATGTGTCTGCGAATCTCCGACTAAGCGTTCGAGTATCTCAAGCGCGAGCCGCGCTTGCTCTTGTTGGCCCGTGCGGCCATAGACGTACGCCAGTGACGACCAATACCAGCCTTCGCCGTTGGAACGGCGCAACTTCTCAACCTCCGCCAGGGCCTCCACATACCTGCCTTCCTGCGCATACGAAGAGAGCAGGATTCCCCCCGTGCGCGGAAAACTGGGATCCATGTCCAGCACGGCCCGGCACTGTGCGATTGCCCGGTCGTATTGTCGCGAGAAATACAGGATCGAGCCGTGATCCGTTGCAATGATCAGTGACAGAGGGTCGAGCTGTCGCGCTCGCTCGCTTTCCGCCAACGCTTCATCGAATCGCCCTTGCCAGGACAAAGACTCAGCGAACCATTGGTGTGCGGTGGCATAATCAGGATTCAGCTGGATCGCTCGCCGAAACTCCCTTTCCGCCGTTTGCCAGTCGTAATCATAAGTCTCCGCGACCAACGCCAACGATGTATGCGCTTCCGCTAGGGATTCGTCGAGTTCCAACGCTTTTTCCGCCGCAGCACGCGCCTTCGGCATAAACTCATTTGACCGAACCTGCGACCAAGTGCTCATCAACCCAAACGTGTCGGCCAAACCAGCATAGGCACGGGCGTAGTTTGGGCCTTTGCCGATGGCTTGTTGAAAATACTCCGTTGCCTGTTGGAAACCCTCGGGAGTTCTCTTATTCCAGAAGTAGCGGCCTTTGAGATAAAGATCGTAGGCCTCGTACTGTTGGGGAGTCAGTGAAGGTTGCGCCGTGGCGATGACCGTCTTATGCTCTCCAAGCGTGAGCTGAATTTCGTTAGCGATGTCCTTTGCGACTTCCGACTGCAACACCAATAGGTCCTTCAACTCGCGGTCATATTGCCGCGCCCAGAGATGTGTTTGGTCGCGTACCTGGATGAGCTGGGCGCTGATTCGCACCTGATTCGCGTCGCGCCGCACGCTGCCTTCGATTACGTACTGCACGCCCAGTTCGCGGCCGATTTGTTCTAGCGCCGGCGAGCCGTTCTTGTAATGCATCACCGAAGTCCGGGCTATCACTCCCAGGCGCCGGGGGTCGAAGTTTCCCAGCCGCGTGATCATTTCTTCCGTCAGGCCGTCACTGAAATATTCCTGGCTGGCATCTCCCGTCAAATTCGCGAACGGCAAAACCGCGAGCATGGATCGTCCTGTTAGCGGGGCTGGTTTCGCCCGCACGTAGGTCCAGCGCGCATATACACCCAGGCCGACGATCAGGGCGACCGCGATCCCGGAAAGCATTCGGCGGTGGCGGAGACCTGCCACCAGCAGCGCGCGAAACCGTGAAACTGTTTCGCTGACTACCCGCTCCTCAACTGCATCTTGCAAAGGAGCGGCCACAGACAGGGGCGCAGGTTTCTCCACGCTGACCGGGACGATGATTCGATATCCAACCCTCGGCAGCGTTTGGATATACCGCGGCTCGGCAGCAGAATCGCTCAGCGCTCCCCGCAGCTCCTTGACCGCGGTGTTCAGCCCATGCTCGAAGTCGACGAATGTATCCGAAGCCCAAAGCTGCGCGCGCAGTTCTTCACGCGTCACGACCTCCCCTGCGTGTTCCAGCAACACTTGCAAGACTTGGAAGGGCTGTGGACGGAGCCGCACCTTGACTCCGTATTTATGCAGTTCCTTGGCGCGGGACCGCAGTTCATACGGCCCGAACTTGAAGATGGCGTCGGCCTGGTCCATGTTGCGCGGCTGGGGGACACGCCGGGGCTGGCATCTTGCCATGCTTTTGACAACGCTTGCAACACCCTCCGATATCGACCGAATAACATCTGCGCAGTCAATAGCTTAGCCCTTCACCTGAAAACTCACCATCATTTCATCACTTCTCCATTGTCCTAAACACCTAAAACGTGCGACCAGTGTGCATTGCCAGAAAGTGAGAACGAAATCCTGGCGCAGCTCTTCTCCCCAAGCTGCCGTTTGATTTGCCGCAGGAGAACTACCATGACCCAGCCACGAAGAATCCTTTGGCTTGCAGTTCTAATTGCAATACTGGTGTTGTTCCCCCGGCGCGGCGCGGCGCAGACAGTCGTCTACCCGACCGGGATCTTCCCCGATGACGTAGCAAATGTCCAGGCAGCTATAAACCACGGTGGCATGGTAATTCTCAAGGCCGTGAACGCTGCCGGAGTACCCACCGCATTCAACTTCGGCACTCCAGAACTCCTTCCAGGGCGACGTGTGCTAATCACCACGGATGTCAGCATCATCGGCGAACAAATTGGTTCATCCATGACCACGATCCAAGGCGGGCTCGCACCGATAAGGTGCTTCGTGCCCGTCCAGATCACGATACAGGGGATCTACTTCAAGAGTCCGATGAACGACGCGATTGACATCGGGGCCTCGACGGGCGCAGCGATTATCGGAAATCGGATCGACGGAGTGGTCCCGCGTCCTTTCCCAACCTTTACTTTTGGCGACGGCATCGATGTATTTCCCGCCGTGCCGTTGCAGGCTTTTACGGGAAGGGTTGTGGTGTCCGGCAACACAATCACAAACTTGACTGCCGACTGTTGCGCCGCGATTCAATTTGACTCGGTGGCGGCCGAGAGCGAAATCACGGGCAACACGGTCAAGAACTTCTCAACGATAGGGATCCTCGCACTGCGCAGCGGCCGGACTGCAGTGCTGATCGCAAACAACCTGGTTGAGCCAGGGCCTGGCTTCCCGGTTTCTGCCTCCATATTCATCGATGGAAATCCTCAGGCGTCTTTCCTTGTTACCGGCAATACCGTGGTCAGTGACAATCTCTTCGCGGACGGGGTTATTGTAGGTGGGCTCTTTTCGGCGGGCACGGTGGCTCCGGTGGTTCAAGGAAACCACATAACAATGCACAACTCCTTGTTCGGAGGACTGAGCATCTACGGACAAGTAACCGGTGCCGTCCTGGGAGAGAACCAGATCGATGGGGATAGCGCCTTTGCTATGCAGATTGCGGAGGGTTTCTCCCCGACGCAACTTGCCACTTCAAATCGTTTGCAGGGGAACGACATATCCCATGCTGTCCCTTCCGTTGCGGACCTCTACTTAGGCACCAATACTCAGAGCAACGAGGTGCTCGGACCGTGCAGTTCCTTTATCGATTTGGGGGTGGGCAACTTCGTAACTTGCGGCAGATTGACGACCGGACAGGGACAAGGGCATCCGCATAACCCACAGCTCGGGAAGCTTCACGCGATTCTGCAACAACCGCTTGAGACTCAGCCTGACTTCTAGGAATTTGGCCGGCCACGCGCAGCCATGAAATCAGCGGCGATAAATCGGAGAGTGGGCGACCCTTTATTAGATGAGAGGGGCGCCATCCCTTTGCGCTTTCCAAAGGGTGCGGATGTTTCTTTTGAGAACCCAGGGAGGACTACCATGACCCAGCCACGCTTGACCCTCTCATTCGGAATGTTTGTCGCAGTTCTTGTTGTTTTGCTCTTCCCTTCCGTGAGTCGCGCCGGCACGTGGCTGCCGTTTGGGCCGAAAACGTACACGCGAGGCACCGGCGCGCCTGTCACCGTGACAGACACGTTTACGCTGCTCAACCCAGCGACGACGTACACGCTAAAAGTCTTCAATGGCGGCTTGCAGAACGACCCGACGGACCTGGAACTGGTCGCCAACAGCATCGTCTCCCTAAACGGTGTTCAAATCGTCGGACCGGCGAACTTCAATCAGAGTGTGATGGAACTTGATGTCCCGATTACCCCGGGAATCTCGAACACGCTTTCGGTCCAAGTTCGCGGGAAGCCGGGCGGCGTCCTAGCCATTGAAATCGTTGGCGTAGACAACGACCCGCCGACCATCACTGCAAGCGTCAGTCCATCACCCAACGCCGCCGGCTGGAACAATTCCCCTGTTACCGTGACCTTCACCTGCTCCGACAAAACGAGTGGAGTTGCCTCTTGCCCCGCGCCAGTTGCCGTATCGACCGAAGGCGCGAATCAGATCATATCCGGCACCGCCACCGACTTAGCAGGTAACACAGCAACGGCCTCCGTCACCATTAATCTCGACATGACACCGCCAACTATTACAGGCACCATTAATCCTCCGCCCGACTCGGGCGGCTACAACAGCGGACCGGTAACTGTGAACTTCACCTGTGGCGATGCGCTTAGCGGCATCGCGTCCTGTTCCTCGCCCGTGTCCGTCACCACGGAAGGCACAACCCCCGTTCCCGGCGCAGCCACCGACGTCGCCGGCAATACTGCAACCATCACCATCACCGTAAACATCTCGTTCAACTACTTTAAAATTCGCTCTTGGCAAGTCGGCCCCAACGGCAACACCGCTAAGCCGAACGGTATGTGCCTGGACTACGGAACTTCCCCCAGCGGCAACGGCGCGGCCGTTTTCCTCAACGACTGCGACAAGGCCAATCCAATTCGCGTTTTGGATATTGGTCCCACTCCTGCCACTGCCAGAACTGGCAGCGGGGGAACGCCCCTCACCCATGAGGTACTGCTGTTCGCCGGGAATCAAGTGATTGGAGCCCACAATCCTCAAGCGATTTCATTGGGTGGACCCCCACCCCCGCCCACACCCGGGACCGAATATCAGTTGGAATTGCAATATCCATGGTATTCAGCACGTGGAGGGGCTCTTTTCAGTCCCGCAGAGCAGATTTGGCGCCTCGATGGCGACAGCATCATCTTGGAAGGCTTCCATGTGGAGCTGCTGCCGGGCGCCATCCTCCCCGTCCCCATCGTGGTCCCAGGCCCATGCATAAGTACCGACACCAGCGTTTGTCCCGCGCCGCCTCCGCAACTGGTGGTTCAAGTCCAAAATGCGCTCGGGGCAAACGGCTCGCCTCTCGTTGCCAGCGTTCGCAACCTCGCTGATAATGAATTTTGGGATTTCATACCTGCCCCCGGCTCTCGGCCCTACCCAACGAACGGCTTTGTCCCGGCTACAACCCCAGACGCACTCTGGAATGCATTGTGCCCATCTCCTCTGGTAAAACAGGGCATTTACCCGCCTCTCATTTCTGACCCCGGCCAGCCCGACGATGGCACTCCTCTCTACGCTTGCTCCACCCCACCCACGCCCAGTCAGGCGTGGGGTACAGTAATTCAGATTTCAAGTCCCTTCGACTGCAACGGAGTGCCAGGCCCCCTACCGGGGCAAACGCAAGACATTGGCGGCTGCATCGACCTCAGCGGCTATCCACCGCTCATACTTCCCGCAGGCGTAACACTCCGAGGAAACCGCCGCGGCACCAACCTGGCCGCACAACTCTACTTCTCTTTCCTCGAGTGGCATAACCTTAGTTTCAGCGCTCTTAATCCCGGTCGAATCGGCGGTTGCAATGAGGATACTTGCATGCTTGAGGTCCACGGCGATTATGTGCGCGTCACTGGTTTGCATCTACGTGGAGAAACTCGCACTACCGACAAATCGGGAGTGTTCAAGACAATTGGCATTCAAGTCGATTACCCTGGCGCATCCGCAAACCCGCCTGCCCCAGTCTTCAACCTCGCAACCATGACAGAATTTATTGCGACTCTTGATCACAACGACGGCTCGGACTGGGGAGAGTCTCCAGTTGAAGGCCAGGTAGTGTTTGACTATGGCATCCCTGACAGCAGCGGCAACAAGAACAACCATTGTGACTATCCCCACTTTAAAGACAGCTCTGGCATTGGGTGGTATGTGTGCGACGCATTCAACCAACAGGTGCCCTATTCGGGAACAAACGCCACGACCGGCGTTACCATTGCCAACGACCCGGGGACATTAGCTAATATCCTCATCACTCGCAACTTCTTGCACCATAACCTGCGAGACGCGGCCGGATATGGCGCGAGCGTAAGAGGAAGAGCGCTCATCGAGAAGAACACCTTCCTCTGGAATCATCATCACATCAGCGCTGATGCGGAACCTCACAACGAATATCGCGCCTCCCATAACCTCGTCATGGCGGGCGGATATGGCTTATATAGCGCTCTCGACCTCTTCGTTGGCCGCCAGCAGGATTTCGACATGCACGGCACAGACAACGCTACCACCTATGTCGGCGGGGCTGCCGGCAGTGTGGAGATCGACGGAAACACCTTCCTCAGCGCAAACACTTCCCTCGCTGGTATCAGTATCAGTAACGGGCACGATTTCGTCCTGCGCGGCTACTCCGTCGGCAACTCCTCTGGCATCAACTTCACGCAGTATTATGGAAACGTCTCCCTGAGAAACGAAAATGACGCTGTACATTTTATCCCTTGCACCAGCATCATAGGCTGCATTCGCGACTACCATTCCTCTGACCAGTACGACTCCAACGGCCTCTCGTCCTTCCCCATAACCATTTCTAACAGCCAGTTTGCAGACAGCAAGCCTGCCTACAGCGATCCTACCGTCCAGCTCGGCGTTGGCGATTTCGATGGCGATGGTGATGACGACTTGTTTATGGCAACTGGCGCATCTTGGTATTACTCGCCCGGCGGGCAACGCGAGTGGCGCTACCTTAATTCCGCCCCAGACACTATTGACCAACTGTTGCTTGGCGATTTCGACGGCGATGGCCGCACAGACGTAGTCGGTATGCGCAACGGCAAACTCTTTGTCTCCTGGGGCGGCATTTCCGCGTTTGAGCCTCTTAACGGGGGCGTTCCCGCGAACTGCACGATGGCCGACATGGCCGTCGGCGACTTCGATGGGGACGGAATAGCGGATATTTTCTGCGCGGACTACCGCAATAAAACCTGGTGGGTGTTGTTTGGCGGCAATAGTAACAACACATTTGTCCAAGTCGGCAGTTCAAGCTTCCCGAGGCAGGCTCTCGGCTTTGGAGACTTTAACCACGACGGAACTACCGACGTTTTCGGAGTAACCAGCTACAACGGCACCAATTACTGGCAGGTTAGCTACAGCCCGAAGGGCATGCGGGGTACGCCGTTTTCCGGCTGGACCCCGCTGCAACCGACCCTAACCAACCCCACGACTGGAAACCCTGTCGCCGGTGCGAATGAAGTGGTTATTGCCGATTTCAACGGTGACGGCACCGCCGATGTCGGGATCTGGTGCGGCAACGGCGGAATTCTCGGCACAGGAATTGGCGCCTACGGAGGGTGGCAAATTTCCTTAGGCGGCACCCAGGGTTGGTCCTCCTGCACCCACTTCTCGTCCTCTCTGACTCTTGCGAATGGTGCAGTCGGCCGCTTCAGCGGAGGCCCAGGCGCGGACATCTTGCTGTGGAACTTCTACAATAAGCAAAGCAATGAAAACTTCGCCGCAAACCTCTGGGACTTACCCGGCGGAACCGGGACTCCGTATCAGATCAGCGCCCAAGATGTAGACATGCACTGACGCTTTAGGTTCTTAATCCACTTCAAGGACGGTGCGTTCAGGACTGTTCCAGGTCGCGCTTGCGGCTGTACCGGTAGGCCGCGGCGGCGCCCAGCGTCATGAAGCCGACGGGAGGAAACAGGAGGAGGAGGACACCCCTATTGACGGCCTTCTGGCCGCCTTTGGAGCTGGCCTCGACGTAGCTCGAGCACATGGCGCAGCCCTGGCTAAACGCAGGCGCGGCCCACAACAAAACGACCAAGGCCAAAAGTGCGGAGCGGAGTTTCATCTTAGTGCCGTCAGCATTATAGTCCCGAGCGACGCATTCGACCATTGACGAAAAGAACCGGTCTAAAGACCGGCCACTACAAAGGCGAAGAACCAAGATGCCGCACTGAAGGGCGCCGTTGCGCAACCTAGTGCACGCCCAGAGTGACGACGCGCTGCGCGTCCCAAAGCATGAACAGCGTCATGATGATGAAACAGCCCACCACGGAACACATGGTCAGCCACTTCATCAAAGAGACTTCGTAACGCAAATGCATGAAGAAGCCAATGATCAACGCAGCTTTAATGAACGACAAGCCCAGCAAAATAGTCAGCATCTTTGCCGGCTGCATGTTCTGGTACGTGAGGTAAACCTCGATCGCCGTTAGCACAAGCAGTACGCCCCACACCCAGAAAAATTGTGCTTTCTTATGATGGCGCTGCTCTTCCGCGACGCGTTCTGCAATGGCGATTTGAGTTGCGTCCATTCGTGTCGGCTCCTAGAGAATCTTTGCGGACATCAGATAAACCAAAGGGAAAATGAACATCCACACGAGATCGACGAAATGCCAGTACAGTCCGGCCACCTCCACATCGGAAGAATCGTAGACTTTGGGTTTCAACCAAAGAATGATTCCGCACACGATCGCCGCCAACAGCAACACATGCGCGCCGTAGTGGAACGGGCTATAAGACGGAGTGGCCAGCCAGGCGATAAGCCATAGGCCCAACAAAACAGGAATGAACTTGCGGCGCAGCGCCACCACTCCGAGATACACAATGCCAAGCGTGACGTGCAGCATGTGCATGCCCGTCAAGGTGAAAAACGTAGACGCAAACTGCGGCACGTCCTTCGCGACTTTCGCAAAGTCGGCGTTCAATTCATGCCCTGGCGGGACGGGAAACATCGGCAGCGTCAGGCCGCTGGCGATCAAATTCGTCCACTCGCGGCCATGCAGAACAACGAATCCCGCGCCGCAAAGCATGGTGGCAAGGAGCCACAGCGTCTGGTTTTTCTGGTCCTTCTGCACCGATGCGCGCACCGCGAGTACCATGGTGAGCGAACTGGTGAGCAGGAACGCCGTCATGATGGTCGCGTTGACGATGCTTTCGGAGTGGAATGGGGTCTGGCCCTGGAAATTGGCCGTGGAGATCCGGCTGTAGGTGTAAGCGTAAAGGAGCGCGCCGAAAGTGAGCGAGTCGGACAGCAGGAACAGCCACATCCCGATCTTCTTCGAGTACGTTCCGAAGAGTGACGGCTCGTACACCGACGGGACGTCATGCGGAACTACGTGATCAGCCATGCGCCAGGCCTCCTCGTCAA
>Ga0126378_10000706_pt1 | contig 24633 bp, 20 predicted proteins | sample PanSoiMetPlot_23_FD_92587 | JGI IMG/M metagenome (GOLD analysis project Ga0126378, IMG submission 92587) | Tropical forest soil microbial communities from Panama - MetaG Plot_23 | ecosystem: Environmental > Terrestrial > Soil > Tropical forest > Bulk soil | place: Panama | collected 2016-02-17
GTCTGGGAAACATTTACTCCTGCGAATCGCTGTGGCACGCGCGGCTCGATCCACGACGCCGCGCCGAATCCGTGAAGGCCGCTGAAGCCAAACGCCTCCACAAAGCAATTGTGTCGGTTCTCCGGCGTGCTTTAGAATGCTGCCTACACCCGGCGCCGGACTTTCGCGACTCCGCATGGTGGTTTCAAGGACTGGAGAAGATTCTGCGCGCTTATGGCCGCGAAGGTGAACCCTGCCGCCGATGCGGAGCTGCCATTCAGCGCATCGAGCAGGGCGGCCGGTCGACGTATTGGTGCCGGCGTTGCCAGAAATAATCGACCTTCGAGAAGGTGGAGAGCATAAGGGTTGGCTTGTGAACATACCTGCATCCAAAAAACCTGAGGCCCCAAAGAAGCCCGACTTTGAGCGGTCGCTCGCGAGGCTCGAAGAAGTGGTGCGCCGCCTGGAAAGCCCGCAACTTTCCCTCGATGATGCGATGAAGCTGTTTGAAGAAGGCGTCGCGCTGTCCCGCGAATGCCAGAAGCAACTCGAAGAAGCGGAAGGTCGCGTCGAAATTCTTCTCAAGAAAGCTGACGGAAAGCTTGCGGCCGAGCCTTTCGATCCCGAGCGGGAAGGCGAATCATGAGCCAACTACACCTCCCGCGCCACGCTTCTTCCCTTTCACGATGAAACTTTCTCCTTTTTTTGAAGAAGATCGGCTCGCGGTTGACGCTGCTTTGGAGCGGCTGCTTCCCGCGGAGTCTCTGCAGCCCCCCTCGATTCATACCGCCATGCGTTACAGCGTATTTGCCGGCGGCAAGCGCATGCGCCCAATTCTGTGCCTGGAGTCAGCGCGCATTTTCGCCGCGGAGGCCGCGCCCGCGCTCCATCCTGCTTGCGCCATCGAATTCATACACACCTATTCTTTGATCCACGATGATTTGCCGGCACTGGACAACGACGACCTCCGCCGGGGAAAACCCACCTGCCACAAGAAGTTTGGAGAAGCCATTGCCATTCTCGCGGGTGATGGTCTTTTGACGCTGGCTTTTGAAACGATAGCCGCCACGCCTGTGCCGGCGGAACGTCGCGTTGCCATGCTCAGCGAAATTGGCGGCGCTGCCGGCACGGTGAACGGAATGGTTGGCGGGCAGGTTGCGGACATCGAGGCCGAGCGGAAGCCGGTGGATCGAAAGATGCTCGAATATATCCACCGGTCCAAGACCGCCGCGCTCATCCGAGCGTCTGTCACTGCCGGTGCGATTTGTGCCGGAGCGCCCCCGGATGACGTTGCGCGACTGCGACGATTTGGCGAAGCGATCGGCTGGGCCTTTCAAGTTACCGACGACATCCTCGACGTCGAAGAATCTTCGGCCGCTCTTGGCAAGACCGCCGGCAAGGACTTGGCGCAGCAAAAGGCGACCTATCCGGCCATGTACGGGCTCGAGCGCTCGCATCAAATTGCCCGTGAACTGGCAACGAAAGCCATCGACGAACTTTCGCCCTACGCCGAACGCGCCGCACGCCTGCGCGAAATTGCCGAGTATCTCGTCCTGCGCAGGGCCTGACCGAAGTTGACTTGTGGGCCCCTTATGAAGCCAAAGCCAGTCCGGCAGCGTCTCGACCTTCTTCTTGTGGAACGCGGCCTTGCCGAGTCTCCCGAGAGAGCTGGAGCCTTGATTCTTGCCGGCGAAGTGGAGGTAGGCGGAAAGCGCGCGGATAAGGCGGGCACGCCATTTCCCGGCAACGCAAAAATCAAAATCACTAGCCGTCACCAAAAATATGTCAGCCGAGGTGGTCTTAAGCTGGAAGGCGCGCTCAAAGACTTTGCGATCCGCCCGGCAGGCCGGATCTGCCTGGATGTCGGCTCTTCTCACGGCGGCTTTACGGATTGCCTTCTACAGCGGGGAGCCGCGCGAGTTTATGCTCTCGATGTAAACGTCCACCAACTCGACTGGAAATTGCGCCAGGATGCGCGGGTCATTCCGGTCAAGAGAAATGCGCGCGAATTGAGTGCTGAAGATATTTCCGAGCCGGCTGACCTGGTCACCATCGACGTTTCCTTTATTTCCGTTCTGCAGGTCATCGAGCCCGCCGCAAAACTGGCAAAGCCCGGCGCTACGTTCCTCATCCTCATCAAGCCGCAATTCGAATTGCCGCGCGACAAAGTCGGCCCCGGAGGAATGGTTAACAGCAAAAAGCTTCACCACGAGGCGGTGGTAGCGGTCCGCAAAGGCCTGAAACCTCTCGGATTGAGGTTTCTCAAGGTTCGCCCCAGCCGCCTCCCTGGCGCCGAGGGCAATCAGGAGTATTTTCTGCACGCGCGAAAAAATCCGGGTAAAATCCCAGAGACTCATGGAGCCTGAAACCGCCTTTCGAACCATCGGCATTTTTTCCCGCCCGCGCCGCGAACAACTTTCCGTGGTCGTCCCTCCATTATTGAAATGGCTGGAAGCGCGCGGCATCAAAACAGCGCTGGACGAAGAGACCGCCGCCGCATTGCCGGCCGGATCGAAAGGCCAAAAGCGTCCAGCAGTTGCGGATGCCTCGCAGCTGCTCCTCGTTCTTGGCGGTGACGGGACGATGCTCGCTGCCGCCCGATTGGCGGCTCCCCGAGGGATTCCCATCTTGCCCATCAATATGGGCAGCCTGGGTTTTCTTACGAGCTTCACTCTGGATGAACTCTATCCGGCTCTCGAAGAGACGCTAGCTGGGAATTCTTCCGTCAGCCAGCGGGTGATGCTGCAGGCGGAGCTGGTGCGTAGCGGTTCCGTGGTCGAAAGCCAGAGCGCTCTCAACGATGTGGTCATTCACAAAGGCGCGCTGGCTCGCATGATTCAACTCGAGCTGAGCATCAACTCCGACTTCGTTTGTCGTTACCGCGCGGACGGATTGATCGTGTCGAGTCCAACGGGGTCTACGGCTTATTCCCTCTCCGCTGGCGGCCCCATCGTTCATCCCGCTGTCGAGGCTTTCATTATCACGCCCATCTGCCCGCACATGCTCACCGATCGCCCGCTAGTGGTGCGGGACTATTGTTGCCTCGAAGTCAAAATGAATGGAGACGCGGAGTCCGTGTATCTGACCCTCGACGGTCAGCGTGGCGTTCCGCTGGAGTCCACCGACATTCTGCGCGTGGAGCGCGCGAAGGAACATCTTCAGCTGATTCAACCGCCGAAAAAGCCTTACTTCGAGATTTTGCGTAACAAGCTGAAATGGGGCGAAGCCTGACGGAATGGGTTAGGCGGGTCTTGCGAGCGTCCCGGAGTCCAATGTATCGGTGCTCTCCAAGTCTTCCTGGCTTTCTCGGCGACGGATTAATCGGAAGGTATCGCCTTCGACGAGCACCTCCGCAGGGCGGCATCGCGCATTGTAATTCGAGGCGAGCGCCATTCCATAAGCGCCCGCGCCCCAAATCGCAAGAAGATCTCCGGCTCGCACTTCGCCAATCGGCCAGTCGTGGAGAAAGCAATCTCCGGTTTCGCAAACCGGCCCCACGATGTCCGCGCGCTGCCGCCTGGTGTTTCCTTGTTTTCCGTCGCGCGTCACTTTGGTAATCGGATGGATTGCTCCATAAAGCGACGGCCGCATCAGGTCGTTCATGGCTCCGTCCACAATCACGAAGCGCTTGCCGCGATTCGTTTTTGTGTAGGTCACGCGTGTGAGCAACACGGCTGATTGCGCAATAATAGAACGTCCTGGCTCGAGCAGAATCTCTACTCCGCTCCGGCCCACCAGTTCCTTGATGAGCTTCGCGTATGCGGTTCGCTTTGGCGGTTGCTGATCAGAATAACGAACGCCCAGGCCGCCACCGACGTCGAGATAGTGCAGGGGAACATTTTGCGCTTTCAGCTCTTCGACGTATCCCACGAGGCGTTTCACCGCGCGGCGAAATGGATCGAGCGTCGTGATCTGAGATCCGATGTGCGCGCTCAGTCCTTGCCAGCGAATCCATTTGGAATTGCGATGCGCAAGGTACAGACGTTTCGCTTCCTTCCAATCCACTCCGAACTTATGTTCGTGCCGCCCCGTCGCAATGTGCGGATGGCCGCCGGCCGGTACATCGGGATTTACGCGGATGGCCGTGGCGGGCGGCTTTCCGCCCTTTTCCACGATCCCGGTAGCTTCTTCTACCAAAATCGCGAGCTCCGCTTCGGACTCGACATTGAAAAGCAAGATCCCCGGGTCGTTTTGCCCGCCAGCGCGATAGTTCAGAGCTTCCCGAATCTCTTGCCGGCTCTTCCCCACTCCTGAAAAAACAATGCGATTCCCGGGAACCCCAATGCGCTGCAACAGCCGCAGTTCGCCTCCCGACACAATGTCGAAGCCGCTCCCCAATAGAGCCAACTGCTTCAAGATGGAAAGATTGCCGTTCGATTTCACGGCAAAGCAAATGGTGTGGCCGGCCCCTCGCAAGCCATCCTGAAGTTCCCCGTACGCATCCGCAATGGCGGCGCTGCTGTATAAATACGTCGGCGTCGAGAACTTGTCAGCCACCGATGCCAGCGAGACTTCTTCACAAAACACTTGCTCCCCAGGCTGCGAGGGCGCTTTCTTCTGGGCAAAATGTGGCGTGAATGCGACCGGGTCAACAAATTTCAGCTTGCGGGTTGGACCGAAATTCGAGGGATTCATCGGACTTTCATCACCACCAGCGTCCGGTCGTCAAACAGTGGGGCGCTCTGGGCAAACCAATCGACTTCGTTCAGAATTCTGTCGGCGAGTTCGGCGGCAGAGAACTCATGGTGTTTTTCAACCAGCTCCTTGAGCCGGCTGACACCGAAGAACTGACCCTCGCTGTTCGTGGTTTCGGCGATGCCGTCGGAATGAAACACCAGAATGTTTCCCGGTTCAAGCGTGACGCCCCATTCGTCGTAGCTCACATCTTCATAGATTCCCAGCGGAAAGCCGGTTAATTCGATTTTCCCGCAGCGGTTGTCCTTGTACAAAAGCGGCTGCGACTGTCCGGCATTGGCGACGCGCAGTTTTTGGCGCCCCTTTTGCCACGTCGCAAAACACGCGGTCATGAATCGGCCTTCGATGCGCCGTTCACCGACAAGCTGATTCATTTGCTTCAGCATTTCCGCGGGTTGCAGCTTTTGCGGCGCGAGGCTGCGCATGATCCCAATCACAACTGCACCGTACAAAGCCGCGGCCGTCCCTTTTCCGCTCACATCGCCTAGCGCGATGCCCAGTTGCTGCGGACCGTAGCGCAAGAAATCATATAGATCGCCGCACACTTCGCGAGCCGAAAGATACCGCGCTGCGATGTCGACTCCATAATCTTCGGTTGGCACAGCTCGGAGCAGCGCCCCTTGAATTCTCTTTGCCGCTTGCAGGTCGCGCTCGAGGCGCGCTTCTTCCTTTGCAAGTTGTTCGTACAGCCGCGCGTTCTCGAGTGAAACGGCGAGATTTGCGGCGAGGATCGAGAGCGTCTGCACGTGATCCTGAGTAAAGTAATTCGGAGTTGGGCTTTCGAGGTCCAAGACTCCAATGACCTTGCCCTGGTGCATCATGGGGATCGCCAATTCCGAGCGGGTCTCTGGATTGACCATGATGTAGCGCGAGTCCATGGTGACGTCGGGCACCAAAACCGGCTCCTTCAGCGTTGCGGCCGCGCCCACTATGCCTTCCGTCGCCGAGGCGTGCATCCTACTCTGCACACTTTGACCGTGCTTCAAGTCAACGCGATGACGGAACACTTTCTGTTCTTCGTCGTAAAGCATGATGCTCAGAATCTGATAATCAATCACCCGCTTCGTCTGCTCGGCGGCGCGCCGCAGCAGTTCTTCGACGTCCAGAATCGCGCTCGTTTCGCGCCCTACTTCGCTCAGCAAGAGCAATGTGTCGGCCTGCTCCTTGACCCTCTCGAAGAGGCGGGCATTTTCGATGGCGATGGCCAAGCGGCTTCCTAGCAGCGTCAATATATTTTGCTGGTCGCGGGTGAAGTAATCGAGATGACGGCTCTGAATGTCCAGAACGCCGACAACTTTCCCGCGCACAATCAGAGGCACTGCCAGTTCCGAGCGCACGCTCTCAATGGCGTTGATATAGCGAGGATCGCTAGAGGTATCACTCACACGCACGGCATGCTTTGTAGCCGCAGCCGTGCCCGTGATGCCCTGTCCCATGGGGATCCGCAGATTCTCGGCTAACTCCCGGGAATAACCGATCGCAAAGCGATGACGAAGATAGCTCCCATCGCCCTCCATCATCAGCACCCCGAAGATTTCGTAATCAATGTGGCGCTTGATGAGCGCCGCCGCGCGAGCTAACACTTCGTCCAAATCGAGCGAGGCGTTCACTTCCTCGCCGATTTCGGCAAGCGTGGCCAGCACTTCAGCGGAGATTTCCGGGCCCCCGTTTAATGCGGCGGTCGCAATGTGTGCATCAGTTGGATTCATGGACTAGGACCATTATAACAGGTGGCAAAAACGAAGCTTAGCTGGCCTCATCGAAGCCCCCATTCAGTTAGGGGCCTTATTGGTCCGTGGTGTTGGCCTGGTGATCTTTCTAGGGAGGTCCTATCGCGAAGAAGCTCTTTGCTGGCCCCTGAGCGGTCGTTGCGCCTTTGGCGTGCTTGCCAGCGTGAGAATTCCAACGTAAGGCAAATTGCGATAACGCTCCGAATAATCCAGGCCATATCCAACGACAAATTCATTCGGGATCGAGAAGCCGATGTAGTCCGCACGTACCGCCGTGATGCGCCGCTCGGGTTTATCTAATAAAACGGCGACGCGCAAATGCTTGGGTTTGCGCTGCTGAAAAAGCCTCAAAAGATATTGAAGCGTCATTCCGGTATCCAGGATATCTTCCACGACGATTACGGTTCTGCCCTCGATGCTGGAGTCCAGGTCCCGCGTCAGCCGCACTTGCCCCGAGGAGTGCGTGTTCTGCCCGTAGCTTGAGACCGCAATGAAATCGAAGGAAACTTCTCCGGGAATGCTCCGCGCGAGGTCGGTCAGGAAAAATACTCCGCCTTTGAGAACACTCACCAGGTGAAGGCGTCCGCTGGGAAAGTCTCTGCGGATCTCCTTCGCGATAGCGCGGATTCGCCTCTGGATTCGGCCTGCGGAAATCAGCGGCCGAACGCTCTCTTTTGGGGACAGTTTGATCTTTTTCTTAGCGGCTCTTGCCCCGGCCATTCTTCTTCCCCGTTCACGGAACCGAGACTCTACCCCACGCATGTTCGCAAGGCAATCCCAAGACGATCCTCAGGTTGTCATCGCTCTGTCACACGGCGTTTATCGGGGCGCAAAGGTTTGCGGCTACGTTTCACTTGGGGTGTGCGGGGTTTCCTTAAGACGGTACGTGTCCATCGGAGAGCGCAACGGTTTGGAACGCAGGTTTTTCCACAGGCCGTGCCTTTCTCTTTGTCTTACTCTCGTGGTAAAAGATAAGGCACTTACAGAGTCATTTTGTGCAGTTTGACGGGCCGGTGCTCGTGGTTTATCAGCTTGGGCCCAGATGGAAGCCACCCTTTTCCCCGGGAAAGCCTTAGGTGTGTGTAGGTTTGCCGACTCGCCGCGCGAGTTCTCTGAGGAGGATGGTTCATGAGGATGAATGAGATCGAACGCTCGATCATCAGGGTCTTTGTCATTTGTGTCGTTGTGCTGGCCGCTTTGTTTGGTTTGAATCCGCGCTCCTTTGGTCAGTCCACCACGGACGGTGCCATCGGGGGCGTCGTCACCGATCCCTCCGGCGCAATGGTCCCCGGGGCCAATGTTGCCGTCCGCAACCTCGCCACAGGGACCATTGCAAGTGCGGGGACCGACGGCAATGGACGGTACGTCATCGGTCATTTGCAGCCGGGCACTTATTCGGTCGAGATTGCTTCCAAGGGTTTCGCCGGTTACAAGGCGACCAACATTACCGTTGAAGTTGGCCGCGTCACTTCCATCGACGCTACCCTTGGCGTCCAGGCACAGTCTGAAACGATCGTTGCTACCGCCGAGGCGCCCGTCATCACTACGGATCGCGCTGATTTCTCGACCAACATTAACCAAACGACGATCGAAAACCTGCCCATCAACGAGCGCCGCTGGGCTTGGTTCGCTCTGAGCACGCCGGGGACCGTTCCAGACGCCGGCTTTGGACTCGTGAGCTTCCGCGGAATCTCCGGACTGCTGAACAACAACACCGTGGATGGCGCCGACAACAACCAGGCTTTCTTTAGCGAGGAGCGCGGCCGGACCCGTATCAGCTACTCTACGAGCGAGGCGAGCATTCAAGAATTCCAGGTGAATACTTCCAATTATTCCGCCGCATATGGACGCGCCGCGGGTGGCGTAGTGAACGCGGTCACCAAGGGCGGAGGCAATCAACTCCATGGACAGGCCTTCTGGTATGACCGCAACAGCGATTGGGGCGCTATCAATCCCTTTCAGAAACATCGCGTCAATGGCACGCTCATGCCTTTTCTGCCAGAGGATAAGCGCCACCAATTTGGCGGAAGCATTGGTGGCCCAATCATCAAAGACAAGCTGTTCTGGTTCTTCAGTGCCGACCAGCAGTTGCGTCCTTTCCCCGCAGTCGCCAATTCCGGTTCTCCAGGTGCCATCTCTGCTCCCCTCAGCGCAGCAGAAACGACCGCCCTCACGAACCGCGGGGTCCTGCCGGCGGATCAAACGATGGTCAACAATGCTCTTGCATTGCAGACAAGCCTGACTGGCACAGTAACCCGCAGAGGGGACCAACTCATTCTTCTTCCTAAGATCGATTGGAATATCAATGGCAAGAACCACGCGTCGTTTACCTATAACCGGCTACGCTGGAATTCTCCGGAGGGTATCCAGACCGCTGCGGTCGTAAACCGCGGAATCGAGAGCTTCGGCAACGACTATGTCAAAGAAGATTGGGGCATCGCCCGGTTGACCACGTCCATCAACCCGACCATCACCAACGAGCTTCGTTATCAATATGGCCGGGACTTTGAGTTTGAAAATGGACAAGCTCCCCTCGCGGGCGAACCAGTGTCTAGCTTGGGGTTCTCTCCCCAAATCACAGTCAACGGTGTCGGCGGCTGGGTTTTCGGCATGCCCAACTTCTTGAATCGCCCGCAGTACCCGGACGAAAGGCGCAATCAGTTCGCGGACACGCTGACCTGGACCCACAACACGCACCTGATTAGCGCCGGGTTTGACATCAATCATGTGCACGACAGCGAGATCAATCTTTTTGAAGGATTTGGCGCTTATAGCTACAGCACCCGGGTGGATTGGATCAGCGATTTTGTTGCAAATGCCGCCGGACACGCACCGTTTTGCGGCACGGTCGCCGCACCGCTCCCCTGCTACTCCAGTTTTGCCCAGGGGCTGGGCACGCCCGGATTCCAGTTCAGCACCAACGATCTCGCCTTCTTTGTCCAGGATGATTGGCGGATTCGCCCTCGGTTGACCATCAATCTCGGCCTGCGTTGGGATACAGAAATTCTGCCGGGTCCGCAAATTCCTAATTCCGCAATTCCTGGGACCGGTTTGTTCCCCAGCGACCGCCACGACTTTGGCCCGCGAGTCGGAGCCGCCTGGGATATCTTCGGAAAGAACAAGACCATTCTTCGCGGCGGCTACGGCATCTTTTATGGCCGCATCATCAATTCCACCATATTCAACGCCATCGCCAACACGGGACTGCCTGCCGGCCAGAACACGACCAGCGAACTGCCTTCCGCAACGTCCGTCCTGTACCCCAACGTTCTTCCGACCGGCGCAGCGCCCCCAGGATTAAATATCATCCAGTTCGCGCCCAATACCCGGCTGCCGATGGTTCACGAATACGATCTCGAAATCGAGCGAGAGATTGCTACCAACACGGCTGTATCCATTTCGTACATCGGAAGCTTGGGACGCCGCCTGCCGCGCTTCGTGGACACGAACCTGGCCGCCCCCACGCTGACTACGACCTACACGATCGTAGGCGGACCTTCGGACGGGCAGCAGATCACCGTCCCATTCTTTGGCGTTCCTAACACTTTGACGGGCACCAGGCGGCCGAATAACACGGTGCAAGCCATCACGGACATCTCCAATTCCGTCAACTCCAACTACAATGCCATGGTGGTTTCTTTGAATCGTCGCCTCTACAAGAGCTTTCAAATCCAATCGGCGTTCACCTGGTCGCGTGCCAATGATTTCGGCCAGAGCTCACAGACTTTTACCGCCACGAATAACGTCCTGAACCCGTTCGATCTCGGCGCCGAATACAGCCGCTCGAATTTCGATATTCGCGACCGATTCTCTTTTGGTGCCATCTGGAGCCCGGACTACTACCACGGCAGTAGCCGTTGGCTTGGCTACCTTGCTAACGGTTTCACGATTTCACCTTTGGTGATTGCCTCTTCGGGCGTTCCGATCACTCCCACAGTTTCAGGCAATGCGCCTTCGCAAACAGTTGGTGGGGTGACTTATGTTGCTCCCAATGGAGCAAGTGGATCGCTCGCCGACGGCGGCTCGAATCGCGTGCCATTCCTTGGGCCGAACTCGTTCCAGATGCCTCGAACTGCTACCGTGGACCTGCGACTGCAAAAGGGGTTCAACATCCGGGAGGCATGGAAACTCACGCTCAGCGTAGACGCCTTCAACCTTTTCAATCACCTGAATGTGACCGGCGTCAACACACAGATGTTCTCGATCACTGCGCCAGCAGCGGGAACCACCGTTCATGGCGTCAGTTGCAGCGCGGCCGTGCCCTGCATGGTCTTCCAAGATCCCACAATAACGGGGAGTGCTTCGACCAGCCTGTTTCAAGCCGCTACCGCCTCCAGTAATACCCTGACGTTCCAGCGGCAGATCCAAGTTGGCGCCAAGCTTACCTTCTAAGCCATCGCTCGGCTCAATTCCTTTGCGGCGGAAGGCACTCGGAATGCGCCTTTCCGCCGCAAAGCCGTCTCGAGCTCACTCCAAATAAAGACCATCGCATTACGTTCCCTGCCAGAGCCTCCCGAACAATCAGGCGGCCTCCTGTCTCGGGCCGCACCGTCGCCAAGCTGCACTTTTCATGGCCTAGGTTTTCTCGGCTATACTCTCCGCCGCAGGGGGACGATTGCTCGAAACCGCCAAGAATATACTGCTCATCCTAAGCGCGCTCTTTCCCATTGTGAATCCGCTCGGCGGCAGCCCCGTGTTTCTGGCTCTGACGCAGGACTATCCGACTTCGGCGCGGAGGGCCCTGGCGCGCCAAGTTGCTATGAATAGTTTTGTCTTGCTGGTCTCCTCCTTTTTGGTGGGGACACATATCCTGAACTTTTTCGGCATTTCCATTCCCGTGGTGCAAGTTGGCGGCGGCCTGGTGGTGATTTCCAACGGTTGGGCCATGTTGAAGCAAAAAGAACAACCCGACCGCGGACGCGAGGTACAGAAGAAAGTCGACCTCACGGATATTTTTCGCAACGCCTTCTATCCCTTGACGCTGCCGCTTACGGTGGGTCCCGGCGCGATTTCTGTCGCCATCACCCTTGGCGCCAACCTGCCTCGCCATCTTGGGGCCAACATGCTGGCCATTTTTGCAACCGTGATGGGCTCGGCCCTCGTCGCAGTAAGTATTTATATCTGCTATGGATTTGCCGACCGCCTGGCCGCCGCGGTAGGTGAGAGCGGAATGGGCATCATCTTGCGGCTTTCTTCGTTTCTGCTCGTTTGCATTGGCGTGCAAATCATGTGGAACGGCGTCAGCGCGCTGCTACATTCCTTTGCCGGCGCTGCCCACTGACTTTTCGAAGCCACATCGACAAGCGCGCGGAGCAGCTTCCCACAACTACGCCGTTGCCGAGTCTTGCGTTGCGGCCGCAGGGCTACACAGATAGACTTCTAGTGGACTCATTTCCCCGAAACTCCAAGGAACACTTCGCAGAAACGTCAGGTGAGACGGAGGGTGCCGAGCGTTGTGCGGGATTGCCGGCTTTACGACTAAAAACTGGAGCGCGCCGCCGGAAAGAATCCGTCAAGCGACGGCTACGCTGATGCACCGCGGGCCCGACCAGCAGGGCGCCTTCGAATCCAATCTATTTTCGTTTGGCGGAGCACGCCTGAAGATCATCGACCTCGAGGGAGGCAATCAGCCCATTTTCACCGAGGACGGGGATGGCGGGATTGTCTTCAACGGGGAAATATACAACCACCTCGCGTTGCGCGCCGAACTTGAGAATCTGGGGCATCGGTTCGAGTCGCACTCCGACACGGAAACCGTGCTACACGCCTTTTTGCAGTGGGACAAGGCCTGCTTTGCAAGACTTCGCGGGATGTTTGCCATCGCGCTTTGGAGCAAGTCCCGGAAGCGCATCGTTTTGGCGCGCGATCGCATGGGGATTAAACCTCTTTACATCGCACGTCAAGAGGAAGAATTGTTTTTCGCTTCCGAGCTGAAGGCTTTGTTTGTTCACCCCGAGCTTGACCGGCGCCTCAGCCTCGAAGGCCTCGATTGCTATCTCGCCCTGAACTACATCCCCTCCCCGTGGACGCTGGTTGACGGCATCGAAAAGCTGGCCCCCGGAGGCTGGTTGGAATGGCAAGACGGAGAGATTTCCACCGGTTCGTACTGGCAACTGCCCTTCGGAGTTTCGAATGCCTACACGCTCGAGTCCGCAAAAGAGGAACTCGATTCTCTAATGCAGGACTCCGTTCGAGAGCATCTGATTTCTGATGTTCCCTTGGGCGTGTGGCTCAGCGGCGGAATCGATTCGACCACCATTCTTCATTACGCGGCAAAAGCTTCCCCTGCGCAGTTGAAAACTTTCTCGATTTCCTTTCGCGGACGCAGTTTTGACGAAACGGAATACGTTCATCGCGCGGTAAAGCAGTACGAAACGGATCACACCGAGCTCGATTTGACTCCAGCGGAAGACTTGTGCGGCGCGATTGAGGAGTTTGCCTACTACTCGGACGAACCCAGCGCCGACGCGGGCGCCCTGCCCGTATGGTTTCTGTCCAAACTTTGCAAAACGAAAACCACCGTGGCTTTGAGTGGCGAAGGTGCCGACGAGCTATTCGGCGGCTATCTCACCTACCGCGCGAATCGCCTTGCCAACAAGGCGCGTAGGTTGCCACGCTCTTTTTTGCGCGCCGCCCTCGCCGCCGTTCACTATTGGCCCGTGTCCGACGACAAAATCAGCCTCGAATACAAAGTGAAGCGTTTTCTGGAAGGTGCGTTGATGTGCCCAGCCCGTGGGCACGTCTACTGGAACGGGACTTTTTCTGATGTCGAGAAAGAAGCGCTTGTCGGCCGACCTTTGCCCGCCTCGCTAAAGCAGATTCTTCGCGAATTAAACGAATTGCCTCCTAGTTCCGATGCTGTGGCGCGGTATCTCTGGCTCGACCAGAAATACTATCTTGCTGACGACATCCTCACGAAGAGCGACCGCATGAGTATGGCGCATTCGGTGGAAGTGCGGCCGCCGTTCCTGGACCACCGCATCGTCGAGTTCGCCGCAAAGCTTCCGGCTTCCCTGAAAATTCGCGGCAATCAGCAAAAGGTGATCGTAAAGGAGTTGATGAAAGACAAATTGCCCCGGGCCATCCTTGAGCGGCCAAAGACTGGCTTTGATATTCCGGCGCATGAATGGCTGCGCGGCCCGCTACTGCCGCTTTTGACAGACGCCCTACACTATGGTGCAAGCGAGTACGGCGACCTTTTTCGTTCGGATGCTATTGACAGATTCCTCCGGCTACATCTGGAGCGAAAAGCCAATGTTGGATATCACTTGTGGGGCCTGCTGATTCTCTTTCTATGGATGAAAAAATGGCGAATTCAGGCGGCGTTTTCAGAGACGCCGAGGGTTTCATTACAAGCCAGAGCTGGCGTGTCTACCTGACCCTGCTGCTGGTTTCCGGAATCATTTATCTGGGCTCGATCGTTTCTCCGCCATCGTTGATGGACGACAGCGATGCGGTTTTGGCGCAAGCCGCTCGAAACATGCTCACGTCCGGCGATTGGGTGACTCCACACCTCGACGGCGTGCCGTACCTCGAGAAAGCCCCGCTCTACTATTGGCCGATTGCGGTTTCGTTCGACCTGTTTGGCGTCCATGATTGGGCAGCACGCATTCCCATCGCCCTTTCCACGATCGCGGTTGCTTGGCTCACGGCGGCGTTTGGCATTTGGGCTTTTGGCAGGCGCGCAGGGTTTTACGCTGGCTTGTGCATGGCCACATGCGTTGGGCTTTTTCTGTTCACGCGAATTTTGATCCCCGACGTGCTGCTGGTGCTGACCGTCGCGCTGGCCATGTGGGCCTTCCTGCGCACGCTTGAGGAAGAAGAGGCGCATCCCGAATTCTGGGCTTTTGCCCTTGCAGCCAGCCTGGGAGTAGGGCTTTTGGTAAAGAGTCTCGTGGCGCTGGTATTTCCAATTGGCGGGGCGCTGATTTATTTGCTTTTGACGAAGCAGTTGTTTCTCCGCCGCACCTGGCAGCGACTGCATCCCATCCGCGGTCTATTCATCGTTTTTCTGATCGCCGCGCCCTGGCACGTTCTGGCCACGCTTCGCAATCCTCCCTATTTTAGTTTTGCGCTGCGCAGCGGGCCTGGTGAATATCACGGCTTTTTGTGGTTCTACTTCATTAACGAGCAGCTCCTGCGGTTTCTCAACCTTCGTTATCCGCGCGATTACGATACGGTGCCGCGGCTGTGGTTCTGGCTTTTTCACTTGCTATGGCTGTTTCCTTGGAGTGTCTATTTCCCGGCCCTGGCGAAGCTTTCCTACAAACCGGCCGACCGGGCTGGCCGCACTCGATTGCTGACCCTTGGTTGGACGGGATTCCTCCTCCTTTTTTTTACGTTTTCGACAACGCAGGAATATTATTCAATGCCTTGCTACCCTGCGCTGGCCCTAATGCTGGGGTCCGCCATGGCGGCAGGCGGAGATTGGATTCGCCGCGGAACCCGCGCGCTTTCTGCAGTTGTCGCCTGTGCCGCTATCGCCTGCTTTGCCATCTTGCTGCACGTTAGGCATCTACCGACTCCGGGGGATATTTCGACGGCGCTCGTACCTCATCCGGGCGCTTATAAACTCTCACTCGGCCACATGCAGGACCTGACTCTCGATTCTTTCGCCTATCTCCGGTTGCCTCTGGCTGTTGCTGGGGTTGCGCTTCTGGTGGGCGCACTTGGAAATCTGCGGTGGACCGGACAACGCGCGTTTCTGGCAAGCGCGCTCATGATGGCGGGCTTTTTTCATGCGGCCCGGCTTGCCATGGTGGCGTTCGATCCGTACCTGTCTTCACGCCCCATTGCCAACGCGTTGCTTCAGGCTCCGCCGGGAAAATTGCTGGTGGATCATCACTACTATACGTTTTCCTCTGTCTTCTTCTATATGAACACCACTGCTCCCTTGATAAACGGGCGATTTCACAACCTCGAGTATGGCTCCTACGCGCCAGGAGCGCCTTCCATCTTTCCAAGCGATGCGGACGTGGCTCATTTATGGGCCGGCCCCGATCGGTATTACCTGGTCGCGACAGCATCGACGTTGCCCAGGTTCGAAACACTGCTGGGGGTGGAGCATATTCACATCGTGATTTCCAGCGGCGGCAAACTGGCCATGACCAACCGCCCGGACCCGGGAACCTTTCTGCCAGAAAGAGGAATTGAGTAAACGGGAGAAACAACCGACGCAGTTCGATCCGCGTACTCGAGAGAACACGCTTGCAAACGCTGCAAGATACAGGTAAAAAAAGAAGTCCCGGTCAAAGTGGTTCATTTCTCGCTCTTTTTGCTGGAGCGCCGCCATAGCCGTAGGGGACGATTCGGCGCCAATTGCCTGGACATTTCGGTAGTCACTGGGACGAAACCTTGAGGAGGGTTCATGAAGATTGCCGTGCTCGGTGGGGACGGCTATTGCGGTTGGGCGACAGCTCTTTATTTGTCGCAGAAAGGCCATTCGGTCGCCATCGTTGACAATTATCTGCGGCGCCTGTGGGATCACGAACTGGGGGCACAAACACTCACGCCGATTCGCCCGCTGACGGACCGTCTGCGCGTCTGGCAGAATCTGACAGGCAAAACCATCGAGACGTTCGTCGGCGACATCTGCGACTTCGATTTTCTGTCTTCGACACTTAAGTTATTTGGGCCGGAGGCCATTGTCCACTTCGCCGAACAGCGCTCCGCGCCGTACTCGATGATCGACCGCAAACACGCCGTGTTTACGCAAGTGAACAACGTCGTTGGAACGCTGAACGTGCTCTTTGCCATGCGCGAGCTCTTGCCCGATTGCCATCTCGTCAAGCTCGGCACCATGGGCGAATACGGCACGCCCAACATCGACATCGAAGAAGGCTACATCACCGTCGAGCACAACGGCCGGCGCGACACCGTGCCTTTCCCGAAGCAGCCTGGTTCCTTCTATCACCTCTCCAAAGTGCATGACAGCCACAACATCATGTTCACCTGCAAAATCTGGGGAGTTCGCGCCACCGATTTGAATCAAGGCGTGGTCTATGGCACGATGACCGAGGAAACCGCCCTCGACGAGGCGCTTATCAATCGCTTCGATTACGACGACGTTTTTGGAACGGTGCTCAACCGGTTTTGCGTGCAGGCGGCCATCGGCCAGCCCCTAACGGTATATGGGAAGGGGGGCCAGACGCGAGGCTTCCTGGATATTCGAGACACGGTTCGTTGCATTGAGATTGCCTGCCACCATCCCGCGGCCAGGGGTGAATGCCGCGTTTACAACCAGTTCACCGAACAGTTTTCCATCATGGATTTGGCGCGGCTGGTGGAAGCTGCCGCGAAGAAAATGGGCGTCACCGTCGAAGTTGACCATATCCCTGATCCGCGGGTCGAAGCCGAGCAGCACTACTACAACGCAAAACATTCAAAGCTGATGGATCTTGGATTGCAGCCGCACTATCTCTCGGATTCCTTGCTCGATTCCCTGATGAACATTGCCATCCGGTACCGCGATCGTGTGGATGCATCGTTGATGCTCCCGCAGGTAAACTGGCGCGAGCCTAAGAACGAACGCCGCTTGCAAATGAGCATGCCCGCAAAGGCGAATGGCGTTGAGGCACCGGCAGAAGCCAAAGCCAAGAAGGCGTAAAAGATCTATGCTGACCTCCGCGCCTTGAACGCGTTGATCTGATCCGCAACGCGAAGCGCGAAATCCAAATCAAAGGGAAACACCGCGGCGTCCCGCGCGGCCTCTACTTTTTTCATGAACTCCTGGATGATGCGGTCACTGCCTTGAAACAGGTTGATGGATGCAATCCGCCGGCCGCCGTGCTCGAGCCACACCAAGCGTTCCTCGGGCCGCTCATAGGCACATCGCACTTCACAAATCTCTGAGCTTGGAACAGCAAATTCGCGGATGGCAAATAAGTGTGAGCCCAGATTGTCCATCGTGGGAATGCCAGTTGGATCGGGCCGCCCCAGAAAGAAATTTCCTCCAAAGCGCAACGCTGCGCCCGGACCAAAGTTTCTTTTCCAATTTTCCACTTCGGGGTGAAGCAAATACTCGAAATGGATGGCCAGCAATCGGCGCTTGGTCCGGGCGAGCGCCTGCAGGCGCTCTGTATCGGCTGCTGATCCATACCAGGGCTTCTCCACAATAACGTGCGAATCGGCTTCCAGCGCTGCTTGAGTCATAAGAGACACGTGCGGGCCGGGCGAAACACAAAGCCAAGCAATTTGGGCGCGGCTCGCTTTTATCGCTCCCGCAAGGCGAGAGATATAGTTTGGCGGGGTCTCGAATGCCCCCTGCCGGGTTTCCTCAATCGCTGTGACCGTTCTTCCCTCTCCGGCGATGATGGGCTGCATCTTGTTCGCCCAGCGCCCGCGTCCGAGGATTACGTATGCCGGCAACTCACCCATTGCCCACACTCCCTTCGCAGCCCCGTCGCGCGACCGCCTTGCCGATGGGCGATGCGGCGGATGTGCTCTCGATAGAAGCCACGGTGAGAGTTTTATCGCTGCGAGTTTGGCACTTGATTAGGCTCTACGGGCACGAGCATGCCGCCGCGAATCCAGTAGTCGACGTTGCGCCAGCGAATGCGCCTCCGCCCAAAGCTCAGCAGCCAGATGATAAACGCGGTAGCATCCCAAACAACGATTAGTGGCAATTTTTCCCAAACCCCCCTTTGCTTCAAACCCCACGACCCCACCAGCAAGGTGATCGCCAACCGAAACGCCACGTAAGCACCACAATAGGCAACGCCAATGCCGTCTCCTGGATGAAAGCAAAGCACTGCCAGGCACCACGGCAGCCCTTGCGTGAATGTGAGGCCCAGGTGGCCCCACGGGCGCATATGCCGCATCACGGTCAACCACCGTAAGCGCTTAACGAAAAGACCTTGAAAAGAGTCGTAATCGGGGACCGTCTTGACCGCATAGGGCAAGAGTTCGACTTCATGGCCTTGCGCCGCGATATATCGGCCGACTAACAGGTCGTCGGCGGGGCGATTTTCGATCGCCTCGTATCCGCCAAATGCCTTCAGGCAGGAACGTGTTGTCACAATCGTCTGTCCGAAAGCGAATTTAATGCCATCCAGTTGCCGCGCCACAAAAATTCCAGGAAAGAAATCGCACATCATGCCAATGGACTGCAGGCGTTGTGTGAAAGTCCTGTCTTCCGCAGAAACGTAAAGGCAGGTCACGCCGCGGACCGCCGCGTTTCGCAACGGTGCGACAACCGTTCGTAAGTAATTTGGCTCCACCCGAACGTCGCTGTCGTTAATCACCAGGACTTCGTGGCGCGCCTCATTCACCATGCGCACGAGCTTGGCCACCTTGTCGTTGATGGCCTGGCGGCCTGACCCAAAGAGAATGCGAATCTGCCGCTCGGGAAAGTCGCGCTTCAGCTTCTCCAGAACGGGCACCGAAGGGTCGCTCTCTTCCCCCACGCAAAAAATCAGCTCGTATTCCGGATAGTCCTGCCGGCAATAGCTCGCCAGGTTTTCGTAAGCCTCGGGATCCAGTCCGCGCAAAGGTTTGAGGTTGCTCACCGGAGGAGTGAAACCGGAATCCGGACGCAAACGCTCTTCCGCGTGCCGGAAAAACCGCCACGTGCTAAAGAGAACCAGCAAATAATAGATCAACGGCGAAGCGGCGAGGATAAGAAAGAGATAACCGGCCGGCAAAATCATTGCACCCCTTGCGCGGATACGCCCCCGCACATATCCCGTTCGTTTGACTGTTTCATGGCGAAGAAAAAGAATAGCAAAAACCGACCGATTTCGCCCTTCAGCGCTTTAGATACGAGCCCGACATCAAGTAAAATGGTCAGGGCAAGTTTCTAAGAACGCCAAGAGCATTTCGCGCGGGGGCAATCCTCGAATCGCATGAAAGAATCTCCAGGTCTACACCTGAAAACCTACATTTTTATTTTCTTCATTGCTTTGTTCGCTCCGCTAGGCAATGTCCTGCTTGGCAAAGGAATGAAAACCATCGGCTCCGCACGCGACTGGGAGCCGCGCGAGCTTTTTCACATCCTGATGGGAATCCTCACGTCCGGCTACATCTGGCTTGGAATCGCCTGCTTGCTCGCCTTTTTCATAGCCTACATGCTCGTTCTCACCTGGGCGGACTATAGTTACGTTCAGCCCGCATCCTCGTTTTCTTATCTCGTGGTCGCCGTTCTCGGGCTCTTGCTCCTCGGTGAAAAGGTAAATGTGCTTCGCTGGGCGGGCATCGCCGTAATTTGCGTTGGCGTCTTCATTGTGGGTCACACCCATCCTCGAACTACGGAGAAGAACTAAAGCGTGCTGGAATTCATCTTCTTATTCTTCATCGTAGCGGCAGGAACCGGGGGCGAACTCTGCGTCTCCCGCGCCATGAAGACCTTGGGCGAAGTTCACGACTTTCGCCCCTCGGCCTTGCTGCAATTCGTTCATCGCGCCGCGCGAGTAGGCTGGATGTGGATTGGTATTGCCTTTATGACTTTGGCGTTTTTTTCTTTGCTCGCGATGCTTTCTATGGAGAACGTGAGTTTCGTGGTTCCCATCACCGCGTTGAGCTATGCCGCCGGGGCCATCGGCGCCACGTTATTCCTGCGCGAGAAAATCAGCCGCCAGCGCTGGCTGGGCGTGCTGGTGGTGTGTATCGGGGTTACGCTTGTCTGGCTCAGCCGCCGGTAGGCGTCTGGGGCCCGCAAAAAAAAGCGGGATTATTCTTACTGATCCCTATAAGTCAAACTTGAGACTTCTATGGTTTCTGTGGATCCGCCTGGGTGGCCGTGCCAATCTTGATGGTCGAGCCGAACCGCTTGTAGTTCGAATAGTGCACGGCGATTCTCACATGCACATCGTCACCGGATTTAAAGTGCAGCACATCATCTGCGCGCGTGTAAGTCGGGAACCAATAGTGGCCTTCGATATTCTCGCGGTAGTTCTCAAAATGCGCAAAAGCGTAGTCGTCTTTCTTCCTGATCAACCCGGTGGAGGTGCCAGAGGTTTTGACAATCTGAAGGTCCTTGTCATCCACCCACACGCGCCCTTTGAAGTATCGCTGGCCTTTCTCCAGTTTTCTGGGTTCGAGGTCGAAAACGTAAGTGTTGAGTTCATCGACGTGTTCGCGACCCACGTATTTCACATCATAGTTCGGGAGTTCTGCCGACGTCATGACAAAAGGCCACACCTTCTCGATGTCGTCGAAGTCCTCTTTTGTAAAGCCAATCCTGGTAATTGTCGGCACGGGCGCGAACGTGTCGTGTTCGTATCTCTTGCCTTCGGGGGTAAACAGGATATCCGTGGTTTTCCGGTATTCCCCGTCCACCTGGCCATCGGGATCGATCGTTTGAAAGGTAACGTCTTGCGTGTACGTGAAGTTGCCGCGCTCTTTCCGGAAATCTTCCTCCCGCTGCGTGAATTTCTGGATGATTTCGTCCACCGGCAGGGCGGGCGGCTCATTGGTGATATGGGAGGCTTTCTCGCGCGGCCCGGCCGACGATTGAGCCGCTGGTCTCGCCGTTGCCGCGGCTAGTGCTCCCGGAGGCGGACCAGGCAAAGGCCCACGTGTCTGCGCCGCAAGGGGTATGGGGAGAATCGTCATGGCCGCCATCAACGTAATCCGCATCGCTGCGCTTCTCAGGCAACTTACAACGGCTGAACGTTCAAGCATTCCCGTTTTCTCCTCAAGCCCTTCTTCCATTGTACTGTAAGGTTCGATGCGAACTTCGCCCCCCGCGTGGCCAGTGTTTCGTCCCAGCATATCTCCTTTTCATCCTGGTAAACGGTCTATTTCGTGATACTTCATGCGCGATTTTCTGCTTCTGGCATTACAATCAAATGCCCTGAATCATGCCGTCTCATTCGGAGGAAAATTGAACGCCTACGCGAGCGCCTATGGGCCATCCGCTTCTTGACCTCAACAACCGGACCGCCGTTGTCATTGGCGGCACCAGCGGCATTGGACTTGCCTTGGCCCGTGGCCTGGCGCAAGCTGGCGCGAATGTCGTGGCCACGGGTCGCCGCGAGGAGTTGGTGAAAAAGGTTGCCGCCGAAATAGCGGCTCTTGGCCGGCGTTCCCTCGCGCAAGCTTGCGATGTCACCGACAACGCCAGCATTGAGGGCTTGCTCGAATCGGCTTGCAAGGAATTTGGCAGCGTCCAAATCCTCGTCAATTGCGCTGGCCGCACCAAGAAAATGGCCACCCTGGATTTCCCGGAACCCGAATGGACTGCCATCATCGAAACCAACTTGACCGGGACGCTACGCGCCTGCCGCGTTTTCGGCCGCCATATGGTTGAACGGCGCTACGGCCGGATCGTCAACATCGCCTCCATCTCCTCGCTGGTCAGCCTCTATCAAGTCGCTGCTTACAGCGCCAGTAAGGCTGCGGTCGCTTCCCTGACCAAGAGTCTTGCCATTGAATGGGCCCCGTCCGGAGTTTGTGTGAACGCTCTTGTACCCGGTGTCTTTCGAACCGACTTGAATGCGGGACTGCTCGATGGCACCGAGCGCGGCAAGGAGTTCTTGGTGCGCACTCCCATGCGCCGTTTCGGCAAGGTCGAAGAACTCGTCGGGGCAACCGTCTTTATGGCTTCCGACGCTGCCAGCTATGTCACTGGCCACCTGCTGGTCGTGGACGGCGGGATGCTCTGCAGCGGTGTGAATCAATAGTTTTCTTGTTAGCTGCTCTTGGCGACCGCTTTGGCAGACGCGATCTTCTCCCGCGCCCGATTGACGGCCGCAACAAACTTCCTGGCGTTTTCAACGATGATTTCAGGCCGGTTGGCCTTCAGCGCCTCCGCCTGCACCAATTCTCCCCCCACGCCCAAAGCCACCGCGCCGGCCTCGATAAATTCTCCAGCCGTGTTGAGATTCACACCGCCCGTCGGAACGAACGGGATTTGCGGGAACGGTCCTTTCAACGACTTAATGTATTTCGCCCCTCCCACCTGCCCGCACGGGAAAACCTTCACGAAATCCGCGCCGGCTTCCCAAGCCGCCATGATTTCCGTAGGCGTTAACGCGCCGGCCATCACTAGTTTCCCTTCTTTCCTGGCAAGTTCAACCATCGGCACGTTCAGTCCAGGGCTCACCAAAAATTGTGCGCCCGCATCGAGGCACCGTCGCGCCGCTTCTCGATTGAGTACGGTTCCCGCCCCGACCAGAACATCGGAAACGCCGCTCTTCGTCAGTTCGCGAATTACCTCCACCGCTCCCGGCACGGTCATGGTAATCTCGACGATTGGTATCCCGCCTTCGCAAACAGCATCCGCGGCCATTCGCGCTTCTCGCGCCGACGCGGCCCGCACCACGGGCACGACGCCAGTTTCTTGGATCCGCTCTCGAATTTTTTCTTTATCCATTCGCCTCAACCTTCAACCGTGTTCCGGCACCGCCTTCACCGCGCAATCCGCGCCCCCACTCCCTTCATGACCTGCATTACCTCATTGAATGTCACCATCGAGGTGTCTCCGGGAGTCGTCATCGCCAGCGCGCCATGCGCGGCGCCGCACTCCACGCACCACTGGGGTTCTTGCCCGGCTAAAAAACCGTAAATCAAGCCCGATGCAAACGAGTCCCCTCCGCCAACACGGTCAAAAACCTCGAGGTTCTCTCGGTTTTTCGCTTGATAAAACTTCCCATCGCAATAGCAAATCGCACCCCAGTCATTCCGCGTCGCGGTTCTCGCTTTTCGCAGAGTCGTGGCCACCACCTTGAACGGATAGTCCTTCACGACTTTCGCAATCATTTGCTTGAAGCCCTCGACCTCAAACGAGGAAAGATGCTCGTCCATTCCCGGCACTTCGTAGCCCAGCGCTGCCGAGAAATCCTCTTCGTTCCCCAGCATCACGTCCACGTGCGGAGCAATCTTCCGATTCACTTCCTGCGCCTGCTTCTTGCCCCCAAGCGATTTCCAGAGTGAGGCCCGGTAATTCAGGTCGTACGACACAATCGTTCCGTTTCTCCGCGCCGCTTGCATCGCTTCGAGCGCCACTTCCGGCGTGGTCCCGGAAAGCGCGCAAAAAATCCCGCCCGTATGAAACCACCGAGCGCCGTGCTTGCCAAATATTTCGGCCCAATCAATGTCTCCCGGGTTCAAATTCGACACCGCCGTATGGCCACGGTCATAACTTCCCATCGCTGCACGCACGCCAAATCCCCGCTCCGTAAAATTCAGCCCGTTGCGCGCAGCTCGCCCCACCCCGTCGTGTTCCACCCACCGAATCAGCGCCTGGTCGACGCCGCCTTGATAAATCAGGTCCTGTAGCAGTCGCCCTACGGGATCATCCGCAAAAGCCGTCACCACCGCCGTGTCCAGCCCGAAGCATCGCTTCAACCCCCGAGCCACGTTATACTCGCCGCCCCCCTCGCACACTTCAAAGCTTCGCGCTGTCGCGATCCGCCGCTCGCTCGGATCGAACCGCACCATCACCTCGCCCAAACTCACCAAATCCCACCGGCACTCCTTTTTCGCCTTAATCGTCAACGCCATGCGTTCCCCCAGACTCGGCCGCGCTCCGGCAAAAACCGTTTCTCTCTCGATGCGATTTTCATTCGATTCGTGCTGGCTCGAGCTGCGGCGCTATCAAATGGATCGCACCGAGGGCCACGACATAGGTGCAGCCAGCGACGAAGAAAGGAATGGTATAGCTTCCTCTGTGTTGCAGCACGCGTCCCACGACCGTTGCGAAGAACATTCCTCCGATTGCGCCGGCCATGCCGCCGATTCCCGTAACCGACCCCACCGCCCGGGCCGGGAACATGTCGGATGTTATCGTATACAGATTCGCGGAAAATCCCTGGTGGCAGGCTGCCGCAAGTCCTATCAACGCGACCGCTGACCATGTACTCTCCACGCGATAGGCAAAAACCACTGGAATCACACCGACCGCGCAAAGCAACATCGCCGTCTTTCGCGCCGAGTTGATGCTGCTCCCCCGCTTAATCAGGAAGGAGGAAATCCACCCTCCCGCCACACTGCCGACATCCGAAATGAAGTAAATCACCACGATCGGAAGCGTTATGCCCGTCAGGTTCAACCCATGGCGGGTTTGCAAAAATGCCGGAACCCAGAAAAGATAAAACCACCATATGGGGTCGGTCAGGAATTTTCCCGTGGCAAAAGCCCAGGTCTGGCGGACTGGAAACAGCTTCGCCCACTTGGTTTTCCCTATGGGCGGCTGCGGGTCGCTGCGAATATAGTCCAACTCCGTCCTCGAAAGGGAGTGGTGTTCTTCCGGCTTTCGATAGATCAGGAGCCAAAGAATCAGCCAGATAAA
>Ga0126378_10000707_pt1 | contig 24623 bp, 21 predicted proteins | sample PanSoiMetPlot_23_FD_92587 | JGI IMG/M metagenome (GOLD analysis project Ga0126378, IMG submission 92587) | Tropical forest soil microbial communities from Panama - MetaG Plot_23 | ecosystem: Environmental > Terrestrial > Soil > Tropical forest > Bulk soil | place: Panama | collected 2016-02-17
CGCCCTCGTTCAATTGTGCCGCAAAGTTTTTAAGGCTTCCCGGCTCAATCTGGCAGCGACGATAAATCTCAAACGTGCGCTTGGCAAGAAGATTCTGCTCGTCTACTTGTGGAAACCTGTGCACACCTGTGCAAAAGCAGCTCAGGCCTGCCACGCGGAAGTAGGACAGGCATTCCTAGTTGCCGGAGCACCGCCCTCCAAGGCCGTTTCAAGGAAACATTTTGGCAGCCTGCCTCGTACCTTTATCCAGCCGGGGAAACCCATGCACGTTCCACAAACACTCTGGAATCTGGCACAGCCGGCTAGGAAGCAGTGGAAACCACTGCCGGGGAGGCTTCTCACCATGTCATCGAAATCACAAAACTTTGTCGCAAAAGCTGCATTCTTAGCCGCCATATCCCTCTCATTCTTACCGGCGCACTCTTGGGCGCAGGCAAGCTCCTCTTCGGCAAAGCCTGCTCAGTCAACGAGTTCCAGCGCTGGCAAGGAAGAGCGTTGGCTGCACGTCCGCGTTATAAGCACAGATTCCAAGGGCGAGACCGTGCGCGTCAACGTGCCCCTCGAGCTGGCGGAAAAGGTTCTTCCTGCCGTGAATCACGACAGACTTCGCGACGGCAAAGTAAAAATCGACGATCAGCACATCAATGACGTGGATTTGCGAACGCTGGTGGACGCGATCCGGAGCGCAAAAGACGGCGAATACGTCACCGTCCAGGGAAACGACTGCGACGTGCGTGTCGCCAAGGAGAACAACCACCTTATTATCCACGTGGTGGAGAAGGAAGGGTCGAAGAAGTCGCAGGTCGAAGTTAGGGTCCCGATGAAGGTGATCGATGCTCTGCTTTCTGCAGGCAAAGATGAACTGGACTTGGTTGCGGCCCTGCACGCGCTGGGAGCGCAGGGTGATACCGAACTCGTGTCGGTGAAGGACCACGAGAACACCGTTAAGATCTGGCTCGATTCTAAGAACGTTTCGGACTGATCCCAAACTTATTCGCGCAAAGCGCAGAAGCTGGCGGAGGCGAACATGTTACTACTGGCCAAGGCAGCGCTCGGACTCGGCGGGGCAGTCGTGCTCACAGGCGCATATGCATTTCGTGAAGGCGTGATCCGCGTAGACGTAGACGAGCATCGCGCCGGAGGCTCGCACGTTCACCTGTGGGTGCCAGCCGCGGCAGTGCCCATGGCCATGCATTTTGTTCCGAGACATCACCTGCAGGAGGCTGCCGGCCACACGCAGGAATGTTTGCCGTTGGCGCGCGTGTTGCTCAAGGAATTGAAGAAGTTCCCAGAAGCAGACTTCGTGGAAGTCGTGGATGGCCCTCAGCACGTTCAGATTCGCACGCGCGGCGGAAAGTTGCAGATCGATGTCGTCGACCCTGACGAGAACGTGCATGTGCGAGTGCCATTGAGCACGCTGGATGATGTAGCCAGTCAATTAGAAGTGAATGCGCCCGGGGCGTGAGGAAGAATCGGTTTTCAGTTTTCGGTCTTTAGCTCTGCGCTTTGAGTTGTAAACCCAAGTCCCTCAATTCTAGCCTGGTCCCATGCTTATTCCCGAGGGCCCTACTCGTAGGCAAGCGCATCGACGGGATCATAGCCCGCGGCGCGGAGCGCAGGATACAATGCTCCGGCCGACGCGCCCACCAGCGCCAGGGCGGTGGCCGCGAAAATCCAAGAGGGCGAAATAAGAACGGTAAGCCCGGGATTCACTTGTCCCAAGACGAGGCGGGTGAGAAAGGTAAGGCCAACGCCGAGGCCTGCGCCAAAAAGGGTGACGATGAAGGTCTCGCCGAGAAGCATGCGCACAATATCAAAACGGGAAAAGCCAAGCGCCTTCAGAATGCCAATTTCCCGCGTGCGTTCCATGACGAGCGTATGCATGTTGAGCAGAACAACGATGAAGCTGATCACGATCCCAAGCGCCACCATGGTGCGGGTGAACGGGCGCAGCTGCGGCAGATTGGAGGAGGTCGCAAGCGTGAGATACTCCGCGATGGAAAGCGCGCTGTATTGCGGAAGCAGCTTTGTAATTTGCGCCCGAGTGGCTTCTGTGTCGCCTTTGCTGCGAACAAAAAACTTGGAAACGCGCCTTTCCGCGCCAGCAAGCTCCTGTGCGGTGCGAATCGGAATGAAAAACCGTGCCCCTTTGCCGTGCGCGACGATTCCGCTGATGGTGAATGAATGGTTTAGCAAGGTAATCTGGTCGCCGACTTTCAAACGGCGGCTTTGCGCAATGATGTCGTCGGCAATCACTTCGTCGGGATTCTCGAAAGCGCGGCCGGCGCGGAACAGAAAGCCCTTGCTGAGCGCGTTGAAGCGCTGGTAGTCGATGCCGTAGACCATCACTAAGCTCTTTGGCTCCGTGAGGATAACTGTGGGAGCGACTTCATCGACGCTGTCGAGCGCGCCGATTTGCTCGCCAACCGATTCCTGCATGACCGCGCTTGAGAAAGCAAAGAAAATCGAAGAGTTCGGCGGCTGCACGAGAATATCTGCGCCCACGCCTTCGACGCGTTTTCCCCACTCCGAAAGTACTCCTGTAGTGAGACCGACGATCATGAGAACGAGAATCACCTGGATGGCTATGGCAATCACACTCAGAAAGCTGCGCAGTGGCCGCGCGCTGATGTTGCCCCAGAACATTTGCAGCAGTGAAAAAGGTCCGTCGTAGGATTCGTTCATGTGCGCCAACCAAAATCGTACTGTAACATTCTGATTTCGCTGTGGTCAAAGCGTGTGGAGCGTTCGTACAGCAAGCTGCTTGCCGAAATTCTGAAAATATATTTCTGCACTGTGAAGTTTTCAACACAAGTGTTGATAAGTTTGTGGAAATCACCGCTCAAACGCATCATAACTTCCAACAGTTCAACGCAGTTGCCCGCTTTGCACTGTTTGTGTGCAATGGAGAGGCTCACGCCTAGTCAGCATGCTCAAGAGTTGGCGCAGACTCGAAACGAATCGCTTGCCGGCGTCCGGATTTTCTTCGCGCTGGAAATTTAGGAAATCGCGGACTGAAACAGGCGCATTTGAGAGAAGAAAGCTGCCAGAAAATTCCAGATCAGTACCACTTCGGGGGACGCTCGAGGTGAATCTTTATGGTTTGCTTGGGATCGGTGATGTCAAACCAGCGGCCGTAGCTCTTCCAGCCTTCGGCAAGCACTTGAACGAGCACGCGGCCAAGTGGCGCGTCGGGGACGTGTGCAACCCCCTCGCGATTGGTCTTCACATTCAATTCCAGCTTTTTGTTTTTCCGGATTGCGTGCTCTTCAACGTATTTGAAATAGACGCTGGCATTCTCGACCGGCGTTTCCTTTTCTCCACCGCTTACCTCGATGGTGACGCGCGACTGGGGGTCGGCCTTTGGTGCAGCGGCTTTGGGCGATGGAGGCGGAGGAGATGATGAGGGATCTTGCCCCGAAGCCAGGAGCGCTGGGAGAAAAGAAAGCGCAAGGCAAGAAAAAATGAAGGAAGTTCGCGTGAAGGGCTTCATGGGCCGAACACCATAATCCACGGAATGGCGCGCTAAGGTCAAGCCTGGCACTCAAAATTGGATGCGTAGGGGTTGAGAACTGATGCTCCGGCGATTCCCTTCGAGCGGCGCTCGGCTCTAACGGAGGGTGGGAAACTTTCTCGGTACCCCTATTTGACTGACTTGTGAGGCTCCTGTAACTTCTCAAGAACCTGCTCCGAAAGCAATTCCGGGACAGCCAAACAGAGGACGCGCCGCGGGCGCCGCGCAGCCAACAGCAGGCTGCCTGTTCGCGAAGGTGTGAAAGAGAGCAAGGAGAGAGCAATGGGTTTTGCCACTAATGCCATACACGTGGGCCAGGAGCCGGATCCGGCGACCGGCGCGATTGTTGCGCCCATTTATCAAACGTCGACCTACGTGAATGAGGAGCTTGGGAAGAACAAAGGGTACGACTACGCGCGCACGAATCATCCAAACCGCAAAGCGCTCGAGCGCACCATGGCCAAGCTGGAAGGCGGGCACAGCGCCTATGTATTCTCTTCGGGGATGGCTGGAATCGACGCAGTGTTCCGGCTGCTGCGCCCCGGTGATCACGTCGTGCTGTCAGAAGCGGTGTACGGTGGCGTCTTCCGGTTGTCGACGCAGTTGCTAGTTCATTTCGGGTTGGAATTCAGCTTTGTCGACACTTCATCTGTCGATGCGGTGCGGGTAGCACTGCGGCCAAACACTAAGATGCTTTACATCGAGACGCCCGCGAATCCAACCATGAGCGTCACGGACATCGCAGCGATCTCCAAGCTGGCCACGGAGCGAAACATCACACTGGCCGTTGATAACACGTTTTTGAGTCCCTATTTGCAGCGGCCCATCGAGCTCGGCGCGCAGATCGTTGTCCATTCCATGACCAAGTACTTGAACGGGCACAGCGATTCGACCGGTGGGGCCGTGATTCTAACTAGGCCCGAAGACGCAGAGAAAATCTACTTCATCCAGCGCTCCGCCGGAACCGGCCTAGCGCCGATGGACTGCTTTTTGGTTTCCCGAGGGATCAAGACCCTCGCGGTGCGCATGCTGCAGCACAACGCCAATGGAATTACCGTGGCGCGGCACTTGGACGCGCATCCCAAGGTTCGCAAAGTGTTTTATCCGGGACTGGCTTCTCACCCGCAACACGAAGTGGCACGGCGGCAACAAAAAGGTCCGGGAGCAATGTTGTCTTTCGATCTCGGCTCCCTGGATGCAGCCCGGCGCTTTCTCAATCACGTGAAGCTGTGTTCGCTGGCAGAAAGCCTGGGCGGCGTGGAAACGCTCATCTCGCTTCCCGCGATGATGACGCACGCTTCGATGCCAAAAGAAATGCTCGATCGCGTCGGCATCGCCGAAAGTCTCGTGCGTCTGTCGGTAGGAATCGAAGACGTGGAAGACATCATCGCCGACCTCGATCAAGCGCTTTTGTACGTGTGAACGTTTCGGCGAGACTGCTGCTGGTCATCAAGCAGGCTTGGTCACGCTGTCGCTTAGCCAGGAGAGGTAATCTGCCGAGCCCTCTGTGATTGAGAGGGTAATAAACTCCGGCACGTCGTAAGTGTGCAGGCGCTTCACTTCCCTCTCCAAATCTGTAAGGCGCTTGGCTTTTGTTTTCATAATCAGCAGGTGCTCGCGGGCGGATTCGAGCTTGCCCTTCCACGTGTAGAACGATTCGATTGGGCTGCGAACCACATTCACGCATGCCGCGAGTCGCCTTTGCACCACGGCGCGCGCAATCTTTCGCGCCATAGCGAGGGTAGGGCAAGTAACAAAAACGATTCGAGTGTCTCGTGCTTTTGCGCGACTCATTCTTTCCTTGATTTGTAAAGCCCCATAATAATGACTTTCGTGCCATCGCGCGAGAGACTAAAATATCGCGCCATGAGCACAAGCGCAGGATTGCAAACAACTTCTCCCATTAAGTTCGGCACTTCGGGTTGGCGCGGTGTGATTGCCGAGGACTTCACGTTTGCCAACGTGCGGCTCGCTCTAACCGCGATCGCTGAGCACGTGAAAACAAAGTCCCCGCATCCCACCATCCTCGTCGGCTACGACACACGCTTCTATTCCGAAGAATTTTCGCAGCTTGCCGTGGACATTCTCCAGCACCACGGCATCCGTGCTTTGTTATGCGAAACGTTTACGCCCACCCCGGCTGTGGCCTACGAAATCATGCGCCGTAAGCTCGACGGCGCGGTCAACTTCACTGCCAGCCACAATCCAGCGCAGTATCACGGGCTGAAGTTCTCCTCCGCTGACGCTGGGCCAGCGCTCCCGGAAATCACCAAGGACATCGAAGCGCGCGCTGCTCACATCGCAGCGAATGCAGGAGTGCCGCCACTTCCCCACAGCGCAACAAAGGTGAAGCCAAGCGAAACGGTCAATTTGCGCGAAAACTACTTGAAACGCCTCGAAGAACTCGTTCGCTTCGATAAGCTCAAAAAAGCTGGCATCAAGTTTGCCTTGGATGCGCTGCATGGCTGCGGCGCGGGCTACCTCGACCGCGCGCTAAAGGACCACGGCGTGGCCGTAGAGGCGATTCGGACCGATCGCGATTGCCTTTTCGACGGCACTGGCCCCGACGTTTCCGAAGAAAACCTCGCGCCGCTGCGAAAGGCCGTTACCAATTCCAAAGCGACGGCTGGTCTAGCTACCGACGGTGACGCGGACCGCTTTGGAATCGTCGATCGCGATGGCACGTGGATTCAGCCGAATCTGATTCTTGCCCTCGTCTACGACTACTTGGTGGAAACGCGGCAGTGGAGAATGCCCGCGGCGCGCAGCGTAGCCACCACGCAAATGGTCGACGCGGTTGCGAAAACCCACGGCCAAACCGTTCATCAAACGCCAGTCGGCTTCAAATACATCGGCCAGCTGATCCGCGAAGACAAAATTGCTTTGGGAGGCGAAGAAAGCGCAGGTCTAACGATTCGCGGACACATCCCGGAGAAAGACGGAATCCTTGCGTGCCTCCTGGTAGCCGAAATGATTGCCGCGCGCGGCGCCTCCATCGGCGACCAGATTCGCGCAGCCTACAAAAAACTGGGTCGGGAGTTCTGGCCCGTGCGTGAAAACCTGCATCTCTCCGACGAACAAAAGGCAAATGCCGTGCGGAAGGTCGCCGTTGACGCTTCGACACTTCTGGGACGAAAAGTCGTTTCCATCGACCGCACGGATGGCGCAAAATTCGTTTTCGAAGACGGATCCTGGATGCTGCTGCGTTTGTCCGGAACGGAGCCGCTGCTCCGGCTTTATGTGGAAGCGGAGAGTGCGGCCGCTTCGGCGAAGCTGACGAGGGAAGCCACGAGATGGGTATTGGAAAGCTGAAAGAGATACAGGAGAGCAGCACGCTCCCTGCTTGGCTCCGGCAGTACGGCGGAACGCTGCTCGGCTTGCTGCTGCTCGCGCTCGTGGTGCACGACATTTTCGGCACGCACGGCTACCTGGCCATGCGCCACACACAGCAGGAAATCAACAAAGTGAGGGCTGACATCGATCAGCTAAACAAGGAAAACCTCAAACTCGAGCAGCAAGTCAAAGAGCTGAAGAGCGATCCGCATAAGATTGAAAAGATCGCGAGGGATGAACTTGGACTTGCCCGGCCCGGCGAAGTGATCATCAAGATTCCGCAGTCGCAGCAGTTGCCACAAGACTCTTCTGTGAAGCCTTAGGCTTTCTTTTCTTCCACGACGTCCGCGCCAAGGAAAGCAGCAGCATCGCAAGAAAAATTGTCAGCAATCCCGCGGTCGCTTTCCATGCGCTGCACTGGCCCTTCGGCAAGATCGACAATCTACCGTAAACGAATTCGATATGCACCCAATAGACCAAAAGTGAGGTGTTTCCGAGCTGAATGATGGGACTGAAGCCTTTTTGCGCGAATCCCCAGCGGCACCAAACGTAAACAAGAAAAAGAATGACGAGGAGAATGCCGCAGCGCATCAGGAAGAAGTCAGGATTGCTGTGCCAATAGTCGTAGACGGCGTAGAGATGAATTCGCGACGAATCGAAGAGAAGAGACAATGCACTGGCAACAATTCCCGTGCCTCCCAATAACAAAAACGCAAACCCTTCCTTTCGTTTCGCAAAATCCGAAAACAAATAAAAGCCTACTGCCAGTCCCGCAAATGCAAACGCCGACCAAGGAAGCAGCGGAAAGAGCCACGGCTGCGGCTTGTCGAAAACGTGCACGCCGTTTATGTACGACTCGAACGGCCATGGCAGAAACTTTGGCCTGTGCGTGGTCCAGAGCGGCGGGGTCGCCATGGCAACGAGAGCAGCCACAAACAGCGCTGCAATCAGAGTGCGCAATCGCGCCGCAGTAACAGCGCCTTCGCCCGTCGCCCAGCAGAGCACACCCATCAGCATCATCGAAAGTCCCAAAATGTTCAGGACGTCCACGCGCAGCAAATCGGTCCACGGCGCCGACGGATATCCCAACGCAAATTCCTGCGCGCGAAACAGCAATCCCATCCCAAAGACTTCCGCGCCGCGCAAAATCGTTTGCTTGGCGATGGCGTTGCGCGGGAACCCTTTTTCGCGAAGCCGCTCCGTCACCAACGCGAACGAAACACCCGCCAGAAAAACAAAAAGCGGCGCAGGCAGCGTCCCTCCAAGTTGCGACCAAATAATTAGCGACGATGACTTTCTCGCTTCCGGGCTGAGCCACGAGTCGTAGCAATGTGTTTGAAACATCAGCACGCAGGCCAACCCCCGCATCCAGTCGATGTACGCGAGCCGGCTTATCGTTGATTTTTGCAACGCGCGCGCCCCTGTTTGTGGTGCTGACGCCATCTTGGACCAGTTTGGCCTGCCATCTTTCTGCGTTACAATTTTTCGCTTGCCTGCCACGCGCCAACTCAGCGTGCTTTCCATGCTCGGCCTGTGGGCCGTGCTGACTCTCATTGGCGCTTTCTACGCCATGTGGTCCGGTTACAGCGGCCGCGCCTTTGCAGCCACTCTAACCGCTTTCGCTTTTCTCTTCCTGATCATGCTGCTCTTTGCCGCTCGCGGCGCCGAAAGTATCCTCGCCACGCGCCTCGGCTCGGCTGGCGGCCACCTCCTGGGCGTCGCAGTGTTCCTTCTCTACCTGATTTATGCGCTAGGGACAAATACTTTTGCGATTCTGCGTGTTGCAACTGCCGCTGGGCTGATCTTTCTCCCGCTCGCGCTAGCTGCCTCTCTTGAGCGCAGACCACCAGGCGCGTGGCAAGACTTCGCGATCATTGCCGGCATTTGGCTGGCGGTGAAGCCGTTCCCAAACCCGTGGGGATTTTCGATGGCCTACTGGCTTTGGCCCTTTCCCGGCGGCCGCCTGGCGTACGTCATGACCGTGCTCCTGTGCGTGAACGTGGCGTTGGCTGCGTTCGTGATGCTGCGCCGCCTGAACGGAATCGGCTATTCCATCGGTTGGGGTGCCCGGTGGGGCTTTTTCATCCTTGCGAGCTTCCTTGTCTTCGCCTGCATCGCCATACCGTTGGGCACCGGAATGCACTTCGTTCAATTTGAGCCGCAGGTGTCGCAGCTCACGTCCCTGCCCCTCACTGCGCTGGGCATTCTTTGTTTCACCGCTTGGCCCGAAGAGTTTCTTTTTCGCGGCTTACTGCAGAATCTTCTCTCCCGAGCTTCCGGCAGCGAGGTCATCGGCTGGATGGGCGCTTCGATTCTTTTTGGTTTCTCGCACATCACCAATCTGGGATTCCCCAACTGGCGCTACGTCGCGCTGGCCACCATTGCCGGAGTTTTCTATGGCTGGACGTGGCGAAAAACGGGCTCCATTTTTGCCTCCGCGCTGGTCCACGCGGCCGTGGACACCACGTGGCATTTCCTCTTCCGCACGGTATAAGTACCGCCATGACCCTGGAAGAAGCTCTCGTCCACGTTTGGCACGCCACTCTGGTTGATGACGCGCATGAAGTGAAGCTCAACGGCAAGACTTTTCCTGTTCATATCACCCCGCGAAAACGTCTGCGCCAGGTGGACTTCGTCTTCGCTGGGCAGCCTTTGCGCGGGCTGGAGCAAAATCCGGAAACCGGCTCGCGATGGGCCCAATTGGCTCGCGCGGGGCGCCACGTTATGCAGTTCCTCTCCGAAGGTCGCTATATTGCCAATGTGGTAGATGGCAAAGTGACGGTGTACGCCAGCAAGAAGAGCCGTGGTGGCCCCTGAACTAGCAAGCCATGCCGTGTTACCATCAAGGCAGCATATCAAGCCGTTTAGCGCGACGGCTCCCGTAAGCAGACTGCGCTGAAATCTTCCTTGGGTGTTACTGCCGTGCTACCTCAGAAATTCAGTCCTCAGGAGCTGGATTCCCTCGTCAAGGAAGGCCTTGCGTGGTTGCGGGCACAGCGAGAATTCTTCTTTCCCTCTAGCGTCCCACTCGATGGCGTTCAGAAAGAGAATCTCGGGCCCTTTTTTCCCTCGGATGTTCTGGATCTCGCAAGAATCGTGGACGGCTCGAAAACCGGCGACAAGATTCCTTATCCTCCCTTCTATGAAAAAATCCGCGCGGGAGGCGACCGGGTCGTGCCCGATGCCATTCACATGACCGCCATGTCTTTCCATGACGTTATCGTGTTCAACCGCCAGCCAACCCTGCGCATTGTATTTCACAATTTGGTTCATGTGACGCAGTTCAAGACTCTGGGAGAAGAAAGATTCGTTAGAGGTTATTTGAATACGCTGAATGAATCCGGACTTTGGATGGTGGTGGCGGTAGAAGAACAAGCCTACCAATTGGATGCGCGTTACACGCGCGATCCGTCAGACGTTTTCTCCGTCGAAGAGGAAGTCCGGAAATGGGCCGACCAAGGCCGCTTTTAGGCTAAGTGCGCGCACAAAAAGTACGCCGAGATGAAACCGAAGTAATCCGGCTGCATCCAACCGCGCAAGGAAGTCCAGTCACGCCAAAACGCAACGAAAGAGACGAGCGCCACCAAAGGAGCACTGAAAATGAGCGCAATGACGGGCGAGCAGGCTGTGTTCTTGCTGCAGAATGTTTATCTGGGCGCGCTGAAGAATGAAAGCCGCATCACCAAAAAGATCCTAGAGGCCGTGCCCGCGGACAAATGCGAGCACCGACCGGATGCGGTGTCTAAGAGCGCCATCGAGCTGGTGGGGCATATCGCGGTAGCTGAGAACCGTTTCTGGGAAACAGTGATCAACGGTGTTTTTGACGTGAACGCATCCGCCCTGCCGGAAAGCGTAAAGACGCCGCAAGAAGTTGCCAATTGGTATGAAGCCCGGTTCACCAAGAATTTCGAAGCTTTGACCAAACTTTCGGGCGAGCAACTAACAAAAATCGTTGACTTCCGCGGCCTCTTCCAACGGCCCGCAGTGCTGTTCCTCATGATCGGCCTGCATCACACGATTCACCACCGCGGCCAGCTTTCCTCTTATCTCCGCTGCATGGGCGCCAAAGTGCCTTCCATTTACGGTGAAAGTTACGACGACGCCCAGGCCCGCAAAGCCGCCGGCGGATAAGTCGGCCAAGGCAAACGTCATTTTCTTCCTTCTGTAACAATAAACTGCGTTAGGCTGGAGTGAGACGTATGGAGGTCCTGCCATGAAACGCATCCTGCTGGCTTCGCTGCTCTGCCTTTCGTTTGGAATCATGACCCTCGCGCAACAAGCCGCCTCCGATTCCCCGGCGACCAAGGAAGACATTCAGAGATATCTTGACGTCATGCATTCTCGCGAAATGATGACCAAAATGATCGATGCCATGGCGAAACCGCAGCACCAAATGATCCACGAGCAGTTTTTAAAGCATAAGGGCCACCTCCCGCCAGACTTTGAAGAGCGCATGACCAAATCGTTAGATGAAATGATGAAGGCGTTTCCGTGGGACGAGATGATGCAAGCCATGGTGCCGGTTTATCAAAAGCACCTGACCAAAGGTGATGTCGACGCACTTGTCGCTTTCTACAACACTCCAACAGGGCAAAAAGTTCTGCGCGAATTGCCTGCGATCACCTCTGAAGCAATGCAAGAAATGATGCCCCTGCTGCAAAAACAAATGGACTCCATGACGCAGCGAATGCAGCAGCAAGTTGCTCAAATGACGAAGGATCCCAAGGCCGCCACCAGCAAACCGCAAGCCACGCCCAACTGACAAAACGAAGTTTAGCCTGTGATTTCTGCGGAGCTGTCGCCCACCCGTGTGGCTGGGCTCAGCTGACCGGGATTAGGGAACCTGGGCCTCCTCTCTTCCTCTCGTACAGCGCCTTGTCGGCAGCACTCAGCAAATGTTCAACCGTCGCCCCGTCCCGGGGATATTCTGCATCGCCAATGCTGACCGAAAGGCGCGGCTCTTCGACGTCTGCTGCGAGACGTGCCGAAATGCGCTCAGCCACGTGCGCCGCCGACGCTGCCGAACTCTCCGGAAGAACCAATGCAAACTCATCGCCGCCATACCTCGCCGCGGTGTCTGTTTCCCGGCAGCTCAGGTGCAGAACTTCCGCCACGCGGCAAATTGCAAGGCTCCCCACCAGGTGGCCGTGCACGTCGTTGATCTTTTTCAGGCCGTCCAAATCGAGCAACAGCACCGAAAATGGCTTGCCATTGCGCGAGTAGCGTCTTATCTCGTCCGCGATGCGCTCAATCAACAGGCGGTAGTTCGCCAGCCCGGTCAGCGGATCGCGGACCGCCAGCAGCTTCGCCTGCTCTTCCTGGTGCCGGCGCTCGGAAACTTCTGCCGCAAAAACCAGCGTTAGCAGAGCCTTGAACGAAAGGAACGACTGCAAGAGAAGCAGGGAGTTGTTCGCGGATTGACGCGCAAACGGTCCATAGCCGTGGGTTGTCCCCATCACAGCCACACCGCAAATAACGCAAACGATCGACGCGGCTTCCCGCGGTCCGAAGCGAAATGCCGCCCAGATGAGAAACGGCGTAACCAAGAACGTCCATGGGTCGTTCCTGACGTGCGTGTGGAACATTGAACCGAAAACTATCTCTGAAACAATCAAGGTGGTGACCAACAACGCCGCGGCTTCGACGATTTGCTTTCTGGACCATTTCAGCCGCCAATTGTTGCTCCACAGCAGCAGGAACGGCGCAAACACCAGCGCGCCAGCCGCGTCTCCCAGCCACCACGTCCGCCAGAGGATTCCGTATTGCCGCCACGGCGCGAAGCCGCCGAGCGCCAGGCTCGTCACACCAAGGGTGGCCGCCACGCTTGTGCTCAAAATCCCGGCGTAGAGCGCAAAGCGCAGAATGTCCCAGGTTCGTTCAAAGACGTGCCTTCCGCTTGCAAATCGGCGGACCAGATAGGCAGCAAATACGGCTTCGAGGCAGTTACCGGTTCCAATGCCCAGCGAGGTAAGAAAGGAGCCTGCGGTGGTGAAATTAACCAGGAAGGCTCCCACAAAAATGACCGGCCAAAACCGCAGGCCGAGCACGATGAGCATTGCGATGGCAATTCCGGTGGGCGGCCAGAACGGCGTGGCGCTAGGGTGAACCGTGGCTAGGCGCAGGCTTAGCTTTGCGGCAAGGATGTAAGCGGCGCAGCCAACCACGCCCGTGAAGACTTGCCGAAAGGAATGCCAGCGCCGTTGATTGGGCGTCTGCTCCATATCGACCGGGAACAGCATCCCGGAAAGGGCATCGGCACATGCCCGGCCAGGCCGCTGGTGCCCGCCAGGCATACCTCCAGTAAAGGCAAAAAATTGCAACTGACACAATGGTTCCTTAGTCCTATGGTTTCAAAGGGGTTATTCAGGCAAATCCACTCAGGCAAAAACCCTAGCCCGCGTGTTCAGATCGCTTTCCCCGCCTAGCGCTGACTAGGCTCGTTATTTCGAAATCGCAAACTGCTTAATAACCCGGACTTCAGCCGAAGGGGCGGGCCATAGCACGACGCGGTAGAAATCGGCGCCATCCGTTCCCACCTCTGCAATCGTTCCGAAGCCTCCGTGAAACGAACGGACTCGATACCAACCCTTCTCTACATGGAATTCTGCGACTGGGCCACCCGTGCATTCGTGGATTTGAAGCTGCCCAGTCGGCAGATGCAGGCTCGCCTCAGCAATGTGATCCCACTCAGCTGAATCAAAGGGAGGTTCTGAATCATGAATCTCGATCTCAACTGGAACGTCCATGTCGCGCTCCGGTTGAACCACGACAACGTGAGAACCTGTTTTGATCCGCCGATCGGTATCTTCGGGGGAATAATCCTCTGGAGCCAGCGGATCCATGCCTTTGTCCCAAAGATAAAACTGGTGATAGTCGGCAAAGACCTCGACGGATTTATGCTGAAGCCGCATACCGGGACGTGCCTAGCGAACGACCCCGGTGAGAGGGCTGGAGGCTGACGCGTGGAGCCGCTTCTGCATGCGGCCGGCGAGGTAACACTTGCGCCCTGCAACCACTGCGTCGCGCATGGCTTCCGCCATCAGCACGGCATCCTGCGCCTCTGCAATCGCCGTGTTCATCAGCACTCCATCCGCGCCAAGTTCCATGGCAATGGCTGCATCCGAAGCGGAACCAACCCCCGCATCCACAATCATGGGAACCTCAGTTATGCGTTCGCGTAGGATGCGCAGATTGGCCGGATTCTGCACCCCCATGCCCGATCCAATCGGCGCCGCCAGCGGCATCACCGCAGCAGCGCCGGCATCAATCAGTTTGCGAGCGGCTATCAGGTCGTCGTTCGTGTAAGGCAAAACAACGAATCCTTCCTTCACCAGCACGCGCGTCGCTTCAATAAGTTGTTCTGTATCCGGGAAAAGCGTCTGTTGGTCGCCAATGACTTCGAGTTTGATCCAGTTCGACAAGCCCACTTCCCGCGCCAGCCGCGCCGTCCGAATTGCTTCATCCGCCGTGTAACACGCAGCGGTGTTCGGCAAAATGAACATCTTCTCTCGGTCGATATAATCCAGCAGCGATTCTTTCGACTTGTCCGTCAAATTCACGCGTCGCACCGCCACAGTCACCATTTCGGCTCCCGAAGCCGCGTGCGCCCGCGCCATTTCCTGAAAACTTCGGTACTTCCCCGTTCCAACGATAAGGCGCGACGCAAACGCGCGCCCCCCAATCACCAAATGATCTGCCATACGTACCTCGCTCAACCTGTCATCCTGAGCGCAGCGGAGGATCTCAACCAATCCATAGTCCGATACGGTTGTTCAATCAAGTCTTTCGGTAATCCACGTTGAGATTTTAGACCTTGCGACCCACAGGAACAAATCGCGTAAAACGATTCGTGCCCATCCGCACGTGCTGCAGGGGGGGTAAAGCCCTGCGGCTTTGACCTTGATTAACAGATCAAGCTTGCGACACGGCCACCTGTGGGCAACGTCGTCTCTTTGTAGGGGCGCAGCGTTGCTGCGCCCACGGGCAGGGCCTGCCCTGCCGCTTTCGGAGCGACCACATCCGATGGGCAAGTTCTTGAGAAGAGATTGCCTGGCGGGAAGCGACTTGTCTCGCACTTTGCCTGCGCGTCACTGGCTGCTCGTTACCTTTTCGTATTGCCAATATCACTTGGCGCCCATCTGGGGCGTCTGTTCTCCCGCCTTTGCCGAATAAATGATGAATTTGAACGGGTCCGTATTCTGGTGCTTCTCCATCAACTTCATGTAAACGAGGCGCCTGGCATCGGCCACGGACGCGCTTCCGTTGAATCTGCCTCCCGTCTCTTCGAGCAGCTCCGCCGCGAGTTCGTATTTGCCGTCCGCCACCAAACGGTTCACGGCCTTGACGAGCTGCCTTTCCGACAGGCCAAGATAGTCCACCAAAAGTTCCGCATGATCCGCGCGCGTGAGGTGCTCCAGTCCCTGCAAATCCGGCTGCCAATAGCCAATGTTCTGGTCGTAAAGCCGGTCAATCACGTGCTCGCGCAAAATGAAATATGGCTGGTACACGTCGGGCTGGCCGCCGATCAAGCCTGGGGGAATCAGATTTGCCTGGTGGATTGCCCCGCGCTCGTCGCCCCGCCGCACCGCGGTCAAGACCTGCTCGTGGAGCCACACTAAGTCTGTCTTGAGTTGTGCCAGCATCGTGGCGGAGGCAAAAACCCGCGTCAGCGGCTCGTGGCCGTGCAACAAGTGCTCCGGATGCTTCTCCACAACGACGTCGATTGCATCGAGCAGTCCTTGAAAATCGCCTTCCTCGACAAACGGTGCGCCAAGATAAGGCATGATGAAATCGCCCAAGAACATCACACTCTGCTCCGGCAGGTAGACGAACATAGCATCGTGAGTTTCTCCGCCTTGCACTGGAATGAGTTCGATGCGGGTCCCGCCGATCTTCAGCTCCGTGTGGCGGTCGATGGTCACGTCCGGCTTGAAGCTCCGCAAGTCTTCGATGCGGTAGCGTTCACCGAAGAAATGTTTGCCAAACGTGTCGGGCGCATTGAGTTCGCGTGTAAGTTCCTCATGGTAGTTGCTCCGGGCATAGAAACGCACGCGCGGATTCACACTTCGAAAATACGAATGTCCGCCAATGTGATCCCAATGGGAGTGGGTGAAGAAGACAGTCGTCAATTCCGGCAACCCTGGCGCATAGGCCCGCAAAGCTTCATAGGCGGCCTTCGCCGAGTCTGGCCGCGTGCCCGCATCGATGCCGATCAGCTCGCGCTTATCGTCCGACACCACGAAATAATATTCCGTGAATTCATAACCGGAGAGCGCGTACACACGCCCTGGTACGACTTCGCTGATGCGCCGCGGAGTAAATGTATGTCCCGTCGCGGCCTCCTCTGAAAAGGGCGTGCTCAGCGTAATCGGCCGGTCGAAATTCTTGTAGCCGCTCCGCCGCAGATAATCCTGCGCCTTAGCCTGATCCCCCGCCGCGTTCGCTAGCTTTCCCAGGTGATAGTAGACTTCACGCAGCCACCCCGCATGCGGCGCTTTGTCGGCGTTCTCCAGACACCAGGTCAACTCCGCTTTCGCCGCCTCCCTCTGATGGAAAACGCCCGGTAGCTCCGTGTGCACAACCCCGGCAATCCAATTCACCACGAAGATCTGTCCTCCGGAAAGCTGCTTCGCCTGGTCTAAGATCCCGATCGTCTCTTTGACGTAGCCAACTCGCTTCAGCAACGGGACGGAAAACGCGTGCTGAGCTCGCAGCAGCCCGATGGCGCTCAAATACAGCGCTTTTTGCGGGTCTTTTAGCTGCGGTCCGAATTCCTTCAGCCGCGCCGATAGAAATTCCGCGCCCTCGCCCTGCAGGTTCGCGTTCGAATACTCGGCCATCAGCAAGAACAACACCTGAGGATCTTTAGGCGGCGCCGCGCTGTTGACTGCCTTCCAGTATTCAAGCTCCGGGCGATGCGTGGCGGACGAAGAGCTCCCTGCGTCGCGTGCCGCTGCGGACAATCCATACAAAGTGGCTGCCGCTGTCCCCAGCAACAACGCAGCCGAAAGATAAATTGTGGTTTTCCTCGAGGTTTTCATGGCAACTCCCTTTTCATGTTTTCTTGTAGCCCTTTCTCCCGTACTTTAGATGTATATGCATCTATTTCGTCACAAAAAAACTTAAGCCGCCTGCGCGGCCCTAGTCATTCGCGAAACAGTCCGTTTCATGCTTTCCCAGCCTCCCTCTCCAAGCTCATCCCGCAACCTGCGTTCCGCCCGCTCCCAGTAGGGTTGCGCCTTGTCCATTTGCCGCTTCCCTGCCGGCGTGAGACGAAACACGCGCTCGCGCCTGTCCTTCCCGCGCCTCGCGCCAACCCAGCCCTGCTTCTGCATCAGCGCCAGCGTCCTCGTCAGCGTTGTGCTGTCCATGGCAAATCCGGCACTCAAGGTCTTTTGATTCGCTTCTCCTATCAAACCCAGCGCAGTAAGCAGGCCGAACTGCGTGATCTCGAGCCCCGCCTTTCTCAACTCCTGATCGTAGATCCGCGTTATCACGCGCGTCGCGCGCCGCAAGTTCTGGCACGCGCAAGGCAGTTCAAAGAGCGCTGCTTCCGGCCGCCTCCTTGTCGCTCCTCTTCGCATAATATATGTATATGCATCTTATCTCTTTCTGTCAAGCGACTGATCGCCTCGGGTTGCATTCGCCGCGTGTCAGGGCGGCTTCAGCCGTGCCGAAAGACGGCTCAAGGGCAAGGAAGTGTAGACCCTGGGCTTCAGCCCAGGGCGCGCAGCGCCCCTGAGGGCTCCTCCGCATGAAACCTCCACCATTCGTCCACGTCTATAGCCACGGTGGCGCCGTGTCTCGTACAATTTCCTGAAACAAAAGCTCCGTGCGACGCGTAACTTCCATTTTCGGGGGAGGGTGTGATGAAGCTAAGAACTGCGTTAATGATTCTCGCGTTGGCGATGACCGCGACGGGCGCCCTCGCCCAAAGCCTGCCTGCGCAGCCAGGCGCCGACGTCGACGTCCCGTTTCAGAAATTCGTCCTCGATAACGGCCTAACTCTCATCGTGCACGAAGACCACAAGGCGCCTATCGTCGCCGTCAATCTCTGGTACCACGTAGGCTCGAAGAACGAAAAGCCCGGCAAAACCGGCTTCGCTCATCTCTTCGAGCATCTGATGTTCGGGGGCAGCGAACACTCCCCCGGCCGCTATCTCGACGCCATGGAACGCATCGGCGCCACCGACCTGAACGGCACCACGAACGTCGACCGCACGAATTATTTTGAAGACGTCCCGACCTCCGCCCTCGACCTCACTCTGTGGATGGAGTCCGACCGCATGGGCCACCTGCTCGGCGCGCTGGATCAGAAAACGCTCGACCTCCAGCGCGGCGTGGTCCAGAACGAGAAGCGCCAGGGTGAGAATCAACCCTACGGCGTGGCTCGCCAACTGCTCACCCAAAATACCTATCCTTTCGGCCATCCGTATTCCTGGACCACCATCGGCGAAATGGCCGACCTCGACGCCGCCTCCATGAAAGATGTTCAGGAATGGTTCAAAACCTACTACGGCCCTTCCAACGTCGTACTCGTTCTCGCTGGCGACATCGATCCCAGGACCGCGAAAGAAAAAGTCGAAAAATATTTTGGCGACATTCCCTCCGGCCCCCCCGTCGCGCATCAGGAAGTGTGGATCGCAAAGATGACCGGAACGCATCGCCAACACGTTCGCGACCGCGTTCCTCAGGCGCGCATTTACAAAGTCTGGAACGTCCCCCAAGACGGCACTCCAGATGCCGATTATCTTGACATGGTGAGCGACGTACTTAGCTCCGGCAAAACCTCTCGTTTCTACAAGCGCCTCATCTACGACGATCAAATCGCCATCAACGCCAACGCCTTTATAAATCTGGGGGAAATCGGCGGGCAGTTCTTCATCCAATCGACCGCGCGGCCCGGCCAGGCCCTCGAACAGATCGAAAAAGAATTGGACGAAGAACTAGCTCGTTTTCTGAAGGATGGGCCGACGCCGGAAGAATTGCAGAGAGTTAAAACTGAACATGCCGCTGGTTTCATTCGCGGCATCGAGCGCATCGGCGGCTTCGGTGGCAAGTCCGACCAACTGGCGCGCAACGACGTCTTCCACGGCGATCCCGCGCACTACAAAATCTCGCTGAAGCGCGTCCAGGAAGCGACCGCCGAAGATCTGAAAGCCGCAGCGAACCGCTGGCTCACCGACGGCGTCTACATTTTGGAAGTGCTTCCCTTCCCCGAATATAAAACCGCCGCGAATGGCGCCGACCGCTCAAAACCCCCTGTGCCCGGCACGCCGCCAGACTTGAAGCTTCCCAAATTGCAGCGCGCCAGTCTTTCAAATGGATTGAAGGTCATCCTAGCCGAGCGCCACGAAGTCCCACTCGTGCATTTCTGGATGACCGTTGACGCTGGCTACGCGGCGGATCAGCTATCGGCGGCTGGTACCGCCAGCATGACTTCATCGCTTCTGGACGGCGGCACCACCACCAGAAATGCTCTTCAAATCAGCGACCAACTCGCGATGCTAGGCGCGGAACTCGGCGCCTTTTCGAATATGGACCTGTCCATCGTCCAACTGTCGTCGCTCAAAACGAAACTTGACCCCTCCCTCGATCTCTTCGCCGACGTGATTCTAAACCCCGTCTTTCCCGACGCTGACTTCAAGCGCCAGCAAAAGTTACAGCTCGCCGCAATCGAGCGCGAACAAAACACACCGAACGCCATGGCCCTGCGCGTCTTGCCGGGCTTGCTTTACGGCGCCGGGCACGCCTACGGAAACCCCCTCACTGGCTCGGGCACAAGAGATACCGTGACGAAGATGACGCGCGAGGACCTCGCCAAATTCCATCAAGCCTGGTATCACCCCAACAACGCCACCCTCGTGATTGTCGGCGACACCGCGCTGGACGAAATAAAACCAAAGCTGGAAAAACTCTTCGCCAACTGGAAAGCGGGACAGCCCCCAAAAAAGAATATCGGGACCGTTTCGATGGCCGCGAAATCCACGGTCTATTTGATCGACAAGCCCGGCGCCCTGCAATCCGTCATCATCACGGGAAGCATCGCGCCGCCAAAAGCGAATCCCAAAGAAATCGCCATGGAAGCGATGAACGACGCATTCGGTGGAATGTTTGGCTCGCGGCTGAACATGAACCTGCGCGAAGACAAACATTGGTCTTACGGAGCCAGAAGCCTCCTATTTGCGACTCACGCGCAGCGGCCGTTTATTTCTATCTCCCCGGTGCAGACGGACAAAACCAAGGAAGCCCTGGCGGAAATTAGCAAGGAGTTCCACGGCGTCCTCGGCGAGCGCCCGCTCACCGCCGATGAGTTGGGAAAAATTCAGGCCAACGAAACCCTGCGTCTGCCGGGCTCGCGCGAAACGCAAGAAGAAGTGGGGCGGTCGATTCTCGATCTTGTGCAATTCGGCTTGCCGGACAACTACTACGAAACATACGCGGGTAAAGTCCGCGCGTTGAAAATTCCCGATGTCGACGACGCCGCGAAAACTTTAGTACACCCCGACAATCTCACGTGGGTAATCGTCGGTGATCGCTCCAAAATCGAAGCCGGAGTCAAAGAACTGAATCTCGGCGAATTCCGCCTCCTCAGTCCCGACGGCAAACCACTCTAAGCGCCACTAAACTGCCATCCCGACCCTCAGGGCGCGGTCTTCCGCGTCCTGAGGCGGAGGGATCTGCTTTTCACCCTTTGAAACCAAACTTAGTGTGCGTGCGGCCGCACCAGCGAACTGAGATTGATCCCGATCCCGAACGAATAGTTGTTGAGCTGCAGCGGAACGCTGCGGCTATAGTCAAATTCGAAATCAAGATAATAGACCGGCTTGAAGTCGATGCCCGCCTCGTAGCCGTTGTCGCGCACAAGCGAAGCGCCACCGGTTGTCACGTTAGAACCGGTAAATCCGTGACGGTTTGTTGACGGACCACTGGAGCCGCACTTTGCCGCCGAGCCGCAACGGAAAACGCGGCTGATCTCGGTCTGGTTCCCCCACGGCGCGACGTCGTAAGCACCCGCCTGAAAACTGAACGGTCCTTGGTCGTATTCCAGCCCGCCCGTGAACGAAGCGTTGTAACCGAATGTGGCGAACGGCCGCGTGAAATACCTCGTGTCCATGATTGTGTTGCCGACCCCCGCGTCCAGGAACGGCGACCAACTTCCGAAAGCATGGTCGATGTGATGTGTGTAATTCCAGGTCACATGGCCAACGCTGAATCCCTTCTTGGTGTCGCCGGTGGGCGCGGTGAGATGAATCGCGGAAGTGTAATTCAGCGTCGGGTTAGGATAATTCAGCATCAGATCGGTGAAAAAGCCTCCGATGCCAACCCCCGAAACCGCGCCGGGATTGCTCTGTTTGATTGAAGTAGGTGTAGAAACGAAATACAACGGCACGCCCGCGTCCACGCCAAAGTGCCGCGTGAAATTGTAGCCAAGCGCGCTTCCGAGATCGTACACGCCGGCGTCGCTGCTGTAGCTGCCTTCGAACTTCGCGCCGAGCGTCCAACCTGGCGAAAAACCTCCGGAATCCTTGTTGGTCGGATTCGTGGCAGCAGGAATTGGCGATTGCGCGAGCAACGAAGGGCAAAGAGCCAAGAGCGCGAGAAGGAGTCCGACGCTCACTATCGTCACTGTGCGAGCGATCTTGATACTTCCAACCGGTTTTTGAATGAACATCAAATATCCTCCGAGTAGTTTTCCCCCTGTCTTACACTTTCCGGGTCAAGTTCCACCTTCTACGGCGAAGGCTCGGAACTCAGATTTGCGTGGCCTGGGTTCGTTCAGGGAACTGAGGAGGGCGTTGTTTAGTTCGATTCCAGTTTAAGGGCAAAGGATGCTTTCACTTTTCGAGGCGAAGCCGCACTGTCGCGGAAAATGAAACTGTACGACAGAACAGGGCTACAACAACCTTGTGCAGCCACAACGTGTTCCCTAAGACTTTCTTACTGGCGCCGGGGAAGCTCGACAAAACAGGCGGCTCCTAACTCCGTTGTAGGGGCGCACCATGCTGCGCCCCTACAACTGCAAGCTGATGATTCCACGAGACTACTCCTGGAAAATTGGCCGGGGTTCGGCGACATCGGCGTAAAGCGCGTCGATCACGGCGCGGTATTTCTGTTCCACGACGCGGCGCTTGAGCTTGAGGGTAAAAGTAAGGCTGCCGTTGTCGAACGTAAAATCCTCGGGGAGCAGCGCGAAACGCTTTATCGTTTCGTACTGCGCGAGATGCGCGGTGAGCCGTTTGACTTCTTCTTCGATGATGGCGTGCGCGCGCGGATGGGCAACTAACTCGGCATTGGAAGAGAGTTTGACGCCTTCATCGGCTAACCGCGCGGCCAATGTCGTCGGATTGGGCACAATCAGCGCTGCGATAAACTTGCGTTTATCGCCGATCACAATCGCGTTCAGGATGTAAGGACTGGTTTTCAACGCGTTTTCAATGGGCTGCGGCGCGACGAATTTGCCGGCGGCGGTTTTTAGCAGGTCTTTCTTGCGATCCGTGATGTACAGATAGCCGTCGGCATCGAGGTGGCCAATGTCGCCGGTGCTGAACCAGCCATCTTCGGAAAGCACTTCGCGCGTCGCTTCCGGATTCTTGTAATAACCCTGCATCACGCAAGAACCCTTCACCTGAATCTCGCCGTCTTCCGCGATGCGGACCTGCACGTTGGCAATAGGCAGCCCCGAGCTCCCTACACGGTTGTGAGGAAAGTTGTTGGAAACGATGGGGGAAGTTTCGGTCAGGCCATAGCCCTGATAGATGGGCACGCCGACGGCCCAAAAGAATTCCGCAAGCTCTTTGGATAGCGGCGCTCCCCCGGAGCCAACTTGGCGAAGTCTCCCGCCCATCCCCGCGCGAATTTTTTTGTAAACAAGAGCGTCGGCCAGCAGCCATTGGAGCTTTACCGCGAGGCTCGCATGGCCTCCACTGGCCTTCCAATGCACCGATTGGCTGGCGACCTTCATCGCCCAATCGAAAATCTTCCGCTTCAGGCCCGTATTCTTGGAACCTTGCTCCACCAGGCGCGCGTAAATTTTTTCAAAGAAGCGGGGAACCGCTGCGGTAAGGCTTGGGTGGACTTCCAGAAGCGCTTGCGCCACGTCCTCTATGAAGGGTACGTAAGCGACGGGACAACCCTGAAAAAGGTAGATGTAGGCGACCGTACGCTCGTAAACATGGGAAAGTGGGAGAAAGGAAAGCGCCATATCTACCGCGGGGTTCAGGTGGAAATCCTTGCCTGAGTCGATAGCATTCGAGCAAAGGTTGGTGTGCGTGAGCATCACACCCTTGGGTTCGCCGGTGGTGCCGGAAGTGTAGATGATGGAAGCGAGTTGGCCGGGCAAGACCTGCGAAGCGCGCTGGCGATAGTTGGAAATATCCGCGGCGCCAGCCGAGGCAATGAGCGTTTCGTAGCGGAGGCACTCGGTTGGCACATTTGCTCCGCCGTCCGCGACGACAATATTTTCAAGTTCCGGAAGCTGGTTACGAACGGCCAGAAGTTTGTCGAGTTGCCGCTCGCCCGCCACGAAAACAACCTTGGCGCCGCAGTGCTTCAGAATGTAGCTCATGCGGTCGGGCGATTCGTTGAAGTAGACGGGAACGGTGATGGCGCCAGCGCCGGTAATGGCAAAGTCGGCCGTGTGCCATTCAGGGCGGTTGGTGGCAAAGAGGCCGACGCGGTCCCCGGGCTTTACGCCCAGCTCCACAAAAGCGGCTGAGAGACCGGCAACGCGGCGAAGAAGCTCCTGAGACGAAATGGCTTCCCAGCGGCCGTCGCGGCGCACCATTTGGGCGCGCGGATTCGACGTGTTATCGACCGCATTCAAAAAACGCGAAGGAAGCGTGCCGTAGTTCATGTTCTGAGGCTCACTGTATCGCACGGGCTCGCGGTGTGCAATGTGACGAGAGTTCCATGGACTCAACAACCGAACGGCCTCCACCTTCGCACTTTCTTTCCTCTCCCAACCTTCTGACCCTTTAACCTTCGAACTTTCAAACCATATCCAGACAGGGCAAGAACTGGTGCGTCGTCCATGAACACTTCTCCGATTCCCGTCATCCCCAGAGACGCGTACCCTTAACACAATGAATCTCGGCTTTATCTTTCTTCTGATCGGCGCTGCCCTTATCGTGTTCGGCCTTTTTGTGTTCTGGATCGAGCCTCTATCCATTCTTCCTGTTCTCGAAAGGCTTACGCCCAACATCGTCTATCGCGTCCGCACTGACCTTCCGCTTGTCGGCCTTTCTTTCGATGACGGCCCGCATCCCACCTTCACCCCGCAAGTGCTGGACATCCTGCAACGCTACGACGCCAAAGCCACGTTCTTCCTAATTGGAGAGCGCGCCTTGCGCCATCCGGACCTGGTGGCCTCGACGCACGCTGGCGGGCATGAGATCGGAAACCACTACTTCAAGAACGGTCCGACGCTGTTCCACCCCGACGTGGAATTCCTCCGCAATCTAGAGCAGACCGAAACATGCCTCGCCATTGCGGGAAAACCTCCCCTCTTCCGTCCTCCGGCAGGAGTTGCCACCTCGAGACAAATAAAATTAGCCCGAGAACGCGGTTATACCTGCGTGCTTGGCTGTGCCTACCCCCACGACCCGATGCATCCGCCCGTGTCATACATTCGCTGGTTGGTCGAGAAGAACCTTGTTCCCGGAGCCATCATCATTCTTCATGACGGTATCTCCGACCCAACCCGCAGCCTTCAGGCCCTGCCGCGTATTCTGGAAGCCGGCCGCAAAAAAGGTCAGCGCTTCGTTTCCATCAGCGA
>Ga0126378_10000708_pt1 | contig 24620 bp, 17 predicted proteins | sample PanSoiMetPlot_23_FD_92587 | JGI IMG/M metagenome (GOLD analysis project Ga0126378, IMG submission 92587) | Tropical forest soil microbial communities from Panama - MetaG Plot_23 | ecosystem: Environmental > Terrestrial > Soil > Tropical forest > Bulk soil | place: Panama | collected 2016-02-17
GAACAAGGCCCCACGCTGGACGAAACGAAAGTTCCCATCGGCATCGTGCAGGGCATTGTCGGGATCAGAGAATGGAACTGCGTAGTGAGCGGGTTTGCCAATCATGCCGGCACGACGCCCATGGACCGCAGGAAAGATGCCTTGGCGGCGGCTTCCAAAGATGTGCTTACAGTTCGAGATGTCGTACGGGCCGAAAGCGGATTTCAAGTCGGTACGGTGGGCTACATAAAGGCTGAGCCGGGCGCGCCCAACGTCATCCCCGGCCGCGCAGAATTTCCTGTCGAGTTGCGCGATCTGGATACCACGAAGCTTGACCGCATGTGGGGACACATTCAGGAAAAGTTCAAGCAAATCGACAAGGAAGAAAATGTGCAGACGACTTGCAAGGCTTTGGAGGATGTGGCCCCAGCACAGGCGAACGCGGCGATGCAAAATGCCATCCGTGAAGCGGTAAAGACACTGGGCCTTGCCACAACTGATCTTCCCAGCCGGGCCGGGCAGGACTCTCAGAACATTGCCAGGACTGCACCTATGGCCATGATTTTCGTACCGAGCCGCGATGGCATCAGCCACTCCCCGAAAGAGTTCACCAGTCGGCAGGATGTAGCCAATGGCGCGGAAGTTCTTTACCGCACCGTTCTGCTCCTCGACGATCGCATGGATCGCAAATAACCCCGAGGCCGAGATCTTCGACCTGGCGGCGTTTTAACCTGGTTTCGGCAACCGAAATATCCCGCAGTTCGCTATTGCGCGCGCTAGACCTGCGTGCTAGCCTTAGCGAACAAAAGGCGAAATGCCAGCCCCCTTGGCTTTCCGCCTTTTCGTTTTTACAGAGGTGTTTTCTATGACGCAGTCCTTTGCCGTGCAACGCGCCGGGTTTCCCAACTCTCTTACGCGCGTCCACGAAGTGCTGGACACCTTTGCGTCACGCGACAACAGCGGCGATGTTCTTACCGCGATCCGCCACTTCCCCGCGCGCGAAGCGCAATGGACGGATTTTCCCGATTGGGTGAACCCAAGTCTCGTTTCAGCGTACGCCGCTAAGGGGGTCCGCCGCCTTTACACGCATCAAGCCGCAGCAGCCGAAGCGGTTCGCGCTGGCAAAAATGTTGTTATCGTAACGCCAACAGCTTCCGGGAAAACGCTTTGCTACAACTTGCCTGTGCTGAACGCCGTTCTTGAGAATTCCGACACCCGCGCGCTCTATCTTTTCCCTACGAAAGCGCTTGCGCAGGATCAGCTCGCAGAACTCTACGACCTGAATCAGCGGCTCGAAAACTCCTTCGGCGTTTTCACTTACGACGGCGACACACCCGCCGACGCGCGCAAGTCGATTCGCGAAAAAGGCCACGTCGTCCTGACGAACCCGGACATGTTGCATACTGGCATTCTTCCGCACCACACGCGGTGGACGCGCCTCTTCGAAAATCTGCGCTATATCGTTCTCGACGAGTTGCACACGTACCGCGGCGTTTTCGGCAGCCATTTGTGCAACGTGCTGCGCCGGCTGCGGCGCATCGCGCGCTTCTACGGCCGCGAACCGCAATTCATTTGCTGCTCTGCCACCATCGCCAATCCCGGCGAACTGGCCTCCCGCTTGCTCGAATCCGAAGTGGAAGTCCTCGATTCCAATGGTGCTCCGGCTGGAGAGAAAACTTTTGTCTTCTACAATCCCCCGGTGGTCAATCGCGCGCTCGGCATCCGCCGGAGCTGCATCAACGAATCCTCGCGCGTAGCGCAGGAGTTTCTGAAGCGCGATTTGCAGACGATTGTCTTCGCGAATTCGCGCTTACACACCGAACTGCTCCTGACCTACTTGCAGCAAGCAAATCCCCGTCTGCTGGGTAAATCTGAAACTATTCGTGGCTACCGCGGCGGTTACTTGCCGAACGAGCGCCGCGAGATCGAGCGCGGCTTGCGCGAAGGAAAAATCCGCGGCGTGGTCTCCACGAGCGCTCTGGAATTGGGAATCGACGTCGGCTCGCTGGACACCGTGGTCATGGCAGGTTATCCGGGAACGATCGCAGCCACCTGGCAGCGCGCTGGCCGCGCTGGCCGCCGCAGCGGAAGCTCCTGCGCCGTGCTGATAGCGTCTTCGACGCCGCTCGATCAATTCATCGTGCGTCATCCCGACTATTTCTTCGGCAACACTCCCGAGCACGCATATATCCAGCCGGACAACTTGGAAATCCTCGTCAATCACCTGAAGTGCGCGGCGTTTGAATTGCCCATCAGACCCGAAGAACAGTTTGGCGATGTGGATCTTCCAGATTTGTGCGCGCGGCTTGCGCAGGCCGGTTTTCTGCACTTGGCGGGCCAAAACTATCACTGGACGCACGAAGCCTATCCCGCCGATACCATCAGCCTTCGCTCGGTCACCAGCGACAATTTCGTGATTATCGACATCATTGGCTCATCAAATGTTACCGGCAACCCGAACTTTATCGGCAACCCGAACGTCATCGGCGAAATTGACTTTCCAAGCGCCCTCGTTTTCGTGCATAAAAAGGCTATTTATATCCATGGCGGGCAGCAATATCACGTCGAGCATCTCGACTTTGAGCAGCGCAAAGCTTATGTGAAGCGGGTGGATGTTGACTACTACACGGACGCGGTCCGGTACACGCAGGTACGCGTTCTCGAAGTCGCCGCAGCGTCGCCTAACAACTCCGCTGACTCTGTTATCCTGAGCCTGCCTGCGCATGCAGGCGCAGCGAAGGGTCTCAACTTAACTCCGGCCAGTTGTGCAGCCGCGCACTCCCATTCCCATGGCGATGTTCTAGTTCGTTCGCAAGTCGTCGGGTTCAAAAAGATCAAGTTTTTCACGAACGAGAACATTGGCGACGGCAAGCTTGAATTGCCGGAGAACGAAATGCACACGACCTCCTATTGGATCACGCTGAGGCGCGCGCTGCTCGAATCACTTCCCTTCTCCGTCAGTGAACGTCAGTCGGGCATGTTTGGCCTTCTGCACGCGCTCGAATCCGTCGCTACGCTGCTCTTGATGAGTGACCGGCGCGACTTAGGCACAGCGATTGGCGAGAATCCACCCTCGCCAGAAGGGTCCGTCATGCCGAGCGAAGCGAGGGATTTCAATACTGCTTGGTTAGGTCCGCAGCTGCAAAACGAATTCTTCGAACCCAACCTGTATCTCTATGACGCCTATCCGGGTGGCATCGGGTTTTCCGAGCCGCTATTTCGGGCGCACGATTTGCTGATGGAGAAGACACGCGAACTCATTTCTGCATGTGAGTGCGAGCAGGGCTGTCCTTCCTGCGTTGGTCCCGTAGGCGATCTCGCGCCACGTACCAAAGAAGCGGCATTCGCCATTCTCGACAGGCTATCTAGCTAAATGGCAACCACGGCGGACAAATTTGTGCGGCTCGCGGCGCTCAAGCCGGCGCGGCCTGCCGTTGCGCCCACCGAGAGGGCTTCGCTCCGTGCACCGGGTGATGAAGACCCGCTCGGCCAACTCCTCGGCGCTGGAGTGGCAAGGAACCATTTCGGCGAGCATCTCGCCATCCGGAACTGGTATTCCACTCCAGAGTTCGAGGAACCTTCCCCGGCTACACTCGAACTGCTTTCGCGCATCCGCGATGAATCCATTCCCCGAAAGACTCGCGCGGCGATCGAGGATCCGTCGAAATGGCTGTTCCTCGATACGGAAACAACCGGCCTAGCTGGAGGAACCGGCACATACGCCTTTCTCATCGGCTTGGCCTGGTGGGACGGCGGCGGCTTGCAGGTCGAGCAGTTTTTCATGCGCGACTTCGCCGAGGAATACTCGCTGCTTCAGGAGCTGGCCGCGCGCGTCGCGGAGCGGCCCGTTCTGCTGACGTTCAACGGAAAGTCTTTCGATTGGCCGTTGCTCGAAAACCGTTTCACGTTGACACGCTCAATCGCCGCACCCAAGCTGACCGCGCATCTGGACCTTCTGCATCCTGCGCGGGCACTGTGGAAACTTCGCCTGGGCAGTGTCCGGCTCGTGGAGCTCGAGCGCCATGTCCTGGACGCCACGCGGCTCGGCTGGCATCGTGAGGACGACGTAGCCTCCTCGCTGATTCCCCAGTTTTATTTCGACTATTTGCGAGGGGGTACCGGTGAACCGCTCGCGAGAGTTGTGAAGCACAATCAAATGGACTTGCGCGGGCTGGCGGCCCTCTTTGGAAAGATCAGCGCGATGCTTTCCGAATCGGAAGGCGTTTTCGAGGAGTGCGAGAGCCTTGATCTTTTCGGGCTATCGCGGTTCCTGCAGCGCCGCGGAGAATCAACACGAGCGCAAATCGCTTGCTCGAATGCTCTGGCCATTGGGCTGCCAGCGGAGGTTCGTTCCAAAGCGCAGCGGGAGCTTGCGCAGATGTTCAAGCGCCGAGGGGAGCACGAACAAGCCGCAGTAATTTGGGAAGAAATGCTCACCAGTTCGCAGGACGACGTGCACGCGTGCGAACAACTAGCAGTGCACTACGAGCACCGCGCTAAAGATATCCAGGGCGCTATCGAATTTACAAAGCTCGGACTTGCTAGACTCAGGCGAGAAAGAGAAGGCTTCTTGCGCGCTTCGCTCGACCCTTATTTGGCGGCGCGTTATGCAAGGGGGGAGAAAGATTTTAAGGCTCGGCTTGCACGGCTGGAAAGAAAAGCCTCGCGGTCTTTTCCGGAACCACGCCGGGGCGTTCAGGAGGCTGAGGCGCCGAAGGCCAAGACAGCGCTTTGGTGAGGACATCGAAAGTCTTGCGCGAGGCGCCTTCCAAAGTTAAGCAGCTATCACCGAAACAATACAGAAACACCCCACCGTCGGGTGAATCGAACTGAAAAAAGTTAGGACGGCGCATCAGATTCAAACGCTGCGAATATTTCTTCTCGAGGGCTTCGGAATACTGCCCAAAGAATCGCGCTGCGTGTTCTTCGCTGTTGAGATGGAGACGCGTGACGAGGATCAGCTTTTTCGTTTCCTTTTGCTCGTAGAGCCCGTAGCGGTCGCCATCCCAGGCGGCGGCCAAACTCCTGGCGCGTTCATCTCCGAGAAACTGCTTGAAGACTTCCTTCCAGCCAAATTCGCCAAGAATGTTCTCATCAAGCTTCTTCCAGTCCTTCCCAAGCATTGTGTCAAGCGCCGGAAGCGCCACACCTGCGGGAGCTCTTCCAGTTTTGTACAGAGCGGGATGGAGAATTTGTTGGGTCGAAACCGGCGGTTTCTCAAAAACGTTTGAAAGCGCGGGCCAGCCGCTGGTCTTCAGAACCGCGGCTGAAAAATTCAGCCCGCTGATGTAGGGAAAGATCAGCGAATCCTTAAGAAACGGCGGGGCAGACTTGAGCGTCGGAGTGTTTTCCAAATCGCCAATCAGCATCGACGGATCGAACTCAGGGAGATCTTTGAGCGAGCGGCCGGTGCCAAGCATCAGGTAGTCGACCATGGCAGCCATGGCGCTGCCTTCGAGCACTGCGTCGCGGGCAAGCTCCGCGTCATCATTCGGGCGCGCGGCCCGGCTCCAAGCTTCGATGTGGAAGTGCTGGTCTTCGAGCGCATGGGTCAATTCATGGGCCATGACCATGCGCTGGTCGGAAGCCGGGCTCCAGTCGGCGATGTAGAATTCCTGCGTCTTGGGGTCGTACAGCCCTTCGACCTGCTCCGTGAGCACGTTGACCATGAACGTATCGAGGTCGAAACCCTTGGGGAGCAAGCCAAGCGCTTCGGCGGTGCGGGCGTCAGCGTAGCGCTCCTCAGGATTCTTTTCTTCGTTCATCTGTTTAACAACGAAGGCGCGGATCTGCTCGCGAGAACGCAACGATTTCTTCAACGGTGCGAGCAGTCTCAGACCCGTGATTTCGCTCATTTGACGAAGCACTTCGTCGGCGGCGGCGATGAACTCGGCGTTTCCACCTGTTTGTGAGCCGGACCCCGACGCGGGGGTGGCGCGCTGTGCGATTGCTGCCGCAGCACCAAAGCCCAGCCAAACCGCGGCAAGCAAACTTGCCAGCGCGAAGCTGGTGCGTTTCCAGTCGAAAACCATTTCTCAAGCAGGATAGCAGAATCAAGATTTGCGCGCCGCCCGAGCGCAGCGCCAATCTGCTCTTTGCTAACTGGCTAGCTTCTCGAAAAGAAGCAATCAGCCATCGGCGAATTTTTGTTCCGAAATCTTAACAGTGTGGTAATTCTGTTGTACTCTCAGAGCAGGGGGTCACCTGGTATCGGGGAGAGATCGATGCTTCCAGGTCTTCGTCTGAGACAAGCCCGTGAAAAACTTGGATTAACTTATCGAGACGTTGAGCGCGCCAGCTACGAGCTGGCCGCGCGCCGGGGACGCCCGGACTTCATTTTGCATATCAGCAGGCTGGCGGATATCGAGAATCGCGGCGTGGTGCCCGCACTACACAAGCTATACACCCTCGCTGCGATTTACCACTTGAATCCGCTGGAAATGTTTCGCTGGTACGAGGTCCCGCTGGAAGAGTGCTTCCATGACGGCAAGTCGTTCGAGTCACCACAGACGCACATGATGGCTGCGCCGACCTCGATGCGCGTTCCAATGAAATTTGATCCGTCCTTCGATCCACGGAAGACCGAGTTGCTCTCGCGCATGGTGCAAAAGTGGGGGCGGTTTGAAAGCGTATTAACCGTTACCAGCAATCACCATCTCTACGGATACATCGGAATCAGCGACCGGCGAATGGCGCCGCTTCTCAGGCCGGGAAGTATCGTGCTAGTCGACACTACACGAAACAAGATTGAAGATGATGGTTGGACCACAGAGCATGACCGTCCGATGTATTTCGTTGAAGTACGCGGAGGTTACCGGTGCGGGTGGTTTTCCCAAGATGGGACCAGGCTGGTGATGCAACCGCACCCGATGTCTCACTGCGTGCCTGAAGCGTGGCGGATGCCAGAGGAAGCGGAAGTCGTTGGCCGGGTGGAAGGGATTGTCACGCGTCTGAGCGAGCCGAAGTGCACTGCTCGTGGAGTATTTCGAGAAGAGCCCGAAGATTAGAGAAAAAGAGATCCCTCAAGTAGTCGGGGACGTGTTCGGGCGATAGCATGCGGTAGGATTCCAGTTTGCGCCAGTGCGACACGGCTTCGGCGATTCCCCCATCCATTGCCGCAAGGCAGCTTCGCAAATCCCGCAATTGTTCGGCAAGCGGCGTTTCCAAAATGCGCTCAAAAATCTGCTCGTGGCACAGCTCGAGCGCTTGCTGAACTGCCTCCTCCGGATAGAGCGCCGCTAAACCTTCGTGTTCATACCGTCCGCTGGATAGATCGCGCAAAGAGGCAACATACACTAGCCGCGCGTAGGGTCCTGGGATTCCCTCCAAAGTGTTCAGCATGAAATCCTGAACGATCCTACGGTTTTGCTGAAGTTTGGTTAGCGCTGGCATAAGCCCTGCTGTTCCGAAATCAGAACATTTTTGAGCTTGGGACTCTCATTTCGCGGAAAGCCCTCATCGTGCGTTTCCAGGAGGCTTTCATCCGTGAGAAAACTCGCAATCCTGTCAATCTTCGTTTCCCTGGCTTTGTTAATCGTACTGCCGTCGTTTAATGGTGGCAAGTATAACGTAAGTAATCCTATTGTCGCTGACGGCGCGCCCTTACCGCTTCCTCCGCCACCCAATGTCTTGGTTGCCGACGGAGCGCCTCTGCCGCTTCCGCCACCACCCAACGGCACTGTCCTGACGGCTGACGGAGCACCCCTGCCACTTCCGCCGCCGCCAAATGGAAGCATCCTGACAGCCGACGGCGCGCCTCTGCCGCTTCCTAAGCCACCCAACGGCGTCGCGTATACCTTGACCGCGTAGTGTGCCATTTCGGCACAGTGAGTATACCGGTCCAGTACCTATAGTTTGGTCGGGCGCGTACTAACTATCTATTTACTACCCTATTGACAAATGCTAGTATGCGCCCGAAATGCCCGAAATTGCCACACTCGAGCGTGTACTGTGGGGCCTCAGCTTCTTTCTAAATGTAGGGCTGGTCTTGTTGCTCCTATATTGGAAAAACCATCGGGTTTACCCTCTGTTTTTTGTCTATGCCGCTTCGGCGGTTTTCCAAAGCATTGCTTTGTTCGGAGCCTACCGAGCTTGGGGATTCAATTCCCCCGCATCCCTCAGCGTAGGGTGGGGGACGCAGTTGCTCGTGACGAGCGCACGAGCATTGGCGGTTGCCGAGATCTGTCATCGGATTATGGCCAAATATCAAGGGATCTGGAAGCTTGCGCGCCTTCTGCTGATTAGCGCAGCCGCGTTTGTGGCCTTGTTTTCCTGGTCGCTTTCGCAGAGTAATTTGCGGTCTGTGTTATTGAGCTTTGATCGGGGAATGGCATTAGCCATTGCTTCCGTGATCGTGATCCTGCTTTTACTTTCGCGCTACTACGCGGTGAGCCTTGAGCCGACAGTCCGCACGGTAACAACTGGCTTTTTCCTGTACTCGATCTTCTGTGTTCTCAATAACACTGTCATAGAACGCTGGCTGACTCACTCCACAATGCTGTGGAACGTCCTCGGCACCGTAACATTTATAGCCAGCTTGCTGCTCTGGGCCTGGGCTTTCCGCGAGCCTCAAGAACAAGCTGCAGCGCGCCCGGAGATGCTGCCGGAAAGTGTCTATGGTTCGCTTGTTCCCGAAATTGACAGCCGCTTGAAGACACTCAACGAACAGTTGAACCATTTCTGGGGCGCCGAAGGAAAGAAAACGTGAATCTCTTGTTTTATTTGTTCTTCGCAGTAGTCGCGGTTCTTTTTGTTCTATTTGTTTGGTCGCTGCGCAGTTCGAAGGCCTCAGGCGCAAGAGAAACTATTCCTGAAGATGTGGGCCGGAGCCACGTCATTTACCTGCCGCAAATCCGGCAAGCAATGGCCGAAGCGGACTATCAATTTGTCGCCGATAAAGTTTCACTCAAAACACAGCGCCGAATGCGCAAGGATCGGCGGAACGTAGCGCTTGCCTATCTGAAGGAGTTGCGTGGAGATTTCGATGGCCTTCTACGGACCGCCAGAGTCATTGCAGCGTTATCCCCAGAAGTAGTGGCAGTGCAGGAGTGGGAAAGGGTTCGTCTGACGGTTAGCTTCCGGTGGCGGTACAGGATCATTTGGCTAAGCTTGTTGGCGGGCTTTACGCCGCTGCCGCAAATGACTGACCTAAGCAAGCTGCTGAGCGGATTCAGCGTGCGTCTGGAAGACGCGATGATCAAGCTCGGCGAGCGTGCGGCCCTAGTGGGAGAAATGGCCTCAGCGCCCGATCGGCGCCGCATCCATCCTGCTTAAGAGCATTTCATCGACGGCGGCGAGCAATTCGTTCACGCGGAAGGGCTTTTGCAGGATTCGGGGATTGCCTGAATTGCTCTTGTCCGCGCCGCCAGCTGGAGCAATAGCGGACATCCAGATGAGCCGGCGAGAAAGCGCCGGCTTGTACCGAGCCAGCCAGCTTTCCAATTCACTCCCGCTCTGCCCGTTTGCTACCTGGACGTCGGCCACAATCACATCGAAGTTCTCATGCTCCATCAAGACGAGCGCTTCCTGCAAGTCCCGGGCGGATTGCACCTGGTGTTCATGGCCACGCAAGAAGGTTCCCACGGCCTCGAGGACGGAATCGTCGCGATCCAAAAGCAAAATATGCGCGTTGCGCGCAGAATCAGCCTTTGGGCCATCTGTGTGGAAACTCGGCAGCACCACCGGCTGGCAGGGTAATTCGATCGTGAAAGAGGCGCCGCGCAGAGGAACATTCTTGACGCGAATCGTTCCTCCGTGTTCCGTAATGATTCCATAACAAATGCTCAGGCCCAGACCGGTTCCTTTGCCGACAGGTTTTGTGGTGTAGAAAGGGTCAAAGACGCGAGAAGCATCTTTCACGCCCGGTCCGCTGTCGGTGAATTCAATGACGATTCGGCCCTCCTCCATCGCAGTCCGAACCCAGAGGTCGCCCTCCTTGGAATGCTCAAGGATGGCGTCCACCGCGTTGTTCACCATATTGAGAAAAACCTGCTGCAATTGATGGGGATCCGCGGCGGTCATGGGCAAGTCAGGAGCAAGATCGAGATGGACGCGGATATTGTTCATGCGCAAGTCATAGTCGCGAAGGGCCAGAGTCTCCTCAAGCGCCTGGTTCATCTTCACCGCGGCGCGTTCTGGTTTATGCTGGCGGGCAAAGCTCAGTAGGTTTTGCACAATGCGATGCGTGCGTTGAGCCTGCTTGTAGAGTTTTTCGGAGTATTCGATTCCCTGCGGCCCCAGTTGGCCGCTGGACGTCAGCAGTTGGCTGTAGCCGAGGATGGCGGTAAGGGGATTATTCAGTTCGTGGGCCACGCCCGAAATAAGTTGGCCAACCGCGGCAAGTCTTTCGCTGTGCAGCAACTGCTCCTGGGTCTTCCTGAGGTTTTCATAAGCCTGGCGCGTCTCCTCGTAAAGAACCGAACGCTCGATAGCACTGGAAATCTGGCTGCCAACGGCAATGAGCAAGTTTACGTCCGCGGGAGAAAACTCGCGCGGCGTACGGCTGCCCACCACAAGACCGCCGATCACCCGGTCCTTAGACCAAAGGATGACGACGTACGCGCTAGCGATTCCTTCTTTGGCTTGTGTGTCGCGGAAAACCGCCGGTAGTGGCAAGCCCTGTACCGAGAGGAATGTCGCATGGACTTCTTTGATTTGCTGGAGCAATTCAGGCTTCACGGAGACACGCGGAAAATGCCGCGAGTATTCCGAGCGATGGCCGACGGCGGCGGCGCGCCGCAATTTTGTGCCGCTTTCATCGAAAAGATAGAGTGAAGTGGCGTCCAGGCCGAAGAGCTCGGCCATCTGGCGCAGCGTGCGGTGCAGAGAATCGCTCAGGTCCATCGATTCCATCATGGTTTGAGCGATCGAATTCAACACCATAAGTTCGCGATTGCGCCTGCGGATTTCCTGCTCCGCCTGCTTGCGTTCGGTGATGTCCAGTAGGAAACCCTGGTACGCGGTGACGTTTCCCGTGGCGTCTCTCACAGCCGTGGAAGACTCCAGCATCGTGCGGACTTCTCCATCCTTGCGCCGCATTTCAAACTCGAAATCGTTCACGGAACCATGCTGCTGCAGAAGGCGTTTGAGTCTCTCGCGGTCCGCCGCGTTCTTGTAGAACACCGAAGGAATATCAATGGCTACCAATTCCTCGCGGCTTTCATAGCCGGTCATGCGCAACAATGCATCGTTGAAATCAAGGAAGCGTCCCTGCGGCGTGGAGATGAACACGCCCTCCTGTACATTGGAGACGAGCGTGCGATACTTTTCTTCCGCACGTTTTCGCTCTGTAATGTCTTTTAAAACATGCACGGTGCCAAGCTCTCGTCCGGCGGGATCGGCGAATACCGAGTTGGACGCGAGAAAGTATCCAGGGAGCCAAGGATCGGGGTCGTCGCCTTCGCCTGTAGCGCCTTCGCAATAGGGGCAATCTTTATAAGACACATTCTTGGCAGGAAGAATTTCACTGACATTCCGGCCAGCCACCGAATCGCTTTCACGGCCCAATAGCTGGCGCAATCTCTGATTGCTCCTGAGGATGCGGCCTTGCTGGTCGTGGACTAAGATCGGGTCGCCGATGGAGTCGAACGTATATTCCCACTGCCGCTGGATCGTGGCGACCTGCTCGAACAGGCGCACGTTTTGCAGCGTCATGCCCAGTAAGTTGGCCATGTTCACGAGGTAGGAGAGTTCGTCGAGAGCAAATCGCTTGCGCTGCGCCGTGCCTATGGCCATGACGCCGAGCGACCCGCTCTTCCCTGGGAGGGCCAATGTCACCAGGGACCTCAAGCCAGCCTCTGCCAAACGCTTTCGCGCCACAGGATCTACTTGGTCGTCGGATGCCAGGACCTGGCACTCTTTCTGCAGGGCTTGCTGCGCCAAGGGATCACGGATGGACACATTGCCGTACTCTGCAAGGAAGGCCGGCGAATAGCCGACTGAACCGCGAACCACCAATTGTGCTTCGTGTCCCACCCCTTCTTTCAGGCGTACGATGCCATGCGTGGCACCCAAGCTTTCGACGAGTTGTTTGAGAACTTGGTCAATCACGTCCTTTACGGAGAGAGTTTGCGCACTAGCAGCAGTCAACAGAGTCAGGCGGCGCAGCTTGTCGTTTAACTCCTCGCTTCGCGTGCGAGCGCCTTCCAGGACCACGACCACCATTGCGATGCCCAGCGCCACGGTGAGAAGGTGATCGAAGGCTACGCGCAGCAGAAAATAAGGATGCTGAGGCCACAGCGGGCGGTCCATCCCGTGCAGCGCAACCAGAAGAAAAATGCCGGCCAGCAGCTTCCCTCCATGCCCCCGCCGAATCAGCGAAGACCGTAAGATCAGAAAAGCTGCAACGAAGCAAACCGCGCTCTCAAAAACCGCGGTCTTCCAATGCACGAAAGCGTATTGTGGCTTCCCACCCCGCTCCATGTAATACACAGCCGCAAGAATCAGGCTGATCAGCGGAATCACCGTATGAATTTGCCGGTCAGTACCGGTGGCGCAATTCACTGCCGCGCCCAGCAAGAACAACAGCCCCGCCGCTTGGGCTAGGAGATGGCCGAGGTTCAGCCCGCTTGCGGGCCGAACGAGGAGCGCCACCTCAAAAACCGCGGAAACCGTAAGGCAGCACCAGCCAGCAAGCCAGAAACGGAGATAGCTGGCGGGATGATCGCGGCGGAAGAGAGAGAAAAGTACGAGGAGAATGACGAAGGCGCTGGCTTCAAAAAATGCAATCCCGAGCAGCCCCTGGTTCTCCAACACGATGCGCCGCCTCCCGGCCTGAAGATGCCGCCACTGCGGTGCTCGAGCTGCCGCAAATTGCTGGGTGAACGGCGAAAAGCTAGGGAAGTTGACCCTGTTTTGACGCTAACACGCTATTTTCTGACAGGGCAAGGGCGCGCACATTTGCGTGTGCTGTCCCTTATAATGTCTCGTGGAGCCGACCCCGGTGGACGTCGAAAACATACTGGTTGTAGACGACGAAGAAGCAATTCGAGAAGTGGTTTCCACGATGCTCGAATCGAAGGGCTATCATTGCACGGTGGCGCACAACGGGCGCGCCGCTCAGGAGCAAATCAAACGCGCAGCGCCTGACCTGGTCTTGAGCGACATGATCATGCCGGAGATGGACGGCATCAAGCTGCTGGAATGGGTGCGCCAATACGACCCGGACGTGCCCGTGATTATGGTCACGGCGATCCACGACATTTCCACAGCACTTGAAGCCATCCGGCGCGGCGCCTACGACTACATCCTCAAGCCGTTCGAGAAAGACCAGCTTTTTTTAGGGGTAGGACGCGCGCTACAACACCGGCGCCTGGTGAATGAAAATCGCAAGTATCAGCGCGATTTGGAACAGCAAGTGGAAGACCGCACCGCGCGGCTCACCGAGGCGCTCGAGCAGCTCGAGCAGTCTTACGACGATACCCTGGAAGCTCTGGGCAGCGCGTTGGACCTGAAGGATGCGGAAACCGAAGGCCACTGCCAGCGAGTTACCGCGTTCTGCATTTCCATTGCGAAAATGATGCCTGTGCCCGACAGCTACTTGCCGATTCTGGCGCGCGCCGCGTTTCTCCACGATATCGGAAAGATGGCCATTCCCGACGGCATTTTGCGCAAACCGGGTCCGCTCAACGACGACGAAAAGAAAATCATGCGCACGCATTGTGAAATCGGATACAACATGCTCATTCGCATCCCGTTCCTTCGCGATGCTGCGGAAATTGTGCTGGCGCATCAGGAGTTTTACGACGGCACGGGCTACCCACGCGGCATGAGAGGGGATCAGATCCCACTAGGGGCGCGCATTTTTACGATTGCCGATTCGCTCGATGCCATGGTCAGCGACCGGCCGTATCGGCGGGCCCTCCCCATGTCGCATGCGCGGGAGGAAATCAAGCGGTGTTCGGGGAGCCAGTTTGATCCGGAAGTGGTCAAGGTTTTCTTGTCAATCCCTGAGCAGCACTGGATCGATCTGCGGGAAAATCTCGGGTCGCCATTCCGGCTGGCGCATCTGAAGAATTTGTAGCGGCGACCTGCCCGTGGAAACTGGGCGCAATCTACTTCTGGTTCCGTGATCTCCGTGCCCTCGGTGGCCTCAGTGTTAATCCGTTTCTTCCTTTTTCCTCGACTTGCGCACTTGGTTCCCACAACGTATTATCGCGATGTCAACCGCCATGGCACTTATCCCCATTAAGACTGCCTCAGAAACGGGCTACTGCGACTGCGTCTGCGGCTGCTACGAGTTAGCCAGCCTGCGCGACGAAGACACAGGCAAAGGTTACTGCCCTGCCTGCGGCAAGGATCACTTGACATTGAACAGCGGGGTTGGCCTACCGAACCCAGCGCCCGTCAAACTTTCACCAAACGCTCCCGAAGGCCGCCGCAGCGCCACTATGCCCGCGCCTGCCGATCCTCCCGGCCGCCTCCGCTAATATCATCGGGAATCCCCAAGTTTTTGCAGCCCCGCCCTTAGCGCAGCGCTTCGCAAACGGGCCTTATATGAGAATGTGCTCTTTCATGCCAGTAAAAAAAACCGGAGAGGAGCTTTGCTCCTCTCCGGCCAGTTTCAGTTGGGAAGACGGCTAGAAATCGAACCGTAGGGCAAGTTGCGTTACCCTCGCACCAAAATCGACCGTCGATTTGCCGAAAGTAGCGGCGTTACCGAAGACGTTTCCGGCAGGGACATCGAAGTTTGGATGGTTGAAGAGATTGAAGAAGTTGGCCTGGAATTGAAGCGCCGCCGTCTCCCGAATGCGGAACTTCTTGGCTACGCCAAAATCTGTGTTTACGAAGCCGGGACCAATCAAGGTATTGCGACCAGTCGGGCTGTCGCACCAGATACCGAAGTTCACAGAGGTTGGACACACTACGTGCGCAAATGAAGCTGGATTGAGGAACCCGTCCGCTGGGTTCTTTCCCAAATAGGGATTGCCAGTAATTAGCGGCCGATCGGTGAAATTGTTATCGCGGTTTAAATCGCGGGTTCCATCGAGGATCGGAATAGGCACGCCTTTCTGAACCGTTACAATTCCGCTGGTGGACCAGCCGCCAATCCAGTGATGCTGCTTCCAGAACGGCAGTTCGTAATAGAGGCTGGTGACGAAGCGGTGTCGAATGTCAAAGTCGGCATTGCCTTTGTCCGCGTTGATATTGGCAATGTCTGTTGGGCTGGCCACCGTGTTGTGGCCGCCCCTAAAGGCATCGCTGAGGGTGTCGATCACATGGCTCCAAGTGTAATTGGAGTTGAACTGCAGGCCGTTGGAGAGCCGCTTTGTCACGGATGCCTGAAGCCCGTAGTAATTCGACGCAAAAGCGTTGGTCCGAAAGTTGTCCGATGAAAGTGTAGAATTGGGGCGTGCAGTCGTGAAAGTAGCTGCCGGAATTTCGCCCGCTAAGAACGCAGCTTGACATACACCCCTGGGTCCGCTGGCTGAAGCGGGGCAGCCCGTCCTGCCGTCGAACGTATTTGCGTCGTACACGCCTGTAAGCTCACGCCCCCCGGTATACGCTCCGTTTACTTCAAGGACGAGGCTCTTGGCCAAGGCGTATTGCACACCGATGTTTGCCTGCTGTGTGTAGGGAGTCTTGAGGTTCTGATCCATGTGCCTGCCCGAGGGTTTCGCAGCGAAGGCCTTGAAACCCTGTGTATTGGTGAATGGATCGGCGTAGAGACCAGGAGTAACGATTGGTCCTGCCGGTCCCGCTCCAAGCTGCCCTAGGACTGCATTGGCGAAGAAAGGTGGATTGAAACGGATGTTTTCGAAAAGGTTGTTCCAAATCCGGTCATAATAAAATCCACCACCTGCCCGGAATATCAGCTTCTGATTACCCATTACATCCCAGGCAAAACCCACTCGTGGACCGAAGTTGTTCGTGTCCTTGGCCCAGATATTCTGGTTGACTTGGATGGCTCGAGCGCCTGCTTCCATGGCTGTAAGCCGATTATTCACAGGAAGGAACGGATTTCCATTCGCTGTAATTCCCGTGATTGGAGTCAGCGGACTCCCAAAGAAAATGTTGGAGTCAATTCCAGGCCTAAAGTTGTGTGGCGGCCCAAAATACTCCCAGCGCAACCCCAGATTCAGGGTGAATCTCGGAGCGATCTTCCAGTCATCCTGGCCGTAAAAGGCGTATTCGTTGGCACGGTAACCACGGTAATACTCCGGGCGGTTTCCAGTGATCGGGTTGATAGACGCTTCCGCTTCTCGCAGTGAACCAAGAGCGGACCCGCCATTCAACAGGATGTCCGCTTCGTCCCCGAAGAAACCGTCGGTCAGAAGCTCCTCCGTGCTATCAAAGAAGAACAAACCGTTTTTGACCGACTGAAAAGACGAGCCATTGCGCGTCCGCCTGTACTCTCCTCCGAATTTGAAGGTGTGCTTGCCGTGGATGATGCTCAAGTCGTCTTTGTACTGAAACTGGTTATCGGTGAAAAATTGCGGCAACGCGCTTGTGTTGCCGAACCCTACGTTCATGGAGTCAAAGAAAGAAAGCACATCGGGCACCCCCACGGCACCCGAGGGGTTGGGGAAGTCCGAGCGATGCCGCAAGTAAGATGCTCGAAACTGATCGAGCATATTGGCTGAGAAATTGTGTGTCCAGGTCAACCCGATCAGGACCTGAACACTCGGATTGTCGAACGCCGGCCCGATTGTGGCGTCACCACCGCCAAACTTGTCTACCGAGTCTTGCGTGGTGTACAAAAACGTTCCGCTCAAACTGTCTTTGTCCGAGATCTTGTAATCGGACTTGAAAGACACGCGGTGCTGGAAAAACGTTGCTGGATCACTAACGGAAATCGGTCCGAACTCGGCCATAGGGTAGGTCAGACTAGCGCCCTCCAGCACCCCGCCTGTATAGCCCCCCTGGGCAGCGCATGGATCACCACCTGGAGCAGAAGGATTGCAAGCCGGTGTACTCTGAGAGGTGAAGAACGGTTGAGAGCCCATAAGCTTCGAGAACACGGGCCCCAAGCTGGCCGACTGTGAAAATGCGCCCGGACACGCGGCGCTAAAGTTCTGCATGCAAAAGCCATTAGCGTTGGATTCCTGGAAGGTCTGAAAAGCGCCGCTCTTCACGAAGTTCAGGAACTCGGGTGTAACTGTTGTGGTGGAGATTGGTGCCGATTGTACGCGACGGTGCCCTTCATAGCTGCCGTAAAAATACCATTTGTTCTTCCAGATCGGTCCGCCGACGGAACCTCCAAACTGGTTGCGGACCAGGTGGTCTTTCAACCCTCCGGCATTGGAAAAGAAGTCGTTGGCAGCTAGTGCTTGAATCCGGTTGTACTCAAAAAGGGACCCATGAAGCGAGTTCGTTCCGGACTTCAGCACTGTGTCGGTGACGAACCCTCCACCCTTTCCGTATTCGGCTTCATACGAGTGCGTAATTACGCGGTACTCCTGAATGGCTTCCGGGGAAATCGACGTAATCGCGCCCGCGCCCTCCGATCCGCGTCCGCCTTGGCCCTGGTCGTTGTTGTCGTACCCTTCCAGCATAAAGTTGCCCATACCAGGACGGGCGCCATTCACTGCCGCGCCGCGTGTGGTTCCCGTCATATCATTCGGGGCGACGCCGGCCACGAGATTGATAAAAGTGTTCTGGTTGCGGATTTCCAGCGGCAAATTCTGCCAAACGGTGCGGTCAATCAGTTCGGACACCTGCGATTCCGAGGGACTCACCAACTCCGCACCAGCTTCTACAACGATGGCTTCTGACTGGCCGCCGACTTCCAAGTGCACGTCAATCGTCGTAATCGTTCCAACGCTAACCACGACGTCATTCACCTTGGCTGCCCGAAAACCGCTGTGTTCCACCGTGAGCGCGTATCCAGCGACAACCGGAAGCGCAGAAAACCGGTACACACCCCCGCTCGCCGATTCCATCGAGCGTTCAAAACCTGTCGCTGCGTTGGAAAGCGTAATTTTCGCGCCAGAAACGACTGCGCCCGACGGGTCATAGACAACGCCCGTCAGTTCGCCGACGCCGCCCTGCGCGTACGCGCTTTGTTGGCCAACAAACACTGCGACCGCGAACAAAATGGCAATAACGAAAAGATTGCAACGAACTCTTGCCCCCATCACAAACCTCCCCTTGAACAATTCACACGCGCATTGCAGAACCCGGAAATTGAAGGTGACTCAACGACTAAAGGTTCAAGAGTGCAAGGAGATTTCCACTCTGCAACCAACTCTCACTGTTGGTGCAGGCGAGCTAACCCCTTTGTTTTGTGGAGCAAGGCTGTTGAATTAACTTCTCATTTAGCAGGTCTTTATATTGGTATGCGGATCAGTTCCAAAATCTGTACAGCTCGCGCTTAACTGAATTGCCCCTTACCATGGAGTTTAGCTCAGCTTGTTGCGAGGCTAGTGGAATTGGATTAGAAGGCGACTCAGCCCCGCAGAAAAGTCTTCTGCAGGCGCGATCAGGCTTACAACGAGATATCCTTCCGCAGAGAAATCGTAGAAGTGGCCGGGATGGACGTAAACACCAAAATCATTAAGCAAGGAAAGCGCAAGGCCCTCGTCCGATTGAGTCGCAGGAACGCGCAAGATCGCGTACCAGCCACCTTCCATTTCAAGGCGCTTGCAAACTTTTTGCTCGGCGAGCTGACAATCGAGGTGTCCGAGATTCTGCCGCACGCGAGTCACCAATTGCGCCTGAAAACCGCCGCGTTGCGCTAGCAAAGATGGCATCGCCAGCTGCACCGGCGCGTTGATCGAGAGGTAGGTGTCCGCGATGACTTCCAGCCGCGCCAGCGCTTCCTGTTTCAGGTGATCCGGGCCGCTGGCCACCAGCCACGCAGCTTTCATTTGCGGCAAGCCGCAAATCTTCGATAAGCCGCTCATGGTAAATGTCAGCGCGCCTTGATTCCCCGCAAAGCTTGCAGGCGCTGGCTGCTTCGCATCCAGAAGAAAATCGAGGAACACCTCATCGGCGATAAGGGCAAGACCTCCGGCCGCGCAAAGAGCATTCAATTTCTCTCTTTCCTCACGTTTAGTGAAATGTCCGGTGGGATTATTTGGATGCACGACAATGATTGCTCGAGTCCGCGGCGTAATTGCTTGTTCGAGCGCGTAAAAATCAATCTGCCAACCGTGGTCGTACACCAGCGGATAGCGAACCACCTTCACATCTTGAATGTCGGCCAGAAAGTCGAAGAGCGGATAACTCGGCGCGGGAATCAGGATTTCATCGCCGGGATTGCACAGTAGCCGAAACACGTACGAATAGGCTTCGCTGGTGCTCGTCGTGAGAATAATGTCTTGGATGGCCAGGCTCGCTCCATGTTCCGCGTAGTATGCGCTGACCGCCCGTCGCGCTGGTGCAAGACCCCGCGGAGTTGGCTCGTACTTCAGCGCCTCGGGATTGCGAAACGCGTCTAAAACCGCGTTCTGGTCATAGAAAAAACCGCACTCGGTTGGATTGGAAACCGTCAAGTCCAGCAACGGCTTGCCCGCTGCGCGATGCCGCGCGAGCGCCTCACTTAAACGGTTCGGCGCAAGATTCCATTGTGCGCGAGTTGCAAATATGCTCATTCGAATGTCCCGCAGGCATTATATCCGCAGCAACCCAAGAGCCAGGGCATCTGCGTTCGCGTATACTCAAGACTGCCACATCAACTCATGAGCACACACCCACACGCTCTTGCTACAGAACCCATTCCGCAAGTGGATCTTGCCGCGCAATATGCGGCAATCGGCGGCGAGATTCGAACCGCTGTCGACCGCGTGCTTTCCTCGCAACAGTTCATTCTGGGGCGCGAAGGCGCCGCTTTGGAGCAGGAAATTGCGGCGCTCTGTGGAGTTGCTAACGGTGTCGGCGTCGCTTCCGGCACGGATGCGTTGATTCTGGCTTTGCGCGCGTGCGGCGTGCAAGCTGGCGATGAAGTGCTCCTTCCGACATTCACTTTTGTTGCCACCGGCAGCGCTGTGAGCGCCCTCGGAGCGCGCCCGGTCTTCGCGGACATCCGCCCAGAGACTTACAACCTCGATCCCGCCGAACTCGAGCGGCGCGTCACCCCGCGCACACGCGCTATCATTGCCGTGCATCTCTACGGCCTCGCCGCAGACATGGACCCGATCGTCGCGTTCGCCAAATCCCGCAAGCTCCCGTTGATTGAAGATAACGCGCAGGCCATTGGTGCTTCATACAAGGGCCGCCGCACGGGCTTTTTCGGCGATGCTGCCTGTCTTAGCTTTTACCCGTCAAAAAATCTTGGCGCTTATGGTGATGCGGGAATGATCGTCACGAATTCGGTGGAAATTGCCGCGCGCGTTCGAACGTTGAGGAATCACGGGCAGGCCGAAAAATATCTGAGCAACGAACCGGGATGGAACAGCCGCCTCGATGAAGTCCAGGCTGCCATTTTGCGTGTCAAGCTGCGCCGCCTCGCGGAGTGGCAAGGTGCCCGGCGTTCACGTGCTGCAGAGTACAACCGTCTGCTGCAAGAGGTTCGTGGAGTCATGCCGCCGCGCGAACCGGAGGGGTTCGAACATATCTATCACCAGTACACGATTCGAAGCGAGCGCCGCGACGCGCTCCAAAAACATTTGGCTGCTCGAAGGATTGGCAGCAACGTTTACTATCCGTATCCGCTCCACTTGCAGCCCTTGTACGCGCCGCTTGGACACAAACCCGGCGACTTTCCCCATGCCGAACGCGCCGCGCAAGAGGTTCTCTCTCTGCCCATGTATCCCGAATTGCAGAAGAATCAAATCGCGCGCGTCGTAGAAGCCATCGCTGAATTTGTGCAATGCTGAGCCAGCTTGCGCTTCGAATTCATTTGCCCAAATAGAGCAGCGCCAGAAGGAAAATCCACAAACCATCCATAAAGTGCCAGTAATAGGAAGTGATTTCTGCAGCGATAGAAATAGAAATTTGTGATTTATCGAAATTATGCAGCGAAACGAACAGCAGCGCGGCAATGCCGCCAAGAAGATGCACGCCATGGGCGCCCGTAAATATGTAGAAGAAGCTACTGGAAGGGTTGCTGGCCATGTAAATTCCCTGAGCCACGAGCTGGCGCCACGCAACTAGTTGACCCGCAAGAAAAAGAATCCCTAACGCCGTTGTAGCGATCCACAGCTTCCGAAAACTCGAAAGAAAAGTCTGCGCAAGCAGCTGCCGCGCTTGCTCCATCGTGAAACTGCTCGCGATCAGCACCAGCGTGTTGAACCACAGCACTCCCGGCAAATGGATAGGAACCCAGTCTTTGCTACCGCTTTTCCGCACAAGATACGCGCTGGCGAGCGCCATGAAGAACATCAGGATCGAAACAAGACCAATCGCTATCCCCGTGTAGTAACGCTTCGGCGATGGTTTCCCCGAGCGGCGTCCGCGGTTGTTGTCACCGTCGTCACCACCATCCGGTGGACGACCGCCGCCTCCACCGTCGCGCCGCTCTTCGATGACAAACTCGATTTCTTGAACTGTGGGTACGCCTGGCATAGCTATCTTTTTTTTCTTGCTTCGTAGGGGCGGCCTTCTTAGGCCGTCCGCTACTTCCTTCTACTCCTAGTGTGCCTTCGCCACCTGATCAGGAGCAACATCTTGCGGAACAAAATCTTCAGCTACTTCCAGCCCGCCGAATTCATATGCGCCACGATAAACAACCGGCCCCCGTGCCCCAGAATCATCCCGCAGCAAGGCCGTACTCCATTCGAGCGTGGTGGCCCGCCAAGGGTTGCAATCGCCCACTCTCTCGCCACGCGCAAGACTCCAGAGAAAATTGAACAGAAAAACCCCTTGTGCAAGCACGGTGATCAGGATCGCGGCCGTGATGAATGCGCGTATCGGTTCGAGCAGGGAGGCGAGTGTGGTCAGGTTCGCACCTGGAATCCTGCCCGTGTGCGGAACGAGCCCCAGCCAGTGCATGGGCATGAATGCAAAGTAGACTCCAACAAACGTCAGCCAGAAATGAAGTTTGCCTAACGGCTCATTCATGTGCCGTCCGAACAGTCTCGGAAACCAAAAGAACAAAGCTCCAAGAATGGCAAACGTCGCTGCTACGCCCATCACCAAGTGAAAATGTCCGATGACGAAATCTTCCCTGACTGAAGTCGATTTGAAGCCACGGCCTGCAAGAAAAACGCCGGAAAGCCCTCCGGCAAGGAATAGCGAAATGAATCCGAGCGCAAACAGCATGGATGTGTTCAAACGAAGGCGCGCATTCCTGAGTGTGCCAAACCAGCTGAGCACCAGGATCGTCGCAGGTAATCCGAGAGAAGAGGCCAGGACCGAAAATACTAGCGGCGAAAACGGGTTCATGCCGCTCGAAAACATGTGCTGGCCCCAAACGCAAAAGCCTACGAGTCCTACTCCGCAAAGCGCAAGGACTACCAGCCGTTCCTTCCACACCGGCTTACGGGAAAACGTTGCGAGGAGATGCGTCACGATGCCGAAGCATGGAAGCATCGCGACGTAAACCTCCGCCTGCGCGAAAAACCAGAATAAGCGTTGCCAGAGCACCAGCGATGAATCTGCCGCAAGCGCAGCTGGCTGCGAGGCCAGGAAACTAGCGGCAGGAAAAAAAGTTGTGGCAAAAACACGATCTGAGAGAGCGCAGAGGCACGCGGCGAGGAGGATGCTGAAAATCAGCATCCCAAGAATGCCGTTGAGGAACCAGGCCCACACCGTAACCGGCAAACGTGGAAGCGTCATCCCTTGCGCGCGCAAATCAATTGTCGTCACCGTGAAATTGAGCGCGCTGCAAAGAGAAGCCCCGCAAAAGATGGAGACGCTGACAATCCAAAGGGTGATTCCCTTTTGCGGGACCAGTAAAAATCCTGCGGTCATGCCTACCAGCGATGCGACTGTCGCCCAAAAGCAAAATAAATTGAGAGTAGGAAACGCCATTTCACGTGCGCCGATCTGCAACGGAAGCAGATAATTCCCGAGGCCCGCTTGCGGAGCGGCTGTCAAAACGAAAAAAATCATCAGCGAACCATGGAGCAAAGGCAGCGTCGCAAAACGTTCGGCTGAACCTCCGAGCGCAGAGAGGAACGGAATATGCGCGCCCGGCCACACCAAATGAATGCGCATGACCAAAGACATCGCCATGCCCAGAAATACGCTGAACAACGCTAACCACAGATACTGCAGCCCGATAGTTTTGTGATGTGTGCTGAAAAGACTGCGACGCGCGAACCCCGGCCGTGACTTCCCAGGCTGGTTTGTTCCGCTATCGCTGTCGTAAGTGACCATGGCCTGCTTCGCCCAGACTCCTGCCGCCTCTGACACTAACAGCTTCCCGGAGAACGCGTTAATAGAATACATCGCCGCCAAAAAGGCAAGCGGTAGGAAACGACCTTTTAGGGCGTCGTCAAGCGGCCGAGGAGGAACTGAAAGAAGGCGTCGGGATTAGATTCTAAGCAGACCTGCGCGTTGGGCGTGTAGGACGAGTTCTGCGAATTTGGCGCGGCTGCGGAGCCGTCTGCCCCAGGTGCGCCGAGCCCCTTGGGCGGCGACACCTCCCTCGTGTAGCCCTGATCGTCCACACGGATCATCATAGGTTGCACGGGGCAAAGATCGTGGTTCACCAAAAAGGCGATGGTCATGGGATCAAACAACGTCGGCGTTTCCTGGCCCCACTCATGATAAAGCAACGTAAGCGCGTCGGTGATCGGCGTACCCTGGCTAAAGAGAATCTTACGATTCGCCGCTTCCAGCTTCAGCTGTGTGGAATCGAGCGGCATCACAAATAGAGGTACTCCCGAAGCGAATAATTTCTGCGCAGATGGGATGTCGGTCAGGATGTTCCATTCGGGAGTCGGGCCGTGCGGCGGACCGTAACCGACGTCGCCGTAGCCGCGCCGGATGGAACCGCCCATGATCACAACCCGTTTCAGCTTGCGAAAGGTTTCTGGTTCTTTGTCGATCGCCGCCCCTACATTCACGAGCGGGCCGATGCCGATGAGCGTGATTTCTCCCGGGTGCTGGCGGATCTGGTCGAGAAGAAATGCTATAGCATCCGGATGCGTTGGCTTTGCGAAGTGTCCACCCTGCGCGTAACGGAGTTGTGTGAATTTTGTCTTCGGCGGCGTGGATGGTCCCGCAGCCACGGGGATGTCTCCGCGTCCCGCCTCTCCAAGTAAGCGATCGAGAAGCTTGGCTCGCATTTCGGTGTCGCCAAACGTCGTGGTAATGCCGAGAATCTTGAACTCCGGACCACCCAGGGCCAGCGCTACTGCGAAAGCGTCGTCAATGTCGTCACCGATATCTGTGTCGATGATGACCTTCTCTCGCGCGGCCGTCTGCGGCGCAGGTGGGGACGTGGCCTGCGAGCCTTGTGCGTAGCTGCCAGCGCCATTTGCCAGCGCAATGCAACTCAGGATGCAAATACAAGCTGCCGCGTGTTTGGACCAGCGCATTCGACCGAACTCCAGGGAATCATCACAAAACGTTATGACCTGGCAGGGATGACAAACAGCTTAGGTTTTGAGAATTTGGTGCGGTAGAGAGGACTCGAACCTCCACGGTATTGCTACCGCCAGCCCCTCAAGCTGGTGCGTCTGCCAGTTCCGCCACTACCGCACAGTGGGTGAGAAACCATTTTAACTGTGGAACGAAAGGCCCGCAACCTTTAAGCACTTTAGAGTCTTACGTTGTAAGTTAGTTGAAAGCTCAAATGAGAGTAACGCACCCTC
>Ga0126378_10000709_pt1 | contig 24574 bp, 23 predicted proteins | sample PanSoiMetPlot_23_FD_92587 | JGI IMG/M metagenome (GOLD analysis project Ga0126378, IMG submission 92587) | Tropical forest soil microbial communities from Panama - MetaG Plot_23 | ecosystem: Environmental > Terrestrial > Soil > Tropical forest > Bulk soil | place: Panama | collected 2016-02-17
GGCGGCGGCGAGGATCGCTGTCCCCGCCGCTGGCACACGCCGCATGATGCTCACCGGGTCTCCGTTCCCCGCGCGGATGGCATCCACAATGTCACTGACACGGCGGAACAGCGCCGGGCGATGAGGACGATCATCCACACCCTGGCCACCGATGCCCAACACAATTCTTTCTGCCATCCTTCCGCCCGCCCTACGCGCTGCCACTGCGCTGTGACGTCGATGTGCCGTCCTTGTTCGCGGGCGACCGTCGATGTGCCGTCGTTGTTGGCGATCCGGCACCGGCCGGGACGTCGATGTGCCGTCGTCGTTCGCGGGCGACCGTCGATGTGCCGTCGTTGTTCGCGATCGGGTGTTGCAGCAGGCATCGATGTGCCTGCGTTGTTCGGCTGGCATGCGCGGGTGTGGCGGTGTGGCGGTGTGGCGGTGTCGTTCACGTCCGGCCGGCGGACCAACGGCCGGTCCGGATGCGCGGCCGCGACCTCATCCGGCTGCTCGGGCCGATGGAACGTGTTCGACTTCTAACGGCCAGTGCCGGCGGCCTGCCTGACCCGGTAGGCGGCCACGTTGGTCCTGTTCGAGCACGACGTGCTGCAGAACTTGCGTGACCGGTTCTTGGACAGGTCGATCAGCACGTTGTCGCAGCCTTCCGCAGCGCACAAGCGCCGACGATCGAGCTCTCCGGTGCGAATCACGTCGGTGAACGCCATCGCCGCCTCGACTGCCATCCGGTCCGCGAGCGGCGCCTCCTGCGGGGTGGCATGCAGGTGGTAGCTCCAGCCGTCGTGCCTGACGAGCTGCGGCAGCGCACTGGCCTCGCGCAGCATTTTGTTGACCAGATCAGCTGCCTCGTCCTCCGGGGCGTTCCACAATCGTTCGAGCAGCGGCCGCAGCCGCCGGACGGCATCAAGCTCCGCTCGGTCGTGCGTGCGGTCGCCGGTCCAGCCCCAGGCCAGGACGAAGGCGTCAAGGGCGGCCTCGTCGGCCAGCAGCTCGTCACCGCTGCGGCCGGTATTGACAAGCGCGGCGGCAGCGGCAAGCGCGATCTCCGTGTCATGGGCAAAAAGCAACTTGACTCCTTTGGGCGACGCGCCTACTGTCACCATCGTAACCGGGTTTCGCCACTTACAGGAGGACGACATGCGGACGGCCGCTGCCGAGCGGGCCGGCGCGCAGCAAACCGATGTGACCGGGAGCACGGCCAGCAGGCCAACCGGCCAGATGCGGGCCGGCTTCGCGCTCGCGATCCTGGCCGCTGCCACGTTCGGCACGTCGGGCATCTTCGGTTCGTCCTTGATCAAGGCCGGCTGGAGCCCGGGGGCGGCCGTGGTCGCCAGAATCGCGGTGTCGGCCGTGATCCTGACTGTCCCCGCCATCGTGCAGATGCGGGGCCGCTGGGCATTGCTGCGCGCGAACGCCGGTGTCGTCGCCGCGTACGGCCTAGTGGCGGTGGCCGGCTGCCAGCTCTTCTACTTCAACGCGATCTCCCGGATACCGGTCGGCGTCGCGCTGCTGATCGAGTACCTGGCGCCCGTGCTCGTTGTCTGCTGGCTTTGGCTACGGCACGGCCAGCGGCCGCGCAGGCTCACCGTGGCAGGGGCTGCTATCGCGCTCGCCGGCCTGTCGCTGGTGTTGGACGTGCTCGGATCAGGGCGGATAGATCCGGTCGGAGCGATCTGGGCTCTGCTGGCGGCGATCGGTCTCGCGATCTTCTTCATGCTCTCGGCAGCCCACGGCGACCGGCTTCCGCCGCTCATCATGGCCTGGGCCGGAATGTGCGTTGGGGCTGTCACACTCGGCGCAGCGGGCTTGGCAGGCGTCCTGCCGATGCATGCGGCCACCGTCAGCGTCGACCTGGCCGGGCACCAGGTCAGCTGGATCCTGCCGGTGCTCGGACTGTCCATTGTGGCAGCGTCGATCTCCTACCTGGCAGGGATCGGCGCCGCGCGCCGGCTGGGAGCCAAGCTGGCGTCCTTCATCAGCATGGCCGAGGTCTTGTTCGCGATCCTCTTCGCCTGGATGCTGCTCGGCCAGCTGCCGTCCGGCGCGCAGTTCGCAGGCGGCGCGCTGATACTCGGGGGCGTCATGATGGTCAGGCTCGACGAGCTGCGCGACGACGCTGGCTTGGCCCCCGGACCCGAGCTCAGGCGAGCGACTCGAGCGCAACAGAAGGGTCAGCCAGCGCGACGGCGCTCACCTTCGCTCCCTGTCGCACCAGCTCGGCGATCGAGTCGTTGACATCCCACACATTGACGTTCATCCCCGCGAGCACCCGGCCGTCCCCGGCCAGCCAGAACGCGATGAACTCGCGCGCAGGGACGTCACCGCGGAACACCACCTCGGCATATTCGCCAGGCTCGACGTAGCCGGCGTACTCCATGCCGAGGTCGTACTGGTCGGTGTAGAAGTACGGCACCCGGTCATAGATGACGTCTTGGCCGAGCATTGCCTTGGCGGCCGCGACAGGCTGGTGCCTGGCGTTCGCCCAGTGCTCGACCCTGATGTGCTTGCCGAGCAGCGGGTGAAGCGCGTTCGCGACGTCCCCGGCGGCGAAGATATCTGGATCTGACGTCCGCAGCCGCGCGTCGGTGACGATGCCGTTGTCGACCGTCAGGCCGGATGCGGTCGCGAGCTCGGTGTTCGGCGTGATGCCGATCCCCACCAGCACGACGTCTGCGTCGACCCTCGTCCCGTCGGCAAGCCTGACCCCATCGGCCTTGCCGTTCGTCCCAGTGATCTCGGCGACCTGGACGCTGAAGCGCAGATCGACGCCGCGCTCAGCGTGCAGCCTGGCGAAGACCTCGGCGACCTCGCGGCCAAGCACGCGCAGCAGCGGCAGCTCGGCCGCCTCGAGCACGGTCACCTCGGCGCCTGCTGTCCGCGCGGCGGCCGTAGTCTCGAGCCCGATCCAGCCGGCCCCGATCACGGCGACGCGCGAGGCGGCCTCGATGGCCGCCCTGATCCGGTCGCTGTCGGCGACCGTCCGCAAGTAGTGGACCCCGTCGAGGTCAGCACCTGGCACGGGTAGCCTGCGCGGCGACGAGCCGGTCGCAAGTAGCAGCTTGCCGTATCCGAGCTGGTCGCCGCCTTCGAGCACGACCTTGCGCGCCGCGGCGTCAATGGCGGTCACCGTCGTCCCGAGGCGCAGGTCCACGTCGTGCTCGCGATACCACTCACGCGGCCTGACGTAGATCTTGTCCCGCCCGTGCTTGCCCATCAGGTAGTCCTTGGACAGGGGCGGCCGCTCGTAGGGGATCTCGTCTTCGGCACCGACCAGACTGAGCGGGCCGCCGTATCCTTCCTCGCGCAGCGTCTCGGCCGCCCGGGCTCCGGCCAGGCTCGCGCCGACAATTACCATGCCTTGCTCGTTGCTCATGGTTGAGCTCCCCTTTCAGACTCTCGTGCCAGCAAGGGCGAAGAATTCGGCGCGCGCCCGCTCATCGCTGCGCAGGCTGCCGAGCAGCGCGGAGGTCACCGTCGTGGCGCCGGTCGCCCGGACGCCACGTATGGTCATGCACGAATGCTCAGCCTCGAGCACCACGCCGGCCCCGCGCGGGCGCAGGCGCTCCGCGAGGCAGTCGGCTACCTGCCTGGTCAGGCGCTCTTGCGTCTGCGGCCGCGCCGAGAAGTGCTCGACGAGGCGGGCCAGCTTGGACAAGCCGAGAATACGCTCGGCCGGCACGTATCCGACGTGTGCGACGCCAGAAAACGGCAGCAAATGGTGCTCGCAGACGGTGCGGAACGGAATGGCTCGCGCAATCACCAGCTCGTCGTATCCCTCGGCGTTGTCGAACGTGGTGAGCCGCACCGGCGGCCGATCGAAGAGCTCGGCGTAGGCGCGAGCCATTCTGGCCGGGGTCTCGCGCAGGCCGTCCTGGTCAAGGTCGATTCCGAGCGCGGTCAGGAACTCAGCGGCCGCCCTGCGCGCTGCTGCCAGGTCGGCCGGTCGCCCGGACGCCGCGAGATTCATGCCGCCGGATTCGAAGCCGTCGGCTTCTAGGGCTTGAAGCGACGCCGGATCGCACGAATGCGAAGCGACTATCGTCAGCTCACAGGTCATGACGCTCCAGAGGGTTGATGGCCAGGCGCGGCCCGGACGGCGACGCAGCAGCGGCCAGGATCAGGATCGAGTTCAGGCCGTAGTTCGTCGCTGGCTCCTATCCCAGCGACGATCCCTTCGACCAGGGCAACGTTCATGGCGCAGACCACGCCGGGATCGCGATCGGCGAGCCGGCGGAACGGGCAGTTGCGCACGCTCAGCCCCTCGTTTCCGTCCGGGACGGGCTCAAAGCCGTGGGCGGCCAGCGTCTCCTCGGTCGACCGCAATGCGTCATAGCCCGAGCGCCCGACCCGCCGGTGCCGTGCGGCCTGCCCGAGCACGGCGCCGTGCTCGCGGGCGGCGCGCTTCAGGCCGGCGAGCGCCGCGCCGCTTGCGTCCGCACCGACGGCGTCCACGAGCAGCCCGGCGGCCAGCTCGTACTCGCGCGGCGGCAACGTGACCGCGAACTCGGTCGCCGATCTTGCGTAAACCTTGGCGGGCCGTCCGGCGCCTGGGCCGCTCCTGCCCCCAGCCCGCCGGTAGTCCGCCGTGAGCAGCCCGAGGCTCACGAGTTTGTCCAGGTGGTAGGCGGCCAGCGGCCTTCCGACCCCCGTCGCCGCAGCGGCCTGCTCCCGGTCGACAGGCTCTCCGGACCCCGATACGTAGTCGTAGAGTCTGCGGCGCACGGCATCGTTGAGCGCTCCGACGGCGGTGAGCGGACCGCTCCCCCACTCGTCGTCCCTAGGACGCAGGCTGTCTTGACGATCGTGCCGCACCCCGCAACTCTAACACTAATTTTCATTAGTTAAATAGACCTGGGTAATCGAGCTTTCCGCCGAGGCGATCGCGGGGCCGCTGGGGGCGAACTCCCGGGACAGGCGAGGCGGGCTCCTGCGAGCATTACCTTGCGATTAGACGTGCAACCGATGAGCCGCCGGGAGGCGACTATGTCCGAGGTGCTGGTCGAATCCCCGCGCGGAGAGCTGCGATGCTATCTGGCCACCCCAGCCGGCGGCGGTCCCTGGCCGGGCGCGGTGGTCTTGCATGACGCTCTCGGCATGACCCCCGACCTGCGCGCCCAGGCCGACTGGCTGGCGAGTGCCGGATACCTCGCCCTCGCCCCCGACCTGTACTCGGTCGGCACCAAGGCGCGCTGCCTGGTGTCGATGTTCCGCCAGCTCGCCGCCGGTCAGGGTTACGTGCTGGCGGATGCCGACGCGTGCAGGACGTGGCTGGCGGACAGGGACGACTGCTCAGGCCGCATTGGCGTGATCGGTTACTGCATGAGCGGAGGCTTCGCGCTGCTCCTCGCGCCAGGGCACGGATTCGAGGCCGCGAGCGCCAACTACGGCATGATCCCCAAGAACGCGGCGTTGTTCCTGCGCGGTGCATGCCCCGTGATTGGCAGCTACGGCGCCAGAGATCGCACGCTTCGGGGAGCTGCGAGCGCTCTCTCGGCCGCCCTCGGGGACGCCGGAGTCGAGCACGACGTCAAAGAGTATCCCGATGCCGGGCACGCGTTTCTCAACGATCATCCGCGCGCCGTCGCGACGCTGCGGGGCGCGAACGGCCCAGACGCGGCGCTGCCGAGGTTCTTCGCCATCATTACGACGGTGACAGGGCCGCTGACGGCCGTGGGCTACCACGAGCCGTCGGCGGCCGACGCGCGCGGACGGATCATCGAATTCTTCGACCGCCACCTTCAGGAGTCACCGGCTACGACAAGGCCGGATTCGTAGGCCAGGATCACGGCCTGCACCCGGTCCCTGAGCTCGAGCTTGAAGAGCACGGAGCTGACGTGCGACTTCACCGTCTGCTCGGCCAGGCAGAGCCGACTCGCGATCTCGGCGTTTGTCAGCCCAGCCGCGACGAGCAGCAGGACCTCGCGTTCCCTGGCCGTCAGCCGGTCAAGCTCGGGCGGAGCGAGAAGCTTTTTCCTGGCCGCGAACTCAGCGATCAGCCGTCTGGTGACCGAAGGCGCGAGCAGGGCCTCGCCCGCGCCGACGACTCGCACGGCGGCCAGAATCTCCTCTGGCGTCGCGTCCTTGAGCAGGAACCCGCTGGCGCCTGCGCGCAGCGCCTCGTACACATAGTCGTCAAGGTCGAACGTGGTCAGCACGAGCACGCTCGGCGGGGTCTGGTCGACGCTGAGCTGCCTGGTGGCCTCGATGCCGTCGAGCACCGGCATCCTGATGTCCATCAACACCACGTCGGGCCGCAGCTCGCGCGCGATCTTCACCGCCTGCTTCCCGTCCTCCGCGGTGCCGACGACGGTCATGTCGGGCTGCGAGTCGAGCATCGCGGTGAAGCCCATCCGCACCACCGCCTGGTCGTCGGCGACGAGCAGCCGAAGGTGGCCGCCCATCAGGCCGGCACCGCCTCGGCCTGCGGGTGGCCAGGCGAGGGCAGCACAGCGCACACCGCGAAGCCCCCGCGCTCGTCAGGCCCTGCGCGGAATTCGCCGCGCAGGATGCTGACGCGCTCGCGCAACCCGGTCAGCCCGTACCCTTGGCCAGCGGCGTTGGCCGCGCCACCGCGGCGCGGTTCGGCCGGCGGGTCATTGACCACCCGCACCGTCAGCGCGTCTGCGGCGTAACCCAGATGGACCTGCACCCGGCTTCCCGGAGCGTGCCGACCCACGTTAGTGAGCGCCTCCTGGACGATGCGGTAACAGCACAGCTCTACAGCCGCGGCCAGCGGCCTGACGTCGCCTGACACCCGGACGGTCGCCTCGGTACCCGCGCCCGATACTCGGCTGACGAGGCCGTCGAGATCCGCGATCCGCGGCTGCGGCGCCGCGTCAGGGCCGCCATGGCCGTCCGGCGAACGGAGCACGCCGAGCACGACTCGCAGATCCGTCAGCGCTGATCGCGCCTCGTCGGCGATCTCCGCGAACGCGGCGCGGCCAGCCGGCGGGAGGCCTGGCACGGCGTAGGGCGCCGTCGCCGCCCTGACCGCGATCATCGAGACGTGATGAGCCACCACGTCGTGCAACTCGCGGGCGATGCTGGCGCGCTCGCGCGTCACCGCGTCGCGAGCGGTGAGGTCCCTGAAGCGCTCGGCGACGGCCGCCCTTTCGATCGCTGCTTGCCGTTTAGCGCGCACCATCTCCCCGGCGCCCCACGCGGCGATGACCGCGAGCGCCTCCGCGGCCGACGCGTCCCAGGGCGTGACGTTGCGGGCGATGCCCAGGGAACCGAGCAGCACGGCGACTTCGCTGAGCACAAGCGCCCGGAACGCCGGCCGGCTGGAAAGGACGACAGGGCACGCGGCGAGTGCGACAAGCCAGCCGGCCACGGCTGCGACCGACCATGACAGCCTGGCGAACACGATGAACACGGCATTGGCGGTCAGCACAGTCGCGATTGCCGGGCCTGGGTACTTCCTGATCACAGCGATCGGCGCGGTGCCGAGCAGCGCGAGCACCAGGGCATAGCCCGAGCTCAGCGGCCCCGTCGTCTTGCTCGACTCAGCCATCGCCGCGAACGCGAGCACGGCGGCGATCGCGATCGGGCCAACTGGCCTGCGATAGTCGGCCGCGACCAGCGCGAGAGCGCGTTCGACCAGCGTCCCTGGCCACGAGGCGCGCGGCGGCTGCGTGCCGGAGTTTGTCATCTCACCAGCATGCACGCAAACGCCGGCGCTGCGCGTGCATCCAGCGGCTGATCAGGACCCCTACCGTGGTAGGAATCAGCCGTAAAAGACCCGCTCCATCACGGTCCTCGCCCGCCGTGCCGCGCGCCGCCAGTCCTGCACAAGGTCCTGCGAGCCGTCTGGCGGATAGCCGAGCAGCCTGGCGGTCCCCGCGAGCTCGGGCTGCGCCGTGGGCAGCACGTCAGACGCCCGCCCAGTCGCCAGCATGACGGCATTCCTGATTCTCGTGGCGAGCAGCCAGGATTCCGTCAGCGCACCCGCGTCGGACGAACCGAGCAGTCCCTCGTCCTTGGCCGCGGTCAACGCCGCGACCGTCCGCGTCGTCCGCAGGCCACGAACGTGGCCTGCGTGCCTGAGCTGGAGCAGCTGCGCCACCCACTCGGCATCGGTGAGCCCGCCAGGACCGAGCTTGACGTGCAGCGCCGGGTCGACGCCGCGCGGCATGCGTTCTGCTTCCATCCTGGCTTTTATTCTTTTGATTTCACGAACGGAAGCGTCCGCGATCCCGCCGTCTTGGTAGCGGATCCCGTCGGCGAGTTCGGCGAATGCCAGACCGAGGCTGGTGTCGCCGGCGATCGGGTCGGCTCTGAGCAGTGCCTGAACCTCCCATGGTCGCGCCCACCGGGCGTAATAGGCGCGGTAGGCGGCCAGAGTCCTGACCAGCGGGCCCTGCCTGCCTTCTGGCCGCAGGTCCGCGTCCACCGCCAGCGCCGGGTCATGCCCTGGTCTGGCGAGCAGCCCGCGAAGCTCCTCCGCAACCGCGTGCGCGGCCTTGGCCGCGGCGTGCTCGCTGGCTCCGGACGCCGGCTCGTACACGAACAAGACGTCGGCGTCGCTGCCGTAGCTCATCTCGTGCCCGCCGAACCTGCCCATCGCGACCACGCAGACCGCCGCGGGCAGCGGGGCTGATGACCGCTCGACGCAGTCGCGGGCGAGGTCAAGGGCGCCCTGCACGGTTACGGCGGTCACCGCGCCAAGAGCCTCCGCGACCTGCAGGCAGTCAATCTCGCCGAGGAGGTCGGCGGCCGCGGTTCGCAGCAGCTCCCTGCGCCTGACCGCGAGCAGGCCAGCGACCGCTCCGTCGACATCGGCCGTGCGCACATGCCTGCGTACCGTGGCGTCCGCCTCGTCACGCAGGCTTACCGGATCCGCCGGGGCGAGCAGCCCGTCGCCTGCCAGCATCGCGACCGCGTCAGGCGCACGGAGCAGCAGGTCGGTGGCGTACCGCCCGGATGCGAGCAGCTTGGCCATCCGCCAGGCGACGGTCGTGTCGTCGCGTAGCAGCCGCAGGTACCAGGGGGACGAGCCAAGCGCCTCGCTCACCTGCCTAAAGGCAAGCAGGCCCGCGTCCGGGCGCGGAGCGTCGGCGAACCAGCCGAGCATCGCCGGCAGCAGCGTCCGCTGAATGGCCGCCTTCCGTGACACGCCTGTCGTCAGCGCTGCGATATGCCTCAGAGCGCCAGCCGGATCGAGATATCCAAGCGCCTCGAGCCGGTCGGCTGCCGCCTCCGAGGTCAGCCTGAGCGCGTCGTCAGGCAGCCGCGCGACCGCTTCGAGCAACGGCCGGTAGAACAGCTTCTCGTGCAGCTGCCTGGCCTCGGCTACGTGCTGCCGCCACCGGGTCGTCAGCTGGGCAGCCGGATCGCCTGGATCGTCCGCCGATACTCCGGCGGCCAGGCCGGCGAAACCAGCCCCGCGCAGCGCCCGGCCGATCTGGCGCAAGACGGCGGGGTCGTCGGCTGGCAGCGAGTGCGTGCGCCTGAGCTGCCTGAGCTGCAGCAGGTGCTCGACCGTCCGCAGGAACCTGTAGGCGTCGGCCAGGCTCGCCGCGTCCTGCCTGCCGACGTACCCGCCTGCCGCGAGCGCCGCGAGCGCGGGCAGCGTGCCCGCGTCCCGCAGCGCCTCGTCTGTCCTGCCGTGCACGAGCTGGAGCAGCTGGACGGCGAACTCGATGTCGCGAAGCCCTCCTGGGCCAAGCTTGATCTCCCGCCCGGCATGGCCAGCCGGCAGGCTAGCGACGACCCTGCGCCGCATCGCCTGCACGTCGGCGACGAAGTCCTCGCGCCGAGCCGCCTGCCAGACGAGCGGCTCAAGCGCCGCGATGTACTCGCGGCCGAGATCAGCGTCTCCGGCGACGGGCCTGGCTTTCAGGAGGGCCTGGAATTCCCACGTCTTGGCCCAACGCTGGTAGTACGCAAGGTGGCTGGCCAGGGTCCGCACGAGCGGCCCGTTGCGGCCCTCAGGGCGCAGGTTCGCGTCGACGGGGAACAACAGGCCCTCGGCGCTGGCGTCGGAGCACACCCGGATCATGGCTCCCGCGAGCCTGGCGGCGGCGCGCAGCCCGGCTGTCTCCTCGGCAGCCTCTGCGGGCTCGGCGACGAAGATTACGTCGACGTCGCTGGCATAGTTGAGCTCGCACCCACCGCACTTGCCCATGGCGATCACTGCGATCCGGCACGCCGCCGCGTCCGAAGGAAGCTGCGCGGTGGCGATCGCCAGTGCGGACTGGAGTGCCGCCGCAGCCAGATCCGCGAGCTCGGCCATGACGTCGTCGATGGGCGTGATACCGGTCAGATCACGCGCAGCGAGCCTGAGCAGCCGGCGGCGGTAGCCGATCCGCAATTCATCGGGCGTCCGTGCGGCCAGCAGGCCAGGTCCCACCTCGCCGGCTCCCGGCGGGCTGGCCGCGTCGGGGCCCGCGAGCAGCTGCCAGTCGCGTGGGTGCCTGCGCAGGTGCTCGGAGAGCGCTGCGCTCATGCCGAGCACCGCGGTCAGCCTTGACCGCAGCCCGCTATCGGAGCGCAGCGCGGCGAGAAGCCGCCCATCGCGCGGTAGCCTGGCCAGGCCGGCGAGCGCCACGTCAGGGTCGGGCGCGGCTGCCAGCGCGGCGACGATGGCGTCGTCAGATCCTGGGACATTCAGCCCAAGCTCCCGCAGGAGCAGCCGCTCGGCCCCGAGTGTGTCGGCGAACCCGAGCGCGGCCAGCCGGCCGTGCACCGTCACGCCGCGCGGCATGCTCACGCCTGCCACCGTACGTCAGGTGAGCAGCAGCACCGCGTAGGCAGCCAGCCAGTGCTCGACGTTGTAGTGATCGCCGATCACGTGCGGGAGCGCGGCGTCGGCGTGCCGCCTGGCCGCCGCCAAGGCTGGCCCAATCCGGCCATCACCGGCCGGGAGGCTCTCAGCGATCCGCCGCCAGCCCCACGCCCGGCTCGCGTTGAGCCCGTGCAGGTGCGCGATCTGCCCGTCGCTGGAATCGGATACAGACACCGGCTCGAACAGGCTGCGCGGTTCGCCGTCCGCTATCCCGGGCAGGAACACCGACAGCCATGGCGCGAAGCGATCTCCGGACAGCAGCAGCGCCATCAGCTCGGCCTCGGTCAGTGCCGGGGAAAGAAAGTCGGCGCCTGATGGTTCCAAGGCCGCGGGATAGTCGGCGTCGGCCGCGTACCACCTGGTCGCCGCGTCCTCGATCGCGTCGGCCAGCGACCTGTCGCCGCCGGCCGCCAGCGCCCTGGCGTGCGGAAGCGACCGGGAAAGCGCGAACGCGGTGTTCGGGTGCACGCCGTACCTGACCGGATAGGCGGCCTTGGGCAGCCAGTGCGTGAACAAGTCGGTCACGGCCTCCGCCAGCGGGCGCAGAGCGTCCGCCCAGCGAGCCGCGTCCGGATCTTGGCACATCGCGACCTCGCTGACGAGCGCGAGTGCCCAGCCCCAGGAATAGCGCCCTGGATTGTTTGGCCCGGCCACGTACGCGGCCTCGGTTTCCAGGGCTCCCGGCGTGAACTGCCGGTCGAGCATGGACTTGATCTCGTCGCCAGGCACCCACTCGGCCGCCGTCCGCAGCAACCTCACAAGCAGCCAGTGCATCTCCACGCAGGAGTGCCAGTCGAAGCTGCCGTAGAAGACCGGATTGCGTTCCCGCGGGCTGGCCGGAAAGTCGCCGGGCGCTGACATCGTGTGCTGGATGCTGTTCGGGAACTCTCGTTCAATATTGATCATCGCGAGGCGCGCGTAGGCTGCCGCGTTCTGCGCAAGCACGCCGGTCCACTCAGGACTCGCGTTCATTCCTCGTGCCTAGAGCGAGGAAAGGTAGCGGTCGAGCTCGAACTCAGTGACCTGGCGGCGGTACTCCTGCCATTCCTCGCGCTTGTTCCGCAGGAAGAAGTCGAACACGTGCTCGCCGAGCGTCTCGGCAACGAGCTCGCTGACCTGCATCACGTTGCAGGCATCAGACAGGCTCTGCGGCAGCGGGGCGATGCCGAGCGCTCGACGCTCAGCGCGGGTCAGCGCCCAGACGTCGTCTTCGGCCCCTGGCGGCAGCTCGTAGTCCTCTTGGACGCCCTTCAGCCCTGCCGCCAATATCACCGCGAAGGCCAGGTAGGGGTTACAGGCGGAGTCGAGCGAGCGGAACTCGATCCTCGTCGCGTTTCCCTTCTTGGGCTTATACATGGGCACGCGAATCAGCGCCGACCTGTTGTTGTGGCCCCAGCAGATGTACGCGGGCGCCTCGCCGCCCGCGCCTGCGATCCGCTCGGTACCACCCCACAGCCGCTTGTAGGAGTTCACCCATTGATTGCAGACGGCGGTGATCTCGGCGGCGTGCGTGAGCAGGCCGGCGATGAATGACCGCCCCACCTTTGAGATCTGGAACTCGCCACCCGGGTCGTGGAACACGTTCCTGTCGCCCTCAAACAGCGACATGTGCGTGTGCATGCCAGAGCCCGGGTACTCGGTAAACGGCTTCGGCATGAATGTGGCGTAGACGCCCTGCTCGAGCGCGACCTCCTTCATTGCCAGCCGGAACGACATGATGTTGTCGGCGGTGCTCAGCGCATCTGCGTAGCGAAGGTCGATCTCCTGCTGGCCGGGAGCTCCCTCGTGATGGCTGAACTCGACCGATATCCCCATGCTCTCCAGCATCGTGATCGCGGACTTGCGGAAGTCGTGCGCGATGCTGTGCGGCGTGTGGTCGAAGTAGCCGCCCTGGTCGATTGGCCTGGGCTTCACTCCGGCCTCAGGGCGGTCTCGCAGCAGAAAGAACTCGATCTCGGGGTGGGTGTAGAAGGTGAAGCCGAGCTGAGCGGCCTTCGCCAGCGCGCGCTTGAGCACGTACCGAGGGTCTGCGTGCGACGGCGACCCGTCAGGGAGCAAGATGTCGCAGAACATCCGGCCGACACCGCCAGGGTCATCGCGCAACGGCATGAGCTGGAACGTCGACGGGTCGGGCTTGGCGATCATGTCTGCCTCGTACACCCTGGAGAACCCCTCGACCGCTGATCCGTCAAATCCGATGCCTTCGGCGAACGCGCCTTCAAGCTCGGCCGGAGCAACGGCGACCGACTTCAGGTAGCCGAGCACGTCGGTGAACCACAGCCGGACGAACCGGATGTTGCGCTCCTCGAGCGTGTGCAGAACGAACTCTTCCTGCCTGTCCACGAGGCCAGTCTGCCCGCTCAGTGTTTCCTGGCGGTTACGGGACCCGCCGTAAGCTGATCTCGTGCCGACAATCCGGATTGCGCTCGCTCAGGTGAACTCCACCGTCGGGGATCTGAATGGCAACGCCGAGGCCATCGTCGGCTGGACGCGCAAGGCTGCTGCGGCCGGCGCCTCGGTCGTCGTGTTTCCCGAGATGATGCTCACCGGCTACCCGGTCGAAGACCTCGCGCTGCGAGCGTCGTTCGTTGCGGGGTCGATCGGGGTCCTGAGGCAGACCGCCGTGGACCTAGACCTGGCGGGGCTCGGCCACCTCGCTGTGGTGACCGGATACCTCGACCGGCGGCAGGGCCTGGCGCCGCGAGTGGGGCTTCCTGCCGGAGCTCCGCTCGATGCGGCTGCGGTGCTGCACGGCGGCTCCGTCGCGGTCACCTCGGCCAAGCATCACCTGCCGAACTACGGCGTCTTCGACGAGTACAGGTACTTCGTGCCTGGCGACGTGCTGCCGGTCATCAGAATGACGACCGGGTCGGGTGAGCCTGTCGATGTGGCGATCGCCATCTGCGAAGACTTGTGGCAGGACGGCGGCCCTGTGGCGGTCGCGCGCACGGCGGGTGCCTGTCTGCTCGTGGTACCGAACGCATCGCCGTACGAGCAGGACAAGGGCGAGGCACGGCTCGCGCTCTGCGGGCGCCGCGCGGCTGAGGCCGGCGCGCCGCTCGCATACGTCAACATGGTCGGCGGACAGGACGAGCTTGTCTTTGACGGCGATTCGGTCATCGTTGACGCGGCAGGTGCCCTGCGGGCCCGCGGGCCGCAGTTCGAGGAGGCCCTTATCGTCGCGGACCTGGATGTAGCCGTGGCTACACCTGCGCCGCTTGGTGACACGACGGCCGATGCCCATGACGGCACCACGATGACCATCCGCAGGATCCAGCTGCCTTCGGCCGGACCGGCGACCTCTGGCCAGGCCCTTCTTCCGATCACCGATGGCCCGATCTGGCCCAGGCTTAGCGAAACTGGCGAGGTGTACGCCGCCCTAGTCACTGGGGTGCGCGACTACGTCAACAAGAACAGGTTCGATTCGGTGATCCTCGCGTTGTCTGGCGGCATTGACTCCGCCCTTACCGCGACGATCGCCGCCGATGCGATCGGGCCTGACCGCGTCCACGTCGTGCTGATGCCGAGTGAGTTCTCTTCTGCCCACTCGGTCTCGGACGCCGAAGACCTAGTCAAGCGGCAAGGTTTGCACTCGCGCACGGTGCCGATCGCCCCAATCGTCGCCGCGTTCGATGCCGACCTGCGGCTTGAGGGGCTGGCGGCCGAGAACCTCCAAGCCAGGGTGCGCGGCATGATCTTGATGTCGCTGTCCAACGCCGAGGGCCGCCTCGTCCTGACCACGGGCAACAAGAGCGAGCTGGCTACCGGCTACTCGACGCTATACGGCGACTCGGCCGGCGGCTTCGCGCCGATCAAGGACGTTCCCAAGACGCTTGTGTGGGAGCTCGCTAGGTGGCGCAACGAGCAGGCGATCCTGGCTGACCAGCACGCGCCGATTCCCGAGAACTCGATCACAAAGCCGCCGAGCGCCGAGCTCCGACCCGGGCAGCTCGACACAGACTCGCTGCCTGACTACGCGGTGCTCGACGCCCTGCTCGACGACTACGTGGAGAAGGACCTCGGAGCAGCCGAGCTGCTCGCAGCCGGTCATGATCCCGTGCTGGTCGAGCGGGTAGTCGCCCTGGTAGACAGGGCCGAGTACAAGCGCAGGCAGTATCCACCAGGACCGAAGATCACCGGCAAGAACTTCGGCAGGGACCGCCGTCTGCCGATCACGAACCGCTGGCGTGAGCCGTTCGGCCGTTAGCTCGCCCGCGCCGAGTTGACACTGCACGGCCAGCAGGCCGGATACTTGGACGGTCCATCATGAGTACCAAGAAAGAGCGACAATCCGGCGCGGAGGCAGGCAGTGAGCGGCGAGTACAGGCCTGCGGTCGGCGACTTCCCGGTCGGAGCACGGATCGCCGGCTATCAGATTCAGGAACTGCTCGGCCGCGGCGGCATGGCCGTGGTATATCGCGCCGCCGACGTGCGCCTCGACCGCCAGGTCGCGCTCAAGGTACTCGCGCCCGAGCTCACGAAGGACTCAGGGTTCCGGCAGCGGTTCATCAGGGAATCGCGCGCCGGCGCGTCTGTTGACCATCCGAACATCATTCCGGTGTTCGAGGCGGGCGAGGCGGAGGGCGTCCTGTTCATCGCGATGCGCTTCGTCGCGGGGCGGGACGTGCGCGCCCTGCTCGAGCGCGAGGGTCCGCTGCCGCCCGCGAGAGCGGTGAGCATCGTCACGCAGATCGCTTCCGCGCTCGACACCGCGCACGCGCGCGGGCTCGTGCACCGCGACGTCAAGCCAGCCAACATGCTGCTTGGCACCGTCGGCAGCGACACAACTCCTGACCACGTCTATCTATCCGACTTCGGGCTGAGCAAGATATCGGCATCGGCGGTCAGCCTCACCGGCACGGGGCAGTTCCTCGGAACGATCGATTACATGTCGCCTGAGCAGGTCGAGGGCCGCCAGATCGACGGCAGGACGGACCAGTACGCCCTTGCCTGCGCGACGTTCGAGATGCTGACCGGACGGCCGCCATTCCAGCGCGACCAGGATCTAGCCGTCATGTGGGCGCAGGTGTCCGCGACTCCGCCATCGGCCAGCGAGTTGCGCCAAGAGCTTCCCGCCGCGGTTGACCCAGTGCTCGCCAAGGCGCTCGCGAAGGCGCCTGAGGACCGGCACACGAGCTGCCTTGAGTTCGCCGCCGCCCTTCGCGCCGCATCCGCGCTGAGCACCGGCCGCGCGTCGGCCGCGCAGCCGCCACCGACCGAGCTTGCTGCGGCCGTCTCTTCAGGCCAGGAGCCCGCAGGCCAGCAGGACAGGGGCACGCCGCGCGCCGCCGCCCTGACTCCGCCAGTTCCTGCGCAGGCCCCGGCTGCGGAGGCCACGATCACGGAGGCGGCGCAAGGCGCCAATGCAGCGGGCGCGGCAGGATGGCAGGCACGCGCCGGGGCACCGAAAGCCACGGCACGTGACCCCGGATTCAACCCGACCGGACCAGTCAGCGCGCCTTGGCAGCCACAAGCCCCGTACCAGGGCCCACCGCAACGCGGGCGCGGAAAGGTCGTGCCCTTCCTGGTGGCCTTGGTGACTGTCGCCGTGCTGGCCGGAGCCGCCGTGCTCGTATTGCACCTACGCGGCAACGGAGGGAGCCCGCAGAACGGGCGGAGCAGCTCGCCATCCGGCCCTTCTGCCAGTTCGAGCCAGTCGTCCACCACGCCGCCTACCACCCCGCGGGCGGTCGTTAACGCGTATTACCGCGACCTCAACCTGCACCATTACCTGGCCGCCTACCGGCTCAACCCCTCTGTTCACCCCATCCAGACCTACTCACAGTTCAAGTATGGATACAGAACCACTCAGCACGATTACCTGACTATTACCGGAATTTCAGGTGATGTGGTCAGCCTTAATCTCACCGCCCAGCACACGAACGGCAAGTTGCACTACTTCTCGGGAACCCTGACCGTCCGTCACGGCAAGATCGTCGAGTCGGACGTTGTAAAAGCATGAGCGTGGCTCTCGGACCAGGCCCCTCCTAGATATCGACGCTGGAGCCAGGCTCGAGCCTCGCGTAGCCGCCGCTGTCCCCGCCAAGCAGCGCCTCGGCAAGGTGGCCGATCAGGCCGACCCCATTGGCGTTGAGAATTTCGTCGTGGATCGCGTAGCTCATCTTCGGCTTGACGGCACGCGCGTAGCCGAACGTCTCTGAGGCCTTCAGCCAGGGCGCGCTCACCGGCAGCAGCAGGACCTCGACGGGCTCCCCGGGGACGGTGAACGAGTCGCCAGGGTGAAACACCTTGCCGTCCAAGGCGAAGCCGATGTTCGGCACGACTGGTATGTCCGGATGAATCTGGGCGTGGTCTCGCCCGTACACGCGCACGTCGAAACCCGCGGCGCCGAACGCATCGCCGTGGCCGACCGCGTGGACGCGTGTCCCGAGGTCAGCGAACTGGCCTGCTACGGCGTCGGTGGTCCATAGCTCGAGAGCCGCGTCTCGCTCGAGCGCCGAGCGCACAATCGGGGCGTCGATGTGATCGGCGTGCTCATGCGTGATCAGGACTGCGCTCGCCCCGGCCAGCGGATCCGCGCCGCTCCAGACGCCCGGGTCAAGCACGATCGTGCGGCCGTCACGCTCGAGCCGCACGCACGAGTGTCCGAGCTTGGTCATCCGCATGGCCGCTCCCGTCGTTGTCGAACCCCGAACTTCCTTGGCGAACCTATCGCGATGCCAACCCGGTGAGCAGTTCATCCACCAGGCGCCTGGCGTACCCGCGTTCGGTTCGCTGGACGCCTGTCCCCGCCCTGCCAAGCGCGGCACCGGTGAGCATGTCGACGGCGAGTTCGACGCTGATCCCCTCGCGGAGCTCGCCCGTGGCGACACCGCGCCGCAACACGGCCCGCACCATCTCCCTGCGCGGCTCCACAACGGCCTCCATGTACCGCTCGAGCAGCCGCGGATACCTGTCGCCCTCCCCGAGCAGCAGCGCGAACTGGCGCACCTGGCGCGGATCGACTGCTTCGCCGCGCATTGTCTCGAGCAGTGCGGCCAGGTCGTCCCTGACCGATTCGCCCTTGGGCTTCGGCAGCGGGACCTTCAGGGCGCCGAGCGCGTCAAGCAGTAGGTCTTCCTTCCCTGGCCAGCGACGGTAGATGGTCGCCTTGCCGACGCCTGCCCTGGCCGCGACCCTCTCGATACCCAGGCCATCCGGTCCTGATTCGGCGAACTCCTCGAGAGCGGCCATGATGATCGCGCGCTCGGCGTGCTCGCTGCGCGGCCGCCCCGCACGGCCAGGCTGCCTCGCTGGCGCCAGGTGTACAGGCACTGTCTGAGCTGGTGCCATCGGCGCCCGCGCCCGCCGCGCTCGCGTCATCCGCGCCGGCGTCATGATCCCGTGCGCCCTCCCCTGCAGCCCTTGTACTTGCTGGTGAGGCCGCCGGTTATCCCCGTCGGACCGCGCCTCACAAATAAGTACACGCCAGGGATCGCGTCTGGGTTCAGCGCAGACCTGGCTTGCTATTACGAAACGAGACTGCATCGTATCGTAATCGAATCCGCTCCTTGTTCGCGGCTGCCGCGCCGTGACGTCGCCGGCCCTACCGCTAGCAGGTGGCGCATGTCATCATCGGAAGCGTCCGGGGACGCCAGCGTGGCGCCACGAGACTTGGAGGATCACGATGACCGCAGGACAGCCCAGTGCTGGCCATATGCCGGGCAACGCACTCAGCGCCGGCAGGGGAGACCGCCGGATAACGGTGCGTGACTTGGCCGCCGCGAAGGCCAGGGCCGAGAAGTGGCCGATGCTCACCGCGTACGACGCGCTCACCGCCCGGATATTCGACCAGGCCGGCATCCCGGTTCTCCTGGTCGGCGACTCCGCGGCCATGGTCGTGTACGGCCACGACAGCACGATTCCCGTCACGGTGGACGAGTTGATCCCGCTGACCGCCGCGGTAGTCCGCGGGACCAAGCGCGCGCTCGTCGTGGCGGACTTGCCGTTCGGGTCTTACCAGGTCTCGGTCGAGACAGCGATGGCAACTGCGATCAGGTTCCTCAAGGAGACAGGAGCACACGCGGTCAAGCTGGAGGGCGGACACCGGGTGCTCAAATGCGTCGAAGAACTCGTCGCAGCGGGGATTCCCGTGATGGGTCACCTCGGGCTGACGCCTCAGTCGGTGAATGCGCTCGGCGGCTACCGGGTCCAGGGGCGGGGTGAGGAGGGCGAGCGGCTCATGCAGGACGCCAAGTCCCTCCAGGCGGCTGGCGCGTTCGCCCTCGTGCTCGAGTGCGTGCCGACGGATCTGGCCGCCAGGGTCACCCAGGCGCTCGCGATACCCACCATCGGCATTGGCGCCGGGCCGGACTGCGACGCCCAGGTACTTGTCTGGCAGGACATGGCGGGCCTGACGCCGTCCGTAGCGAAATTCGCCAAACGCTACGCGGACGTCGCCGGCCTGCTCGAACGCGCGGCGAGATCGTTCGCCGACGAGGTCGTTGCCGGCGCCTACCCGACGCCCGAGTACTCCTACCGCTGACCGCCAGCCTCGGGCGTCAGGCGAGGAACTTCAGCACTGCGCTATTGACCTGGTCGGCGTGCGTCCAGGCGATGGCGTGCGGCCCGCCGTCGATGACGACCGTCTGCAGGTCCGCGATCATGCCAGGCAGCCGCTGGCCGGTATTCCTGTAGGGCAGGACTCGGTCGTCGTCGCCCTGGATCATCAGCATCGGAACGTCGATCATCGCGATGTCCTGGCGGAAGTCCGTCTCCCAGGTCGGGATGCAGGCGACCGCCGCGGTTGCAGATGAGGACACGGCGACGTTCAAGCTGGTCTGGTATGCCTGCTCGCTGACCAGGGTGCCGAGGAATACGTCGACGTTGTAGAAGTTGTCGAGGAACCCCTTCATCCAGGCCGGCATGTCCGCGCGAGCGGCCTGCATGAATCCGTCGAACAGGCTCGCGGGCAGGCCCTCGGGGTTGTCTGGCGTCTGCAGCAGGAACGGCGGGATAGGTGACACCAGCACGCCCTTGAGTACGCGCTGCGAGCCGTACCTGCCTAGGTACCTGGTCACTTCGCCAGTCCCCATCGAGTGACCGACCAGCGTGACGTCGCGCAAGTCGAGCGTCTCAAGCAGCGCATACAGGTCCGCTGCGAACGTGTCGTAGTCATAGCCCGTTGTTGGCTGGCTGGACTTGCCGAAGCCCCTGCGGTCGTAGGTGATCACCCGGCGCCCGTCGTCAATCAGCTCAGGGACCTGCTTGTCCCACGCGCGGCCGCTCAGCGGATACCCGTGGATCAGCACCACCGGCTGCCCCGCGCCGTGGTCCTCGTAGTACAGGTCTATCGAGCCCGAGTTCTCCTGGCCAACCTTGATAAAAGGCATGACGTCCCCCCGTCCGTTCCTCGCCTACCCCGCTGGCGTGCCCGGTCGGGCCTGAGGGAAACGCCGCGACCGCCGGCTAGCTCGTGAGCTTCGGCAACACGTCGCGGCCGAACGCCTCGATCCACTCGACTTGATTGCGGCCCACATTGTGCAAGTACACGCGGTGGACACCGAGGTCGAGATAGCGCTGGATGTCCGCGCGGTGGGCATCGAGGTCGCTGGTGATGAGCATCCTGTCGGCGAAGTCTTCCGGACGTACGAGCCTGGCCATCTGCTCGAAGTCATAGGGGGACCGGATGTCCTGCTTGGGAAACTTCATCCCGCCGTTTGGCCACTCCGTCACGGCGTTGTGCAGGGCTTCCTCGTCGGTCGGCGCCCACGACAGGTGCAGCTGGAGAATCTTGACCTGCGATCCTGGTTCGCGGCCAGCCTCCTTCGCTCCGGCGTCGAACCTTTCAAACAGCCCTGCGCACTTGGCGGTCGGGGCACCCGGGGTGATGATGCCGTCCGTCAGCCGTCCCGCCTTCTTCGCGGTCAGCGGCCCCGCGGTTGCGATATAGATCGGCGGCGGGGTCTGCGGCATCGTCCAAAGCCGCGCGGTCTCCATCTTGTAGTAGGTGCCGCGGTGCTTGACGTCTTTGCCGGTGAACAGCTTGCCGATCAACTCGACCGCTTCCCACATCCGCTCGAGACGCTCGGCCGCCTCGGGCCAGTAGCCCGCCGTCACGTGCTCGTTCAGCGCCTCCCCCGACCCGAGCCCGAGCCAGTGCCGCCCCGGGTACATCGCTGCCAGGGTGGCGGACGCTTGCGCCACGATCGCGGGATGGAACCTGAACGAAGGGCACGTCACTCCCGGGCCAAGGTCACCTCGAGTCCGCTCGCCCATCGCGGTCAGGACGTTCCACACGAACGCTGCCTGCCCCTGGGCAGGAACCCACGGCTGGAAGTGGTCGGCAGCCATGACGCCCCGGAAGCCGGCCGCCTCGGCCGCCACCGTGTACTCCGTCACCTCGATCGGGCCGAACTGCTCAAGCATCGCTGCATACCCGACATGCGCCAGGCTCATCTGTCGCCTCCAGGCTCGGGAATCGTGACATCCGAAGACTCGCACAGGCCGGCCAGTCCCCAACTGCCGGCGTAACGTCCTGCGGATGTCCGTTCACCTCGCACGTGTCGCCGTTCTTTCTGCCAGCATCAATGGCGTGAATGCGGCTCAGGTCGAAGCGTTGCGCGTGCTGCTGACGAACTCGGGCTGGGTGGAGCGGACCCGGTGGTTCGCCAGGGCGCTGCGCGGCCGGTCGCGGACGCCGCACGGCCTGCTCGTGGTCGGAACACCGGCGTACGAGCCGTGGCACCTGACCGCTCACCTTGCCGACGAGAGCACGTTCGCCGGCCTGCCCGAGCTCACGCCCACGCTCGTGCGGTGGGCCCCGCCGCGCGACGGGCCCGCGCACCTGCGCGTCGGCGTGGACAGGATCGAACGGGCCGGGCGGGCGGAGACTTTGCTTGTGGTCGGCTCCGAGCCGGCACCTGACCCGTTGCTGGACCGAATTGCTGATGCCAGGAAGGCCGGCGCGGCGATCTTGGCCATTAACCGCGGCGACGCCGATCTCGACAGCCTGGCGCACGAGTCCCTGGCCGTTCGAGCCGAGCTTGATCCGCTCTCCTTCGATGGCGCACAGCACCTGGTGACCGCGGCCGTCGGCGACCCGGCGAACGGGCCGGGCGAGCTGACCAGGCCCCGAATCCGCGGCAAGCTTGCCCGGTTGCTTGACGCCGTCAGCGGCATCCCAGACTGCTGACTCAGCCCGCGTTAGCCGCGGGCGGCGGGTGCGACGAAGGTGCCGCGTCCTTGCCTGGTGATGATCAGTCCGCGCTCGCGAAGCACCTGCATCGCGTGGCGAACGGTCTGATACGCGACGCCATACTCTTCCGCCAGCGCGCGCTCGGCGGGCAGCTTGTGGCTGATTTCGCCGACCTCGATCCGCGCCGCGATGTGATTGGCGACCTGAACGTAGGCGAAGTCCGGCCCGAGCGGGTCTATCACCGGCACATGATCAACGTAGGCACTCTGCTAGCTGCGTAAACCTCAGCTAGCTCTAAGTGCTATGAGTGCTCTAGTATCATGGCATGACCGATGACCCAGGAATCGGGGACGCCACCGGCCCGCCTGTTGAGCCGCCGCCACACAGCCGGCAGCCAGGGGCTCCTGACCAGGACTGGCTAGACGGAGTGGCGACCAACGACGACGACGAACGACGTCGGCTGGTGCGCGAGCTGGTCATGCGCGCGCTGGTGTGAGGCTACGCGTCCAGGCTGAGCACCATGGTGGGCCGCTCGATCACGTGGTCGGCGCGCAGCGGCCTGACGGCAGTGCCGATCGCGAAGAACTCTGTGGTGTGCCCGCCCCAGGTGTGAGAGTGCTGCCTGAGCTGGACGCCGACGATTCCCTCGGCATGCAGCGCCTCGGCTTCCGCCTGCATTCTCGTCATCGCGAGCTCGCGAGCGTCGTACAGCGCCTGCGTGAACTGCTCGATCTCGACGTTCCGCCCGATGTTGCCGATCACGCTGCCGAGGCGCTGGTGCGCGACGTGATACACACACGAGCCCATCACCATTCCGAGAGGCGCGTAGCCCGCCCTGATCAGCGTCCAGAAGTCCTGCCCTGACAGGTCAGACGTGAACGGCAGGTCCTTGTTGTTCCGCCAGTTGGTCACGCCTCCGCCTGCGGCGTCCGGCTCTGCCTTCACAGCGGTGCCGACCGCGATGAACTCGGCGATGTCTGCGCCAAATTCCTTCATCTCGACGTCGAGCCTGACCCCGACCACACCGTCCGCGCCGAGCGTCCTTGCCTCAACCTCCATCCTCGTCATCGCGAGTTCCCTGGCGTGGTACATCGCCTGGGACAACACGTCGAGTTCCTGATTCTGGCTCCACCGCCGCATCTGTATGCCGACGTGGTAGATCGAACTGCCGAGGACGAGGCCAAGCGGGCGGAAGCCCGCCTCGCGAACGAGCAGGAACTCGTTGACCGACAGGTCGGACGTGAAGATCGCGCCAGCCTTGCCAGGCGTCAGCTCGGCGAGCCGCTTGATCGCGTCTTGCGGCACGCCCATCGCACCGAAATCGGCTGCCTTCTGGTCGGTCATGCTGCTCCTCGAGCTTGGTTGGAATCTATCTCGTGCTCTGGTCAGACCTTGCCGAGCCTGACTCTGGCCGCCTGCCTGCGCTGCGGATCGAGCGACAGAATGGCCAGGCTCGGACGCTCCGCGGCCCGTTGCGACCTCGTGAAATGAGCGATCGCCGTGCCGATAATCGTCACCTCGGCGAGGTGATCGCGCGCTCCTTCCTGCGCAGGGCACTCGTGCTCACCGATCCGCATGTCCATGCTCTGGATCACGACGCCCTCCCCGCCCATGCCGCCGACGTCGCGCCTGAGCTGATCCCTGGCGTCGTGCCGCGTCATGTTGATCAGGTCGGTGTACCCGCTGACCTCGGTGTTGCCGCTCGTCCACCTGCTGGCCTGCGATCTGGTGATCCAGTCGTCGTGGCGCGCCCCGATCGAAATGCCGAGCGCCAGGCCGACCGGGACTACGCCGTCCGCGATGAGCTTCGCGAAGTCCTGGCCTGACAGGTCGGAGGTGAACGGCCTGGCCAGCCGCATGGCGCCGGGGGCGCGGATGGCGGTGCCGATTGCCTTGAACTCAAGGCCGCCGGCTGGGAAGTGACCGACGGTCAGCAACACGCCAACCACGCCATGGCCGCCAAGCTCCGCGCACTCAGCCGCCATTCGCCCGATGGCGGCGTGGCGGGCGTCGTAGAGCGTGCGAACGAGCGGCGCGTAAGCGGCGCCAGATCCCGTGCTTGAGACCGCGGTGACCGCCGCCTGATAGCCGGCCCACCTCGGGCCGGCGAACCTGCTGTAGCTGCCGAACGATGAGTAGCTCGGACAGCCGTACCCGCCGCGGTAGCCCACGTTGTAGACGGCCGCGCCGAGCACCTGACCAACCGGATCAAAGCCGGCGCTCTTGATCGCCGCGAACTCGTCGGTACTCAGCGCCGAGCTCCACGTCCCGCTGGCCTTGATCTCGGCGATCCTGGCCTGGGCGACCGGTGGCAGACCCCGGCCGGACCATGGTGAAGTCACAGGCAACGCCCTCCGCGCATCGTGCGCCGCGAGCCCGACTCTACTGCGCCAGGTTCGCGCTCGCTACCGCGCAAGTCTCAGTCCTGCGCGTCCCACTCCTCATTGCGGCGACGCACTGTCTCAAGTGCGCGCTCCGCATCCTGCCTGGTCGGATAGGGACCGAGCCGGTCCTTACCCGGGCAGCCCGCGCCCTGCTCCACTGCGTGGTGTTTCAGGCAGAACCACCACTGCTGCTCAGTGTCCATGCGAACTAGACTCTCAGATCATGGTCACCACCTTGCGGCCTGGCAGGATCTCGCCGACCCGGCA
>Ga0126378_10000710_pt1 | contig 24558 bp, 26 predicted proteins | sample PanSoiMetPlot_23_FD_92587 | JGI IMG/M metagenome (GOLD analysis project Ga0126378, IMG submission 92587) | Tropical forest soil microbial communities from Panama - MetaG Plot_23 | ecosystem: Environmental > Terrestrial > Soil > Tropical forest > Bulk soil | place: Panama | collected 2016-02-17
ACTCGAGCACCGAGCGGGTGATCTCCCGGTACGGGGACTCGACCACCGTCAGCGGCACCTTGAGATCGGCGCGGTCCCAGGCCTCCTTGAGCCTGCGGGTCTCTGCCTCGTCCACGTCGACGGTGACCGCCTCCAGGTAGTGCGGGCGGGTGGCGCGCGCGTAGGCGACCGCGCGGAGCGTCGGCAGGTGCAGCTTGGACACAAGGACGATGGCGCGGTTGCGGGCGGGGAGCGTGACCTTCGGGTGCTCGGCGACGGCAAGCTCCTGCGCGACCTGCTCATAGTGGCGGTGTATCCCGCGCATGGTCAGCCAGATCACCGGCATGGCCACCACCACGATCCAGGCGCCGCTCGCGAACTTGGTCACCAGCACGATGACCAGGACGACCGCGGTGAAGCACGCGCCAATGCTGTTGATCACGCGCGTCCGCTTCATGTGCCGCCTGACCGCCGGGTCGGTCTCCGTGCGCAGATGGCGGTTCCAGTGCCGGATCATCCCGGATTGGCTGCATACGAAGGACACGAACACGCCGATGATGTACAGCTGGATCAGGCGCGTTGGGGAGGCCTTGAAGACCACGATCAGCAAGATCGCGAAGCCGGACAGCAGCAGGATCCCGTTGCTGAAGGCCAGCCGGTCCCCCCGGGTGTGCAGCTGGCGGGGCAGGTAGCCGTCCCGCGACAGGATCGACGCGAGCACCGGGAACCCGTTGAACGCGGTGTTGGCGGCCAGCACCAAGATCAGCGCGGTGACGAACTGGAGCAGGTAGAACAGGGGCGACCCCGTGCCGAAGACCGCTTGACCCACCTGGGCGATCACCGTCGGCGGGGTCGTTCCCCTGGGCAGGTTGGTGATGTCCTGCGGCGCCGCGGCGTGCACGTGGCTGACGAGCGCCAGCGCCGTCACCCCGGCGAACATGGACACGGCGATCAGCCCGAGCAGAGCCAGGGTGGTCGCGGCGTTCCTGCTCTTGGGCTTGCGGAACGCGGGTACGCCGTTGCTGATCGCCTCCACCCCGGTGAGCGCCGTGCACCCGGAGGAGAAGGCACGCAGGAGCAGGAACGCGAACGCGATGCCCGTGTACTGCCCGGCAGCGCTTATGTGATAGCCCGCGCTTTCCGCGCGCAGGTGGTGGCCGAGGGACAGCCGGAAAAGGCCCCAGACGATCATCAGGCCGACGACGCCGACGAAGCAGTAGGTGGGGATCGCGAACGCGGTGCCGGACTCGCGCACCCCGCGCAGGTTCACGATCGCGATCGTGGCCACCACGATCACCGCGATGAGGGTTACCTGGGAGTTCAGCGCCGGGAACGCGGACGCCAGGTTCGCCACCCCGGCAGACACCGAGACCGCAACGGTCAGCGTGTAGTCGACCATGAGGGCGCTGGCCACCACGAGGCCCACCCGCGGCCCGAGGTTGGTGCTCGCCACCTCGTAGTCCCCGCCGCCGGAGGGGTAGGCGTGCACGTTCTGCCGGTAGGAGGCCACCACGACCAGCATCAGCACCCCAACGGCGACGGCGATGTACGGCGTGTAGCTGAAGAACGCGATGCCGCCGAGGGACAAGACGATCAGGATCTCCTCGGTGGCGTAGGCCACCGAGGACAGGGCGTCGCTGGCGAAGACCGGCAGCGCGACCCGCTTGGGCAACAGCGTGTAGGAGAGGCGGTCGCTGTGCATGGGCCGCCCGACCAGCAGGCGCTTGGTCAACCCCAACAGCATCGCCACGAGCGCATTGTAGGCGTTAGCCCCTCATGCGATCAGTACCCGCACGCGCACTCGCTACTGTTCACCGGGCCCGCTCACGCCGTGAGGAGCGCCCAGGCGACCTTTCCGCCCGTGCCGGGCAGGGGGTACCAGTCCCATCGGGTGCTGATGGCCTCCACCAGGAGCAGCCCGCGGCCGGTCTCGGTGTCGCCGGTGGGGTCGATGAGAACGGGGGGCCGCGGGCTGGCGTCCCACACCAGGATCAGGACGCTCGCCGTGTCCGCCAGCAGCCACAGCCGCACCGGGGCTGGCCAGTCCAGGGACCGGGATGCGGAGACGGCGTTGGTCACAAGCTCGGCGACCAGCAGTTCCGCGTCGTCGCCGAGCCGGGTCAGCTCCCATTCCCGCAGGATGTGCCTTGTGTGATAGCGCGCGCACGGCACCGCGCCCGCCAGCGCGCCAAGCTCGATGAAGTCCCGCAGCGGCCAGTCACCGGCCAGGTCCTCTGCCTGGTAGTGGGGAGGCGAGGCCGGCGCCGGGGCCTGGCCCACGGCGGGGCGGTCAGCGGGGAACGCCCGCCATCCCCACCGCGAGGTGCCGGTTCCGGCTCCGGTGGCGTGGGCAACGCCAGCGGGGAGTGGCGCCTGCCCGCCCGTGCTGCCGCTCATGGCGACATTCCTTCAGGTCGCCCTTCTGGTCGCGGGGTCATGGCGATTTACTTAGCGCGGAGCACGCGGCCGGCTAGGGCCGCGCGTTCCCGGTGGCAGGCGCTGACGCGGGCAGCGCACCTGGGGGGCAGCCACTGCCGCGGGCAGTGCGGTGACGGTGGTCGCCGGCACGCCGGCCGCTCTCGGGCCACGCGGTCGCGGGCGGGCGTGCCAGCGACCGCGGTAAGCCGCCGTCCGCTGGCCCTGCGGCCGGGACAGCCGGGGTGGCCGGGGCGGGCCCCGCGCCGGGCACCGGCTGCCGGCCTGGGCTGCCGGGTGGCGCACCGGGAACGGGGTGGGCGCCGGCTGCACTGGCCGTGATGACGGCCCGCCGGAGCATGCCCACGGGGCATGCTCGGGACGCTGCGTGCATGAGCGGCCTCCCTGCTGCTGTCGCGTGGCCTGGGCGCGTCGCCGCGCGCGGTCAGGGTCGGCCCTTGGACTGCGGGCCCGTTCATCCGACGTGTATCATCCTCGGACAGCTTGCCCATCCACGCAAGGCGGTTGGGCGAGCAGTTTGCTCTAATATGCAAGGGGAGGTGGAACGGTGGCGGGATCGCCTAGCATGAGACGGCGGCGGCTCGCCGCTGAGCTGCGTCGGCTTCGCGCCGACGCGGACTTGTCGATCGAGGAGGCGGCGGGCAAGCTGAACTGGCCGGGCTCGAAGGTCTCCAGGATCGAGAACCGGCAGGTAGGAATCTCGCCCAGGGATCTCCGGAAGTTGCTTGACCTCTACCACGTAGAAGACCGCGCCTATCGCGAAGAGTTGCTGGAGATGGGCCGCCGCGCCACCGAGCGCGGCTGGTGGCAGTCCTACAGCGGTGGTGTGGTCCCCACCGCGTACGCGAACCTGATCGGCCTGGAGACGGAGGCGGCGACGATCCGGACCTATGAGCCCGAACTCGTCCCCGGGCTGCTCCAGACGGCGGACTATGCCCGCGCCGTCATCCGCGCTGGCAGGCCGACTGACACCACCGGAGAGATCGACCGGCGGGTGGAGGTCAGGCTGGAGCGCCAGGAGGTGCTGACCCGCTTTGACCCGCCGCCGCCGAAGGTCAGCGTCGTGCTCAACGAGGGGGTGCTGGCGCGCCGGGTGGGCGGGCCGGAGATCATGCGGGCGCAGATCGAGCACCTCATGCGGGAACGCGACCGCGCGAACATCACCGTCCAGATACTCCCCTTCAGTTCCGGTGAGCATCCCGCGATGGTGGGGCCGTTTACCATGCTGACCTTTCTCGACCCCGCCGATCCCGCTGTGGTCAACGTCGAGAACGTCACCGGCGCGCACGCTCTGGAGAAGCCCGAAGAGATCCGCTCATATGAGGATGTGTGGAGCGCGATTCAGGCGAAGGCGGTATCGCCGGCCGACTCGCGCGCGATCATGAGAACTTATTCGCTCAGGTAATCTCAAGGCTGGGGAACACGAGGAAATAGGAAGAGTGCAAGAAAAGAATGAAACTGGATCTGTCCAAGGCAGCATGGCGCAAGAGTTCCCGCAGCGGCGCCAACAACAACTGCGTCGAGGTGGCGGGCAACCTGCCGCACATTGTCGCGGTCCGTGACTCCAAGGACCCGGCCGGGCCCGCGCTGGTGGTCACCCGCGCGGCGTGGGACGCCTTCACCGCAGGCGTGAAGGCCGGCCGGTTCGACCTGCGGTAGGCGCGGGCGAGCCTGCCGCGGGCCACGTATGTCGGGGGGATGTTTTGTGCCTGATCAGAAACAACGGCAACTAAAAAGGACACGCGGTGAACGGAATCGAAGATCTGCCAGGGATTGACCCCAGCAAGGCGCACGTGGCCCGCATGTACGACTACTACCTCGGCGGGGACAACAACTTCGAGGCCGACCGCATCGCGTGCATGGAACTCGATAAAGTGGTGCCGGGAACCCGTGGGCTGGCCATCAACAACCGCAGCTACCTCGTCCGGGTCGTGCGCACCCTCGCCCGTGACTACGGGATCGGGCAATTCATCGACATAGGGACCGGCCTGCCCACCCAGAACAACGTGCACCAGGTCGCCAAGGGCGCCCACCCCGGCGCGCGGGTGGTCTACGTCGACAACGACCCCATCGTGTCGATCCACGCCAGGGCGCTGCTCCCGGACGACGGCAGCACCGCGTTCCTGCTCGAGGACGTCCGGAACACCGACGACATCCTGGACCACCCCGACACCCAGCGGCTGATCGACTTCGGCCAGCCCGCCGCCGCGCTCTACATCAGCTTCCTGCACCAGATCCCCGACCGCGACGACCCGGGCGCCCTGGTCCGGCGCATGATGAACCGCCTCGCCCCGGGCAGCTTCCTGGCGATCTCCCACCTCGTGTCGCCCGATCCCGAACTGCGGGCCCGGCTGACCGAGCTGATGCTGAACGCCACCGGGGGCAACTGGGGGCGGGTGCGAGCCAGGCCCGAGGTGGACAAGTTCTTCACCGGGCTTGACGTCATCGCGCCGGGCCTGGTGGAGATCACCACCTGGCACCCCGACGACACCGCCGCCGAGCAACAGACCTTCGACTGGATCGAGTACGGCGGCGTCGCCCGCAAGCAATCCTGACGGCGCGCGGCTGGACAACGCCTGCCGCCGTGCGTGTCCCCGCTTCACGAAGAAGGAGCCCGGCTGGGAAGCAGGCAGCCCAACCCGGCAGGGGTCAACGCCGGTTCCCACGGTGGAGTCTCGCCGCCGGCGAGGCGCGCGCAGGGTTCCGCGTCCCCGCGCGGCCTCGTAGTCTTCCGCCATGACAGGTGAGACGTTCACGATCTCGGCGCGCGATGGCCGGCGCCTTGAGGTGCTGACCGCCGGGCCGCCCGATGGCCGCCCGCTTTTCTTTCACACCGGCACGCCGGCCGGGCTCATGGCACCGGCGCCGGTGGTTGACCTCGCGGCGCAGCGCGGGCTGCGGATCGTGTTGTGCGCACGGCCCGGGTACCAGCGTTCCGACCCGCGGCCTGGCCGGCGGGTGGCGGACGTCGCGGACGATGTCGCCGCGGCGCTTGACGCGCTTTCGGCCGGGCAGTTCGTGACCGTTGGCTGGTCGGGGGGCGGGCCGCACGCGCTGGCCTGTGCGGCGCTGCTGCCGGGGCGGTGCCTGGCCGCCGCGACGATGGCGGGGGTCGCCCCCTACCGGGCCGAGGGCCTGGACTGGCTGGCGGGGATGGGACCGGAGAACGTGGCCGAGTTCGGGGCCGCGGCGAGCGACCAGGACCGCCTGCAAAGCCTCCTGGAAGATCAGGCACGCGGGCTCGCGGCGGTCCAGGGCCCCCAGGTGGCCGCGGCCTTTGGCGAGCTGGTCGCGGCGGCGGACACCGCCGCGCTTACCGGGGAGTTCGCGGACTACCTGGCCGCGTCGCTGCGCGCGGCGGTGAGCAACGGAGTCGCCGGGTGGCGTGACGACGACCTCGCGTTCGTCTCCGACTGGGGATTCAGCCTTGCCCAGGCGGGCTCGGGTGCCCCGGTCTCGATCTGGCAGGGCGGCCAGGACCGGATGGTGCCCTGGGCCCACGGCGAGTGGCTGGCCGCCAACGTGCCCGGGGCGCGGGCCCACATGCTTCCCGGCGAGGGCCACCTGACCCTCGTCACCTCATTCGGCCAGATCGCCGGCGAACTGCTCAAGCTGGCCGGCTGGGCTTAGCGCACCCGGCAATGGGACTGCCGGGATCCCACCCCGCGGCGCCCAGGCTGCCCCTGGCTGCGTTCTCGCCGGTCAACAGGCCTTTCCAAGGCTGTCTCCCTTCTCGGGCCAGCTCACGAGATTGCCTGGGACCGCCGCCCTGCGCCGTGCCGGAGGCGCGCCAGACAGCAGAGCCAGCGCCCCATTGCCGGGCGCTCTTAGCAACCCGCCGGGGCCGGCGCTCGTGCGGGCACTCGGGCACGTCCGCGGCGAGCCACGGCGCTTGAGCTCAATGCGTGGACGCTGAGCCGATACCGGCTGCGGTGGACACGGCTGCCCTGCGCCTGGCCCGGACGGCGTCGGCGAGGTTGGTCAGCACGGCGCCGGTGGTGGCGATGTCCATGCACCCGTCGGTGATGCTCTGGCCGTAGGCAAGCCCGGCCCGGCCGCCGAGTTCCTGCCGTCCCGCCAGCAGGAAGCTCTCCAGCATCACACCGACCAGGCCGGGCTCGCCCGCGGCGGCCTGCCGCGCCAGCGCCCCGGCCACGGCCGGCTGCCTGCGATGGTCCTTGCCGCTGTTGCCGTGGCTGGCATCGGCCATCAGGCGGCGGGGCAGCCCGGAGGCGCTGAGCGCGTCCAGCGCGGCGGTCACGCTTTGCCGGTCGTAGTTGGGGCCCGCCCGGCCGCCGCGGAGGATGACGTGGCAGTCCGCGTTGCCGGCGGTGGTGACAATCGCCGCGGCACCGGCCGGGGTGACGCCGAAGAACCTGTGCTGGGCCGCCGCCGCCCGGCAGGCGTCGATCGCCACCTGCACGTCCCCGTCGGTGCCGTTCTTGAACCCGACCGGCATGGACAGCCCGGAGGCGAGCTGGCGGTGAACCTGGCTTTCGGTGGTCCGCGCGCCGATGGCACCCCAGGTCACCGTGTCGGCGATGTACTGGGGCGTGATCGGGTCAAGCCACTCGCAGCCCACCGGCAGGCCAAGCTCGGTGATGTTGAGCAGCAGCCGCCGCGCGGTCCGCAGCCCCCGGTGAACGTCGTAGCTCCCGTCCAGGCCGGGATCGTTGATGAGTCCCTTCCAGCCGGTCACCGTGCGCGGCTTCTCGAAGTACACCCGCATCACGATCAGCAGGTCGCCGGCCAGCGACTCGCGCATGACCGCAAGGCGCCGGGCGTAATCCAGGGCCGCGTCCGGGTCGTGCACCGAGCAGGGGCCGACCACCACAAGCAGCCGGTCGTCGGTCCCCTCAAGCACCGAGCGCACCTCGGCGCGGGCCCGCTCGACCGTCTGCGCCAGGCCGTCGGCCAGCGGCAGTTCGTCGAGCAGCGCCGCTGGCACGAGCAACGGCTCGTAACCCAGAACGCGGGTATCGCTGGTGTGGGCCATCCGCTGCTAGCACCAACTCCGCCGGGACACGTCCCCGACGTTACACCGTCCCCGCACCGCCCCGATTCCGGCTCCCCGCCAGGCTGCGCCGCAGCGCCACGCCGAAGGCCGCCGCCGCCGCGATGGCGAGGCTCAGCGGCCGCCCCGGCCCAAGCAGCCCGGCCGCGGTGGCCTTCAACATGAGGTCGGCGGCGTGGTCGCGCAGCATGGCGGCCGCCTGTCCGCCCTGTACCCCGGCCGGCCGCCCGCGTAGTGTCGTCGGGGCCGGTGCAGGACGTCCAGGCTGGAGGACAGGTGGCGAGTGTGCTGCGGGTCTCGTCCCGCAACGCTCGTTTCCAGCAGTGGGAGGCCCTGCTCAGCAACCGCGGCAAGCGGCAGCGGGCGGGGGAGTTCCTGGTCCAGGGGGTGCGCCCGATCTCGCTGGCGGCCCAGTCCGGCTGGCGGTTCCGTGCCCTGATCTACGACGCCGAGCGCCCTCTGTCCGGCTGGGCGCAGAACCTGCTGCGCGGCGTGGACACGCTGCGGGTCGCGATGGCGCCCGGCCTGCTGGCCGAACTCGGCGACAAGGCCGACGGCGGCCCCGAGCTTGTGGCCGTCGCCGAGATGCCGCCCGACGACCTTCGCCGCATCCCGGTCGGCGGCGGCTTCCTCGGCGTCGCGCTCGACCGCCCGGCCAGCCCGGGCAACCTCGGCAGCATCATCAGGTCGGCCGACGCCTTCGGCGCGGACGGGGTCATCGTCACCGGCCACGCCGCCGACATCTACGACCCCAGGTCGGTGCGTGCCAGCACGGGCTCGCTGTTCGCGCTGCCGGTGGTCCGCGCTCCCTCGCACCGCGAGCTGGCCGCGTGGGTGGCGGCGCAGCGCGCGCGGGGAACGCCGATCGTGCTGGCCGGCGCCGATGAGCGCGGCGGGCGCGACGTGTTCGACGTCGACTTCACCCGGCCCACGCTGCTGCTGGTGGGGAACGAGGCAACCGGGCTGAGCAGCGCGTGGCGTGAGCTCTGCGACCCGATCGTCAGCATCCCCATGACCGGGGCCGCGAGCTCGCTGAACGCGGCGAACGCGGCCACCGCCGTCCTGTACGAGATCGCCCGGCAGCGCATCCTCGCCGGCAGGCGCGCGACCTGAGCCCGTGCCCGGCTTCCCCGCGCTGGCGCGGGCGAGCCGGGCACCCCGCGGCAGCCGTCCGGGGCGCTGTCTCCGCCGCCCTGGCCGGTCGTGCCGGGCGGGATGCCGGTCCCGCCGGCCAGGATCGAGCCGGCGTGGGTTGTCGGCGAAGTTCTTCTGCTCGCACACGGGGTTCGGCAGGTTGAAGCCCCGGTGTCCTGCTCAACGCCTGGGACGGGCCGCAGAACGTCATGACCGCCGTCACGCGCCGGGCCGGGGTGCGGCGGCCCTTGCTGAGCGGCGGGTCAGGGGTGGAGGGTGAGGCCCTTGCACACCTTGTCGATGGCGTTGCGGGGGCCGTACACGGCCACCCCGGCCAGGCGCAGGCCGCTGGCCTCGACATCGCGCACCGCGGCCCGGTTGTCGTCGTCGTTGCCGGTCGCGAACAGTTCGTCGGTGTAGATCGCGGTGGGCAGCGCCCGCGCCATGGCCCGATCGCGGGCGGCGGCGAGCGCCTCGTAGGACCCGGTGTAGACCAGCACCGGCTGGCGGAACATCTCGAGGTAGCGGTTGCCCGACGCGTCCTCGTAGGGCTTGCCCGCGACCTCGCTGATGCCCGCCGCGACGCCGCTGGCGAGGAACGCCGTGACGTTGAGCTTCTGCCAGGAAGCGAGGTCGGTGCGGACCGCTATCACGATCTTGGTGTCGAAACGCATGGTCCCAGCGTCGCCCCCCGGCCGCCGCCGGGGCTTGAACGCTGGAGCGCCCGGGCGGCCGGGCCGCGCATACTGGTCGGGTGGGCCGGAACGACACTCGCGACTGGGTCAGCTACTGGCGGTCGGCCGACCAGCCGCTCGAGGCGATGCACGCGCATTTCCGCGATCACGTCTACCACCGGCACAGCCACGAGACCTACTCGTTCGGGGTCACCGAGTCCGGGGCGCAGGCTTTCACCTGCCGGGGCGGGCGGCACGTGAGCACGGCCGGCCTGGTGATGGCGTTCAACCCGGACGATCCGCACGATGGCCACGCGGCCACCGGGGACGGCTTCACCTATCACATGATCCACATCGGGCCTGCCCTGCTGGCGGGCACGCTCGCCGACATCACCGGGCGGGAGAGCGGGCTGCCGCTGTTCCCGCTGCCGGTGCTGCGCGACGCGGCGCTCGGCGCCGGGCTGCGCCGCCTGTACGCGGCGCTCACTCAGCCGGTCGCCCCGCTGGCGGTGTCCGAGCAACTGAGCTGGGTAATCGCGCTCGCGTCCCGCAATGCGGCCTCCCCGGATCGCGCCAGGCCCGCCCCGCTGCGGGCCGAAGACAGCGCGGCGGCGGCCGAACGGATCCGGGTTCTCCTGCATGACTGCTACGCCGAGCGCCTCACCGGGGACGACGTGGCGGCGGCCGCCGGGCGCAGCCGTTTTGCCGGATACCGGGCCTTCTACTCGCGGTACGGGCTCTCGCCGAGTGAGTACCAGCGCGGCCTCCGGCTGCGCGCGGCGCGGCGGGCGCTGGCGCGGGGCAGGGCGGCCGCCGACGTGGCGGCGGCGGCCGGCTTCGCCGACCAGGCGCACCTGACCCGCTGGTTCCGCCGCTGCTACGGGATCACCCCGGGCGCCTACCAGCTCGCGGACGGCGCCCGCTGAACGTCTCACCTATGAAGATCGCCGGGTGCTGCGTTCGCCCTGGCCAGCGGGGGTCCCCCGGCCGCCGGCGGTGGCCTGGGCGGGCGCGGTGGCCTGGGGGAGGACGATGGTGAAGCGGGTCAGCCCCGGCCGGCTGGTCACGCTGACGCTGCCGCCGTGCGCGGTGGCGACCGCGTCGACGATCGCCAGCCCAAGCCCCGTGCTGCCGCCACCCGCGCGAGACCTGGCCGAGTCCCCCCGCACGAACCGCTCGAACAGGGCAGGCTGGAGCTCTTCCGGGATGCCGGGGCCATCGTCGGTGACGGTGAGCTCCACCGCGCCGCGGCCCCGCCCGGCGGCCAGCGCGACGGTCACGGTCGTGCCCGCCGGGGTGTGCTTGCCGGCGTTGCCCAGCAGGTTCGCGAGCACCTGCCGGAGCCGGTGCTCGTCGCCCCGCACCGTGACCGGCTCGCCGGGAAGGTCGAGCTGCCAGCGGTGGCCGGGGCGGGCCGCGCGGGCATCGCCGGCGGCGTCTATGGCGAGGCGGGTGAGGTCCACGGTTTCCCTGGCGAGCGGCCGGCCGGCGTCAAGCCGGGCGAGCAGCAGCAGCTCGTCGACGAGCTCGCTCATCCGGGCCGACTCCGACTCGACCCGGCCCAGCGCGTGCGCGATGCCGGCGGGGACCGGGCCAGGATGGCGCTGGGCAAGCTCGGCGTATCCGCGGATGGCAGCCAGCGGCGTGCGCAGCTCGTGGCTGGCGTCGGCGGCGAACCGGCGCAGCCTGGCCTCGCTCGCCGCCCGGCGGGCCAGGGCCGCCTCCACGTGGCCGAGCATCCGGTTGAACGCGGCGCCGACCTGCCCCACCTCGGTGCGGGGGTCGGTGCCGGGCACCCGTTCCGACAGCGTCACGTTCCCGCTCGCCAGCGGCAGCTCGGTGACCCTGGTGGCGGTGGCGGCGACCCGGCGCAGCGGGCGCAGCGACAGCCGCACCCAGCCAGCGCCGATCACCCCGGTGAGCAGCAGCGCGGCAGCGAACACGACGACCTCGGCGAGTTCGACCCGCCGCAGTGTGGACTCCATGGTCGACAGCGGCAAGCCGGTGATCAGCACGTCCCCGTCGCGGCCCGTAGCCGCGGTCAGCCGGTAGTCCCCGTGGAGCGAGGGGAGCTCCATGGTGTAGAAGCGCCCGACCCGCAGGCTCGTGAGGCGTTGCCTCTCGGCCGGTGACAAAGGGCAGCCCGTTTGGCCGGTGACCCCGCAGTTCGTCAGGACGCCGTTCTTCACCCGGGCACCGAGCGTGCCCGGCGACTGGCCGGTGACCTTGCTGCAGTTCTGCGGGAGCGGGGCCGGCGGCTGCCCCTGGGCGGCCCGGGGCCGGGCCTCTTCCGCGCGCTCGTTCGCCTCGACGCAGGCCGCGTACCGCCCGCGCGAGCCGGCCAGCTGGGCGTCCGTCTGACCGAGCAGGGTGCTGTGCAGCACCAGGTAGGTGACGAGCCCGATGGTGGCGCACGCGACCGCAAGCAGCGCGACCAGCCCGGCGATCAGCCTGGCCCGGAGGGTCCGCCCGGCAAGCCATGACCGCACCGCCCGGACCGGCGCGGCGCCGCGCCGGCCGCCCGGTTCCGCGCTGTCACCGGCCGCCATGTGCTGCCTGCCGCCCGATCACCGGCTCACCAGCCTGGGCACCTCAGCCCGCTGGCTTCAGGACGTAGCCGACGCCGCGGACGGTGTGGATCAGCGGGTCCCGGCCGGCGTCGATCTTCTTGCGGAGGTAGCTGATGTACAGCTCGACCACGTGCGCCTGGCCGCCGAAGTCGTAGTTCCAGACCCGGTCGAGTATCTGCGCCTTGGACAGCACCCGGCGGGGGTTGCGCATCAGGTACCGCAGCAGCTCGAACTCGGTGGCGGTCAGCTCGATCAGCTCGCCGTCCCTGCGGACCTCGCGGGCGTCCTCGTCCATGGTCAGGCCGCCGACGGACAGCTGGGTGTCGCTGCGCGCCCGGGTGATCCCGGCCCGCCGCAGCAGCCCGCGCAGCCTGGCGAGGACCTCCTCCAGGCTGAACGGCTTGGTGACGTAGTCGTCGCCGCCCGCGGTGATGCCCGCCACCCGGTCCTCGACCGCATCGCGTGCGGTGAGGAAGAGCACGCAGACGTGCGGCAGCTCGGCCCGCACCCGGTGCAGCACCTCCAGGCCGTCGAAGTCGGGCAGCATCACATCAAGCACCACCGCGTCCGGGCGGAACTCCCGCGCCTTCCGCACCGCGCCGGCCCCGTCACCGGCCGTCTGGATCTCCCACCCCTCGTACCTGAGAACGCTGGCGAGCAGCTCGGCCAGGCTCGGCTCGTCGTCCACGACCAGCACCCGAATCGGCGAGCCGTCGGCCCGCCGGGCGAGGGGGGCCCTCGCCCCCGCGGCCGCGACGCCGGGTTGATCGACCGCCATCTCGCTCACCTCGCAGGCAGCATCCGTGCTGCGCAGGGAATGCCTTCACCCGCCATCGGCCGGCCCACGGTCGAGCCAGAGCGCCAGGGCGGGGCAGTCGGTGACCGCGCGCCGGGCGCTGCGCTCGAGCCCGGGGGGCACCGGCCGGCCTGACACGATCGGGTACCCCCATTCGTCCAGGCTGATGAGCTCGGGAACAAGCTCGTCGCAGAGCCCGTGCCCGGCACAGTCGATGGGGTTAACGCGCAGCCGTTTTCCCATCTCATCTCCAGTGAGCTCGTTCGAGGGGTGGTTCGCCAGGCAGCGGCAGGAAGGGCCGGCCGGGCCGGCCGGAGCACCGCCCGCGCTGGTGCAGGGCGATCTCCGCCGAGAAGACCCGCAGCGCGCTGCGGATGAACCGGGTGGTGCCGTCCGGGTGATGGCATGCCCCACGGCCCTCCACCAGGCCCGCCCACCGCCGGATGTCCGCCAGCACCTGCGGTGCCGCCCCCGGCCCGGCGAGGTGCTCAAGCGCGGTGGCCATCCGCGGCAGGCCGTTGAAGCACGGGCCGCACTGGCCGGCCGACTCGAGCGCCAGGTACCCGGCGACCCGTGCGGTCTCGGCGATGCCGCACCGGCCGTCGGGCAGGGCGGCCACCACGCCGGCGCCGACCGCCGCCCCGAGCGGCCGCAGGGCCTCGTTCGCCAGCGGCAGCCGCAGCGCGTCCCCGGCGGGCAGCCACGCGCCGTGGTACCCGCCGACCAGGACCGCCTGCACCGCGCCGGCGGGGGAGCCGAGCAGGTCGCGCAGGGGGATGCCGAGCGGCACCTCGGCCACGCCCGTCCCGCCATCCGGCAGGTGCAGCGTGACCAGCATGGTTCCCGGTTCGCCCGCGGTGCCGGCCGCGCGGAACCAGCTAGCCCCGTACCGTGCGATCAGCGCCAGATGGGCCAGCGTCTCGACGTTCTGCACCAGGGTGGGCCGGCCGGCCACTCCGCGCTCGGAGATGCGGGGGGGCTTGTACCTCGGCCGCGCGGCACCGCCGGAAGCCCGGCTGGCCAGCGCCGATTCCTCACCGGCGAGAAACCGCGGCGGCGCCCCGATGAGTTCCACGCCCCACCGGTCGATCCCGGCGGTTGCCCGCTCCGAGACCGCCTCCCGCAGCCGCCGGTGGAGGCGCTCGTCGCGGTGGACGTACAGGCCGGCCGACCGAGAGCCGACCGCCTCGGCCGCGAGCTGGAGCCCGTCAAGCACCAGATGTGGGCAGATCCACAGCAGCGACTTGTCCTTGCCGCTCGCGGGCTCGCCCTCGGCCCCGTTGCCGATGACCACCGGGGCCGGGCCGCGGGCCATGGCGGCCGCCAGCTTCCGGTGGGTGGGGAAGGCGGCGCCGCCCCGGCCGGTGAGCCCGGCGGCCGCGACGTCGGCGATGAGCAGGCCGGCCGCTCCGCGGTAGGGCGGCGGGCCGTGCCGCGCCAGGTGGGCCGCCAGGTCCACAGGGACGGCACCCTGGGCCGGGAGCAGCCGCGGCAGGCCGCGCGGGGGCAGCGGCCGGGACCCGCACGGCCGTCCCTGCCCGCGCGCCGGGCCGGCCGTCGAGCCGGGGGCGATGGTCGCGTTCTCCGTCACCTGTGCCCGCCCTCCGCGAGGTTGCCTGGTGGAAGCCGCTGGCCGGCCAGCGGGCCGCCGCGGCGCGATCGGCCGCCGCGCGGCGGGCCGGCCAGGATCCCGGCGGCGCGCTGCGCGCGGGGCACCTGCCGCGCCGCGCGGGACACCCGCCAGACCGCCGCCGCGCCGACCGCCAGCGCGCTGCCGATCAGCACGTCACGCAGCACCCCGGCCCGAAGGTCGGTGCTGCTGCCGAGGCTGTGGCCGATCGCCAGCGGCCACGCCGCGTACGCGAGCCAGTGGATGCCCCGCCACACCCGCCGGCCGATCCGCGCCCGCAGCAGGCTGGTCGCGATCAGCGCCGCGGCGAGGTCCAGCGACACCGCGCCAAGACCCAGCCAGAACGGCTTGTACGCGGAGGCGAACGGGATCACGGCGCCCGCGAGCCCGATGGTCACGTACGGATCGGCGATCGCCGTGGCGACGTGGATGGCCACGAAGGCGACGGCGAGCAGCGAGAGGTTGCGGTGCAGGCCGGTCACCGCGAACCTGGGCAGTCCTGGCAGCCGCCCCTGGCCGTTGACCAGCATCCCGAGGATCAGTACCAGGGACAGCAGCGGCAAGCTCACCACGCCGGTGGCCCGGCTCGCGTACCACAGCGCCGTGCTCTGGCTCATTTCCTTGCCTCGCAGCCGGAAGCTGACGTAAAGACCCTCATCGCTGGTGTCCTTTGGTGGCGGTCGGGTGCCAGACCTACCGGCTGACCGGGTCCACCGCGGAAGAACTTCAGGACCCGCCGGAGGTGGCGTGACTCGTGCCCGGCGAGCCGCTGCTGGCGGGCGCGGTTACCCCGCTACCCGCCGAGCCGAGACCGCTGCCGTCATCCGATGACGCCGAGGAACCGGACGAGCCGGACGAGCCGGATGAGGCGGCTGAGCCGCCGGCGCCCGCCGTCTTCGCCTGCTGGTGCGCTGACCCCGGCAGGTTGAAGGCCACGACGCCGGCCGTGACCAGGCCGGCCACACCCGCGACGGTGGTGGCCGCGCGCACCCTGGACCGGCCGCGCGCCCGCGCCGCGACCGCGGATTCCAGGTCGTGACGGTCATTCATCCTGCTCGCCTCCTTCGGCCGGCCATCCCCCGGCCACGTGGACCGCACCGGACTCGGCCACCAGCCGGGCCGGGAGCCCCAGGCCGGCAAGCCACGCCGGTGCGGCCCGGCCCTTGATGATCGCCGCGGTGCTCGCGGTGTTGGCGTCGGTGCAGCTCGCGGCCGCCACCGAAACGGTCCGCCACACCGGCTGGGCGGGCAGGCCGGTGCGCGGGTCAAGGATGTGGTGGAGGACGTCGCCGCCGCGCCGCCAGCGCCGGGACGCCGTGCTTGACCTGGCCAGCCCCCCGGCCCGGACCGCGACGACCGAGGAGGGGCCCGCCGGCGGGCGCTCCGGCCTGCCCGTGATGTCCTGCACGCGGATCCGCCAGCCGCCGTCCGGGGCCTGCCCGGCCACCGCGATGTCCCCGCCGAGGCCGACAAGGACCCCGCAGCCGAGCCTGGACGCGACCTTCGCGGCGGCCCGGTCCGCCGCCCAGGCCTTCGCGGTGGCGCCGAGATCGAGGCGGACCCCGGCGGGCATCGAGAGCAGCCGGGCCCGCCGGTCGAGCCTCACCGCCCGCCAGCCGGGGATCTTCCTGGCCGTCAGCGTGATGGCCGGGCCGTCCGCCGGGATCAGTGAGAAGTCGCGGTCGTAGCCGGCCGCCGACATCGCCCCGCCGACCGTGGGATCGACGTCGCCGCTGGTCAGCCGCGTCGCCCGCAGCGCCACCCCGATTGCCTCCGCCAGCAGCGGGCTGACCGCGACCGGCCCGGTCAAGCCCCCGCGGGGCGGCACGCCGTCAAGCGCGACGATCTCGGAGTCCGGGCGGAACCTGCTGCACGCAACGTCCACGGCGGCGAGGTGGTCCTCGACCATCCGGCGCGCCGGGGCCAGCGCGCCCGGCCGGGTCACCACCAGGTCGACGCGGGTGCCCAGGGCCGTCCAGTCGGCGGAGGCCTCCGGCGCGTGCAGGCTCATCGCGGCCGCCCTTCATGTCTGTGCGTGAAGTCTGGCCGCCGGGGGTGAGGAAGGCCTCGGGAAGTCCTCTGACGTTCCTCTGAGTCAGCCGTTTTCGCCGGGGCCGCCGGGGCCCGGGCCGCCGGCCTGGCCGGGCAGCGTTCCCGCCGACGTGAGCACCACGCTGAGCTTGTTGGGCGAGCTGGACGGGGTGGCGCCCGCCTCGCGCAGCCGGCCGCCCACCGCGTCCAGCAGGTCGCGCGACCCGGCCGCGAGCTCGACCTCCACCTCCCGCCAGCTGATGACCGGGCGCCAGCCGTCGCCATCCTGGCCGGGGAGCGAGCCGGTCACCAGGTCATCGGCGACCTCGGCAAGCAGCCGGGCGCCGTCGTCGAGCAGCCCGCGCACGGTCCGGGTGGTCTCGATCCGGGCGATCGGGCGCAGCGGCTCGCCGCCGGTCCAGGGGGACACCAGGCCCGCCAGCCGGGCCGGCACGGTGCCGGCCCGTCCGAGCGGCGCGTGCACCTCGCGCCTGCTCTCCTCCCCGGCCGGCAGCTTCAGGTGCCACCCGGCATCCGTTCCGCCGGTCCGGCGCCGCAGCGTGACGTTCGCCGAGGCCAGGCGCAGCCTGGCGGTGTCGAAGTACACCGCGGCCAGCTGGTACGTCCGCGGCTCGGCGACGGACGCGATGCCAGCCACCCCGGTCAGCCCGGGGACGGTGAAGTCCGGCCCGGCCTCGTACTTGCGCTCAGTCTCGACCTGTTCGTCCGGGCCGCCGCTCATGCTCCCAGCCTAAGAGCCCCGGTGCCGCCCGTCCCCGGGGGCGCCAGGCATGGCGGCCGGGCAGCGGGACGTGGAGAATCATCCCAACCGGAAGAGGTCAGCGAGGTCCCGCCCGCGTGTTGTCACGGCGCGGGCCGGGTTACGGTGCCACACCTCCCAGTAACGCTCCGTGTTCACCCGTGGGACTCGCAGGGCTGGCGCGGCGGCGTGCCGAGCTGACCTCGACGGGGGAGGGTCACGGGTCTGATCATGGAGCACGACGGGACGGTCGAGAACTGTGAGCCGGTGCCACTGGCTCCAGCGGGCAACCCGGGGGCGCCGTCCGCCGCCGGGGCCTCGGTGCTTCGGCGCCGCAGCGCGCGGCCGAGCAGGCGGGCCGCGGTCTATGTGCACTGCGTTGGCGACCCGCTGGTCGCCCCCGACGTCGCGGACTGGTACACCAACAGGGGATTCCACTTCTACGCAGCCGACCTGCGTGAGGTGGGCGCCCACGGGCGCGGGGGGAACGAGGCCAAGGCGGCCGCCGAGGACCTGGGCGAGTGCTTCGCCTGCCTGGACGCCACCGTGGCCCACCTGCGCGAGGCGGACGCCATCGACACGGTGGTGGTGTGCGCGCACGGGACCGGCGCGCTTGTCGCCGCGCTGTGGTGCCACGCCAGGCGCGGCAGCCGGCCCGTCGACGCGCTGGTGCTGGCCAGCCCGAACCTGGGCCGGCGAGCGCCGTGGCCCTCCCGCGCGCGGGCGGCGCGGGACGGGGCGGCTGACCGCCGTGCGGCGCCGTTGGTGGCGCGCGCGCGGCGCCGCCTGCTGCGCGGCCTGGACATCCCCTGCCCGGTCCTTGTGATGTCCCCGGCGAGAGGCTGGGATGTCCCCGGCGGGCCGGGCGGGCCGCTGATGCGGCGGGTCTTCGCGCCGGGGCACGCCACCATGCGGCTCGGCGAGCACGTCACCTGGCTGAAGCTGGAGGGCGGGCCGGCAGGGCCGCAGCTGCCGGACGGGCCCGAGCGCAGGCGCCTCTTCGACGAGCTCAGCCGGTGGCTTGGCGCGTACCTGTCCGCCCAGATCCGCGACCAGCTGCTCTGACCAGGAACCCGCGGCGGCCTCCCGCGTGGCCCGCGCTACTGGACGGACACCGTCACGCTGGGGTAGCCGGTGGCGCCGTTGGGCTCGGGCGGCGCCGTGAGCGCGGTCTGGGTGTACCCCGTGCGGTCGGTCGCGCGGGCCTCGATGACGTGGCTGCCCCGGGTGGCGTCCCACTCCCACACCCACTGCCGCCAGGTGTCGATCCCGGGCACCGCCGCCAGCCGCGCCTGGTTCCACGGCCCGCGGTCCACCCGGACCTCCACCGCCTCGATGCCCTTGTGCTGCGCCCAGGCCACCCCCGCGACCGGCGTGCGGCCCGGCTGCACGGTCGTGCTCCCGTTCGGCACGTCGATCCGTGACTCGGTCTTGATCGGGGCCTGCTGCGCCCAGCCACGCTGCACCCAGTAGGCCTGCTCGGCCCCGAACGTCGTCACCTTGATGTCGGTCACCCACTTGGTCGCCGACACGTAGCCGTACAGCCCGGGCACCACCATCCGCACCGGGAACCCGTGCGCGACCGGCAGGGGCACGCCGTTCATGGCCACCGCCAGCAGCGCGTCCCGCCCGTCCATGACCGTCTGCACCGGCGTGCCGGAGGTGAACCCGTCCACCGAGGTGCACAGCAGCTGGCCGGCCCCGGCCCGGATGCGGGCGGCACGCAGGACGCTCGCCAGTCTCACCCCGAGCCACCGGGCGTTCCCGATATAAGGACCGGCCACCGGGTTGGAGACGCAGCACAGCGTGATGTAGTCCTCGGTCAGCGGCATCCGGAGCAGCTCCGCGAAGGAGAGCGTGATCTCGCGGCCGACCATGCCGTGGACGCGCAGCTGCCAGCTGGCGGGTGAGACCTCCGGCAGGATCAGCGCGGTGTCCACCCGGTAGAAGGAAGAGTTGGGGGTGACGAAGGGGCTCAGGCCCGGGATGCGGAGGTCGGCGCCGGCGGGCAGATGCGGCCCGGGTCGGGCAGGGCGCGGGAGCCGCAGCGCCGACCGGGCCTTTGCCACACTGGTGCGCTCCCCGAGCACCCGGCCGGCCAGCGCGCTTCCCCCGGCCGCCACGACGGCCACCGACGCGGTGGCGAGGAACTTCCGGCGGCCGGGCTCGGGCGGAGGGGGCGGCTGGCCGCCGGCGGGAGCAGGCCCCCGTGGAGGGCCGTCACCAGGGGGTAGAGGGCCTGCGGGCTCGCGCGGAACGGCATCCCGGGCGGGACCGCCCCGGGCGGCCGGCACCCGGGAAGCCCCCGGATCACCAGCCGTGGTCCGGCTGGCGACGGTCCGGCCCGTGACGCTGGCCGGCGCCCCAGGGGCGGCGGGCCCGTGGGCCGCCCGGCGTTGCGTGCCCGCCGGTGGCGCGGCCGTCCCCTCCGCCGCCCGCACAAGGAGCACCAGCGTGACAGCCCCGGCGGCCGCCCCCACAAGCACCGGCACCACATCGACGGCACTGGTGGCCGGCCTGGTCAGCGCGGCGGCCAGGCCGACCCCGGCGAAGGCGGCGACCCCGGCGAGGCCGTAGCCGACCCGCCGCATCGCCGCCGCCCCGATCACGGCCGCGAAGACCGCGAGCACCACGAGGATGCCGGTCACGAGCGCGGTCTTGTCGTGCGAGCCGAAGGTGGAGATGGCGAAGTTCTTCACCGGCGGCGGGGTCAGGTCGATGGCGGCCCCGCCGACGGTCGCGACCGGCGAGCCCTGCGGCCCAGTGATCCCGGCCACCAGCTGCCCCACACCAAGCGCGACACCGGCGGTGATCAGCCCTGCCAGCACACCGCGCCAGGTCAGTGCCTGGCGCGATAGCGTCTTCGGCTTAGTGGAAACTGTCACATCTTCCATTCGTAGCGCACCCGGGTATGGATTGGGTAACGCCAAGCCGGCTGGCCTGCGGCAACGAATCACCTTAGTGACGAGGAACCCAGTATGACCGAAGGGCTCGCGGGGCAGCACCCGCAGGCCGCGCCGGGCGGAGAACTGGCCACGCTGCTCACCCTGGTGGCGCGGGGCGACGTGGCCGCGTTCGCGGCGCTCTATGACCGGGCCTCGCCCAGCGTGTTCGGCCTGGTGCGCCGGGTGGTGCGGGATCCGGCGCAGTCCGAGGAGGTGACCCAGGAGGTGCTGCTCGAGGTGTGGCGCACCGCTGGCCGCTTCCAGCCGGGGCAGGGGAGCGCGAAGGCGTGGCTGATGACCCTCGCGCACAGGCGTGCCGTGGACCGGGTGCGGGCCTCGCAGGCGTCGGCCAAACGCGAGCTGCGCGCGGCGGTGTTCGAGACGGACTACGACGTGGTGTCGGAGGAGGTTGAGGCGCGGCTGGACGCGCAGCGGGTGCGGCGCTGCCTGGACGCGCTGACCGAGCTGCAGCGCGAGTCGGTCACGCTCGCCTACTACGGCGGCTACACCTACCGTGAGGTTGCCACCCTGCTTGGGGTCGCGGTGGGAACGGTGAAGACGCGGATGCGGGATGGGCTGATCCGCCTGCGCGACTGCCTCGGGACGCAGCCATGAGGCTCCGGCGGGCCGACCCGCACACGCTGGCCGGCGCGTACGCGCTCGACGCCCTGGGCAAGGCCGACCGGGCCGCCTTCGAGCGGCACATGCAGGCCTGCGAGGCCTGCCGTCACGAGGCGGCCAGCCTGCGCGAGGCCGCGGCGCGGCTCGGGTCGGCGACCGCGGTCACGCCGCCGGAACGGTTGCGGGAGCAGGTTCTCGCCCAGGCGGCCCGTACCCGGCAGCTGCCCCCGCACGTCGCCGAGGACCGGCACCGGGTGCCGGCGTGGCGGCGGCTTGGCCGCGCGCTGCCGGCCTCGCCCAGGTTCGCCGTCGCGCTGGCCGGGGCGTGCATGCTGATCGCGCTGGCGCTCGGCACGCTGGTGCTGAGCACGCAGCACCGGCTAAGCCTGGAGCAGGCGCGCAGCGGCGAGATCGCCGCCGTGCTCAACGCCCCCGACGCCCACATGATGACCGTGCGCGGCAGCACCGGCGGCAGCGCGACCGTGGTGATGTCGCACGCGCGGAGCGCGCTCGTCCTCACCACCGTGAGCCTGCCCGTTCTTCCCAGCTCCGAGGGCTATGAGGTGTGGCTGATGGGCCGCGGGGGGGACCGTTCGGCGGGGATGCTCCCGGCCGCGCACCGGGGGATGACGCCGCCCATGATCGTGTCGGGTCTCGCGGCGGGGGACAGGATCGGCCTGACCGTGGAGCCCTCCGGCGGGTCCTCGCGCCCCACCTCCCCGCCGGTCGTGATGCTGGCACTGCCGTCCTGACCCGCCCAAAGCTTGATTCAGGCTTTCCCTCCGGGCCGGCAACCTGTTCACCGACGATCTGGCCGCCGACGGATTCTTCGACATTGTGCTCTGCCTCGGCCTGCTTTACCACATCAGCAAGCCGGTCGAGTTTTTCGAGAAGGTCACCGCGGTCAACACCGATGTGCTGCTAATCGACACCGATATCTCGAGCCTGGGTGGCGCCTCACTCCGCTTCCGGCGTGAGTCGCTGGACGAGCCGCAGAATTCTGTCGATCACGAGACGGTGTTCATCCCGTCGCGCCGGGCCGTGGTGGAAATGGCCAATTCGTTCGGGTATACGTTGGTGCCGCTGGCGCTGAACGCTTCGAGCTACCGGGGAATGCGGACGTACCTGCGGGGCGAGCGGCTGGCCTTCATCTGCGCGAAGCAGGCCAGCCTTTCCTCGCTTGCCCGGGCGCCGGTGGATGAGCCGTTCGCACGGCTTGAGCATGCGACGCGGCTGGCGTTCCGTGCCGCCCGGGCGGGCGTGTCCGCGGCGAGGCTCACCACCCGGTCGCTGTCGCAGCGCCGGCGGGCGGTGCATCATCGGATGCATTGATGTGCGGGTGCACTAACGTGGGGACTCGTGAAAGCATCTCCGGAGGCGCAGCTGAAGCTGCTCGAGCTGGCCGACCTCGATGCCGAGCTGAGCCGCCTGGATCACCGCCGGCGCGCGCTGCCGGAGATCGAGGAGTACGAGCGGCTTGAGGCACGGGACGCCGAGCTGCGCGATGAGCTGGCGAAACTCGAAGCGCGCGACAGCGACCTGCAGCGCGAGCTGCTGAAGGCCGAACGCGACGTCGACCAGGTGAGGGCGCGGATCGAACGCGACCGCAAGCGGCTGGACGCCGGCCAGGTCTCCTCGCCCAGGGAGCTCGAGAACCTGCAATCGGAGATCGCGTCGCTGGAACGGCGCCAGGGCGACCTGGAGGAGATCGTGCTGGAGGTCATGGAGCGGCAGGAGGAGGCCAGCCGGCGCGAGGGGGAGCTGGGCGGGGAGCGCGTCACGCTCGAGGCCCAGCGCAAGCAGGTCGGCGCCCGGCGTGACGCCGCGCTTGGCGAGATCGGTGAGCAGGCCGCCGCCGCCAGCGAGCGCAGGTCCGCTGCTGCCGCCGAGATCCCGGAAGGGCTGCTCGGTCTCTACGACCGGCTGCGAGCGCAGCACACGGTCGGTGCGGCGGCCCTGCGGCGGGGGCGCTGCGAGGGCTGCCACCTCTCCCTCAACACCGTTGACCTGGCGCGCATCCGCACCGCGGCACCCGACGAGGTGCTCCGCTGCGAGGAGTGCCGCCGCATCCTGGTCCGCACCCCCGAGTCGGGGCTGTGACCCGCCGCCTCGTCGTGGAGGCGGACGGGGGCGCGCGCGGGAACCCCGGCCCGGCCGGGTACGGCTCGGTCGTGCGGGACGCCAGGACCGGTGCGGTGCTGGCCGAGGTGAGCGCCTCCCTCGGCCGGACGACCAACAACGTGGCGGAGTACTCGGGCCTGATCGCGGGCCTGCGGGAGGCCGCCAGGCTCGCGCCGGGGGCCGACACCGAGGTCCGCATGGACTCCAGGCTCGTGGTGGAGCAGATGTCGGGCCGCTGGAAGATCAAGCACCCCGGCCTGCGCCCGCTCGCGGAGCAGGCCAGGCAGGCCGCGCGGTCCCTCGGCCGGGTCAGGTACACGTGGGTGCCGCGGGAGCGCAACGCCCACGCCGACCGGCTCGCGAACGAGGCCATGGATGCCGCCGAGGGGGACGGCGGTGACGACGACCCCGGCGGCCCCGCCCGCGGGCAGGCCGGCGCTGGCCCCGACCCTGGTGAACGGCCACGCGGTGAGCCCAGCGCTGGTTCGGGTGGCGGGCGGCGCGACAGCCGTTTCGCCGGAGGTTCTGATGGGGAGGCCGGACGGGGCCGGCCGGAACAGGTGGCTGCCGGGCCGGTGACCACGCTCCTGCTTCGCCACGGCGAGACCCCGCTCTCGCCGGAGCGGCGGTGCGCCGGCCGCGGCGACATCCCGCTGACCGCGAACGGCCTGCGGCAGGCGCGGGCGGCGGGCTGGCCGCGATCGTCAGCTCGCCGCTCCGGCGTGCCCGCCGGACGGCGGACGCGGTCGCCGCCGCGACCGGGCTGCCGGTGACGGTCGACGACGGCTGGGCCGAGGCCGATTTCGGTGCCTGGGAGGGGCTGACCTACGCAGAGGCGATGCGGCGCTGGCCGGACGAGTTCGCCGCCTGGCAGGCGGACCCGGAGGTGGCCCCGCCCGGCGGGGAGAGCCTGGCCGCGGCCACCGGCCGGGTGCTGCCCGCGCTCGGCAGGCTGCTCGCGGCACACCCGGGGGCCCGGGTGCTCGCGGTCAGCCACGTCACCCCGATCAAGATCGTGCTGCGGCACGCGCTGCTGGCCCCGCCGGATGCGCTGCGGCGCATGTACCTGGACCTCGCGTGCCTGTGCGAGATCGACTGGGACCCTGGCGGGGCCGGGGTGGTCCGCAGCCTCAACGACACCGCTCATCTTGATCCGCGGGAATACCTGGCGAGCGCCTATGCTGGATCTCACGGCGGGCGAGCCGGCCGGGCGGCCGCGCCGGGACCGTCGGCGTCATTTGCGCCGTGGCCCGGTGAGGAAGGTCCGGGCTCCGCAGGGCAGGGTGGTCGGTAACGCCGACCCGGGGCGACCCGCGGGACAGTGCCACAGAAAACAGACCGCCTCCGGCCCGGGTTCCGGCCCGGCCGGGGGTAAGGGTGAAACGGCGGTGTAAGAGACCACCAGCGCCTGGGGTGACCCAGGCGGCTCGGTAAACCCCACCCGGAGCAAGGTCAGAAGGGCTCGCGTTCTCCGGGGCGCGGGCCTGCGCGAGCGGTTGAGGGCGGCCCGCCCGATGCTCGCGGGTAGACCGCATGAGGCTGCCGGCAACGGCAGTCCCAGATGGATGGCCGTCGGCCCGCGTCACGCGGGCGCACAGAACCCGGCCTACAGGCCGGCTCGCCCGTCGCCCACGGTTCTGACCTGCGCTTCAGTTGTTTCATGGAGCCGTGGGGCACTTTGGGGGCACACGCGCGCCAGCCGGAACGAGTTGTCCAGCGCGTCACCGGCGCGCCCGCTGGCCTCTGGCACCAGGTGACCGTACAGGTCCACGGTTGTAGTGATCGACTTGTGCCCTTTTCTGGGGTATCAGGTGTGCGCTATGGGCTTTGACGTGCAGATTCGCGTG